>FWPU01000525.1_pt1 | contig 97341 bp, 90 predicted proteins | sample 2228361 | NCBI WGS metagenome assembly FWPU01 (sample SAMEA103939777, study PRJEB20133) | metagenome | reverse complement strand
TTAGCAGACCCAGCGAGCACATGAACTCGTAGAAATTCTGTCCGGCCGTCTGCCCCGTCAACGCCCTGCAGTGTGCATCGTCCCAGTCGCGTCGCTTGAAGAAACTCACGAACGGGATCTTGGCCGTTCCCTGCAACCTCCACGCGGCGAACGTGTGCGCGACGAAATCGGCCTGTCTTTGCGGACTGCCGGCGATGACGGTGCTGGACGGGTAGCCCCATTCCTGGACGACGACGTTCTTTCCGCCCGCGATGTCGACCATCGACTGCATGTCGGCGCGCACGCTCGAAGGGTCGCGCGCGACGAACGAGTTCGAGACCGGGTAGTAGGTCAGGATGAGCACGTCCATGTTCTGGTTCAGGCTCGACACCTCGGCTGCATGGGTCGAGGTCGCGCCCGCAAAGGTCGTCGTCACCCCGACTTCGATCCCCGGTCTGCGCGCCTTCAGGTACGCGCGCGCGTCTTCGACGAGTTCCTTGTACTGCGCCCACTCGGCGGGACGCGTCGCGAAGTAGGTGTCGACCTCGTTGCCCAGCGAGAAGTACTTGACGCTGTCGTTCAGGTACGGCAGGAGCTGGTCGATCAGCGCGCGATAGCGGGCCTTGACCGCGGCGTCATTGAAGGCGGCGCCTGCGAGATCGGCCGGAAGCTTGCGCTCGGCGATCGCCACGATCGGGACATTGACCAGGATCGTCGAGAAGCCGTATCCCTGAAGCGCGCTCAGCCCGAAGAAGGGATTGGTGATCAGCGTCAGATCGTAGGTCGTCCCGGTGGGATTCAGCGCGCTCCAGGCAGCGGCGGTGTGCGCGCCACGTGCGCCGAGCGCGTGGATCGCGCGGTATTCGGTCGAGTACGCGGCCACCGGCTCCGACGCCGAAAGGTTCGCGTTCATAGCGACGACGGGCGCGAAAGCCGGCACCGCCGCAGGAGCACTCTGCGAGCTGCCACAGCCGGTTGCGAACGCGGCAGCGCCCGCCAGCACGGCGCTGAACACGCTGCGGGCGGTGGCGTGCCGCGACCTGGGCGCAGCCTCCGAAGTGGCTGATCCCGCGTGATCGACCGCGTCGATCGACCGATTCACGCGGCATTGCCGCGAAGGCCGGATGCGTTCCCCCGCGAGCTCAGTCCGCGGCCGATCGGCCGGCAGCGCATTCGAACGAGAGCCGACCGTCATGCACCGAACACGAAACGCGTGCCGGTGGAGGAACGGATGAATCGCTCCGGCATCTCGTTCTGCACGATGGCGACGAACGCCTCGCCGGAGCAATGCATCGGGATCACCACATCCGGCTTGAGGCTCTTCAGTTCAGCGGCAGTCCGCTTCTGGTACTCGACGGAATGCGGGGCCAGGTGGAATCCGCCGAGCACCGCGTGCACCTTGTCCGTACCCGCCACACGCATCGCGGCCCGCACCGAGTTGAGGATCCCGCGGCGGCCGCAGGAGGTCATGACGACCAGGCCGCGGCCTTTGACGTGATAGGCGGTGGCCTGCTCGTGCTCGAAGTCGTCCGGCACCAGCGTCAGGTTGCGCTTGGCCTCAGGCAGTCGCTCCGGCGCGCAGCCGAGCCCGCCCCGCATTCCCACCGACATGCGCGTCGGCGACAGAACCCGCTCGAACGATTCGGCGGGGATGCGACCGGTGCTGAAGCCGTGGTCGGCGATCACCGAGGGTCGCTCGGCGAAGGTCACCGTGAGACCGGCGGCGCGGATCGCCTCGCGATCCAGTGCGCCGAAGCTGCCCGCCTCGCCCGGTACGTTCAGCTCCCGGGTGCAGAAACACTCCTCGGAGCCGACATAGAACGGCAGCCCCGCCTTCAGCCGGCCCTTGTTCGCCGCGAGGAAGCCGACCAGGCCGCCGAAGTGATCGAAATGGCCGTGGCTCAGCCCGAGCGCATCGAGCCGAGCCGCGTCAATACCGGCCAGTTGCAGGTTGTTCAGCAGCGTTTCCGGCGTGTAGCCGAAGTCGAACAGCACCTGACGCGTCTCGGTGCCGCGCGTCGACTCGATGTGCAGCGACAGCCCCCATTCGTTCTGCAGCGTCCGCCGCGGCGGCGTGCGTGGCGCCACCGCGAAGCCCAATCGTTGCACCTGCACCGGCCCGAAAGTCCCGCTGCGCTCGAAGGCATGGTGATACGAGTCGGTCACGACACGCACCGCGAGCCGGTCGACGACCGGCACATCCGCAGGCGAGGCGATCGGCCTGGCCTCGGCAACCCGCCCGCCGAAGAGCCCGCCGGCCGCGAGCGCCGCAATCGAACCGACCCCCGCGCGAAACAGTCTTCGACGGGCCGGGCTGCCTAGATAGCTGCCATCCTGAACATCCGCGATCGAAGAACGCATCCGCTGGCTCCTGCTCTCCTCTGGTCCCGTTGGACTCTGCGGCATGTCAAGCGCCCCTCGTAGCTTGGAGGAACCGCCCGCAACGTCACAATCGCAAGAAGTCGGGAAGCGCCTGCACCGTTGAGCGGCCCAATATCGCTTGCCGGATCGACGCCATCTCGCGACCTGATTAGCAAGGAACGTCAGCAACCCTGATACTGCGCAGCGGCTGCGGGGCAGTGGAGGCGGCGGCGATGAGCAGGCGGTGAGGCAGCGACCGCAGATCGAAGCGGCGGTTGAAGCGATAGCAGAGGCGATGTCCCAAACGTCGTTGGAACTTGAAGGCGGCGGTTTCCGCAGTGAGCTCGCCAGAATCGAGCTTGCTGAACCTCAAACCCGCAACCCACAGTGAAACCGCCGTGAAGCACTGTAAGGCCACAGCGCTGGCAAGAAGCCGGCCTTGAAGATTGCGCACCGCAACGACCGAGCTGCGGTGCGGCACTGGCTGGCCGGCAACGGCCGGGCGCTGCTGCCGATGCTGCGGCTGCTGGACAAGGCCCAGGCCAGCATCGACGAGCTGATGAACGAGGCCGCGCGCGGGCTCATCGAGCAGCTGCTGGTGCTGTCGGCGCAGCAACTCGCCGGTGCGAAGCTGCGCGGGCGCGCCGGCGGCGACGTGCTGTGGCACGGCACACAGCGCGGTCAGGTGCAGATTGCCGAGCGCAAGCTGCAGGTCACGCGCCCGCGGCTGCGCAGCAAGGCCACCTCGAAGGAGGTGGCCGTGCCCGCGTACGAGTGCCTGACGGGCGACGCGCGCATGGCCGCGCGGGTGCGCGACATCCTCGTGGCCGGCGCATCCGCGCGCCGGTACGAATCGGTGCTGCCCGCGGTGGCGGGCACGGTGGGCGTGTCCAAGAGCGCGGTGTCGCGGCGCATGGTCGAGGCCAGCACCGAGCAGCTGCGTGCGCTCAACGAGCGCAGTATGAAGGACTTGAAGCGGCTGGCGATCTACATCGACGGCATCGCTCGGACGTGATCACACCCTGGCCACCAAGGAATCGAAGAAGGCCGCGTAAGATGGCTTACGCCGCCGCCAAGAGTTGCAACGATGGACGGGACATCGCCCAGCGGTGATCGGCTGTGGTTTCTTTGCTTTCTGCGCTCCGACCGGCGGGGTCATCGGCGCAAGCAACGACAGCACGATCGGCTTGATGCGGTCTCGGCTCGGAGAAGCGTCCGTCAGCGGGTACCTGGCTACGGGGCCAAACACCATACCAGTGCGTCCGGTGCGACGATTCCTTCCAGGTGTCGCTCGCGCGAATGAGGGCGGGGTATGTGCGTTTTGGCGCCGCGCGCTCGCCACATGCGAGCGAGATGAACTTGCTTCGCCGATGATCTTCGCTGAACGACGGTGCGAGGCGACGTGGCCCGCACCGGATCGTGCCCCCTACTCCCACTCGATCGTCGCCGGCGGCTTGGAGCTGACGTCGTAGACGACGCGGTTGATGCCGCGCACTTCGTTGATGATGCGGTTGGACACCCGCGCGAGCAGCTCGTGCGGCAGCGGCGCCCAGTCCGCGGTCATGAAGTCGCTGGTCTGCACCGCGCGCAGCGCCACCACGTGCTCATAGGTGCGGCCGTCGCCCATCACGCCGACACTTCGCACCGGCAGGAACACGGCGAACGCCTGGCTCGTCTTGTCGTACCAGCCGCTTGCGCGCAGCTCGTCGATGAAGATCGCGTCCGCCCGCCGCAGCAGGTCGGCATATTCCTTGTTCACTTCGCCGAGGATGCGCACGCCGAGTCCCGGCCCCGGGAACGGATGGCGATAGACCATCTCGTGCGGCAGGCCGAGCGCAATCCCGAGCGCGCGGACTTCGTCCTTGAACAGCTCTCGAAGCGGCTCCAGCAGCTTCAGGTGCAGCGCTTCGGGCAGGCCGCCGACGTTGTGGTGGCTCTTGATCGTGGTCGCCTTCCTGGTCCTGGCGCCTGCCGACTCGATCACGTCAGGGTAGATCGTTCCCTGCGCCAGCCATTTCGCGTTCGGCAGCCTGGCCGCTTCTTCCTGGAAGACGTGCACGAACTCGGCGCCGATGATCTTGCGCTTGGCCTCGGGGTCGGTCACGCCGGCGAGCCTTGTCATGAAGCGCTCGGTCGCGTCGACATGGACCAGATGCAGGCCCATGTGGCGGTCGAAGGTGTCGACGACCTGCTCGGCTTCGTTTAAGCGCAGCAGCCCGGTATCGACGAACACGCAGTGCAGTTGCCGGCCGATCGCCTTGTGGATCAGCGCCGCCGCGACCGAAGAATCCACACCGCCGGAAAGCCCCAGGATCACCTCCTCGTTGCCGACCTGCTCGCGGATGCGCGCCACGGCCTCGGTCACGTAGTCGGGCATGTTCCAGTCGCCGCGGCAGCCGCAGATCTCGCGGACGAAGCGCGTGAGGATCGCCTGCCCCTGCGGCGTGTGCGTGACCTCGGGGTGGAACTGCACGCCGTAGAAGCGGCGCGTCTCGTCGGCCATGCCGGCGATCGGGCAGCTTTCGGTCGAGGCCATGCGCTTGAACCCGGGCGGCAGTTCGACGACCTTGTCGCCGTGGCTCATCCAGACCCGCAGCATCCCGTGCCCATCGGGCGTGCGGAAGTCCTCGATGCCTTCGAGCAGCCGCGTGTGTCCGCGCGCGCGCACCTCCGCATAGCCGAACTCGCGTTTGTGTCCGGCCTCGACCTTGCCGCCCAACTGCTGCGCCATCGTCTGCATGCCGTAGCAGATGCCGAGCACCGGTACGCCCAGCTCGAACACGACCGGCGGCGCGGTCGCGCTCGATTCCTCGTACGCCGACATGTGGCTGCCGGACAGGATCACGCCTTTCGGCGCGAACGCGCGGATGGAGTCGCTACCTACGTCGTGCGGGTGGATTTCGCAGTAGACCTTCGCCTCGCGCACGCGGCGCGCGATCAACTGCGTGACCTGCGAGCCGAAGTCGAGGATCAGGATTCGCTCGTGACTCATGATGGGCGTGGACCGCCGGGCGTCGTCCGGCGAACGGCATCGGCAATTTCGCGCACGTCCGCCGGTCGGCGACGCGGCACGCCCGGCGACTGAAGCACTCTATTCAACCCGGTAGTTGGGAGCTTCTTTGGTGATCGTCACGTCGTGCACGTGCGATTCGCGCATGCCGGCGCTGGTGATCTCGACGAACTCGGCGCGCGTGCGCATCTCGTCGATCGTGCGGCAGCCGCAGTAGCCCATCGCCGAGCGGATGCCGCCGGCCAACTGGAAGATGATTGCGAGCACGCTGCCCTTGTACGGCACCATGCCCTCGATACCTTCGGGAACGAACTTGTCGACGTTCGCGTCGTTGTCCTGGAAGTAGCGCTCGGCCGAGCCCTTGCTCATCGCGCCGAGGCTGCCCATGCCGCGATAGGTCTTGTACGAGCGGCCCTGGTACAGGATCACCTCGCCGGGCGCTTCCTCGGTGCCGGCGAACATGCTGCCCATCATCACCGAGTGCGCGCCGGCGGCGAGCGCCTTGGCGATGTCGCCTGAATAGCGGATGCCGCCATCGGCGACGAGCGGCACATCGCTGCCCTCCAGTGCCTTCGCGACGTTGGCGATCGCGGTGATCTGAGGCACGCCCACCCCGGCGACGATGCGCGTCGTGCAGATCGAGCCGGGGCCGATGCCCACCTTCACGCCGTCGGCGCCGTGTTCGATCAACGCCCGCGCCGCTTCGGCGGTGGCGATGTTGCCGCCGATCACGTCGACCTGCGGGAAGTTCCTCTTGACCCACTTCACGCGGTCGAGCACGCCCTTGCTGTGCCCGTGCGCGGTGTCTACCACCAGCACGTCCACGCCGGCCTTGACTAGCAGCTCGGCGCGTTCGTCGTTGCCTTCGCCCACACCGATGGCCGCGCCCACACGCAGCTTGCCCTGCTCGTCCTTGGCCGCGAGCGGATGTTCGACCGCCTTGGTGATGTCCTTCACGGTGATCAGCCCGCGCAACTCGAAGTCGCCGTCGACCACCAGCACCCGCTCGAGCCGGTGCTTGTGCATCAGGGCTTTGGCTTCGTCGAGGCTCGCGCCCTCGCGCACCGTGACCAGCCGCTCGCGCGGGGTCATGATCTCGCGCACCTTGGCGTCCAGGCGTGTCTCGAAGCGCAGGTCGCGGTTGGTGACGATGCCCACCACGCGCTTGCCCTCGACCACCGGCAGCCCGGAGATCTTGTTCGCGCGCTGCAGCTCGATCGCCTCGCGCACCGGTAAATCGGGGCTGATCGTGATCGGATCGCGCAGCACGCCGGCCTCGTGCCGCTTGACCTTCAAGACTTCGGCCGCCTGCTGCTGCGGGGTGAGGTTCTTGTGAACGATCCCGATGCCGCCTTCCTGCGCGAGCGCTATGGCCAGGCGCGCTTCGGTCACCGTGTCCATTGCGGCGGACACGAGCGGCAGGTTCAGCGAAATGCGGCGGGAGAGTCGGGTGGCGAGCTGCGTTTCGCGCGGCAGGACCGCCGAATACGCGGGCAGCAGCAGAACGTCGTCGAAGGTGAGCGCCTTCTGTGTCAACCTCATGGGGATCCTCGAGACGCAAAAGCGGATTATACGGAGCCGCGCCGGAACCCCCATGTGGCGGGCGTTTCCACGACAAATGGATGATTGCCGCGGCCCCCCGGGTCAATAGAATCCGCTGACTTCTCGGGAGACGTCATGGGTGTTCCTGCCGATCGCTTCCGCCTTGCGGGCGGCCTGCTCGTGTGCATGCTGCTCGCCGCGCCCGCCTCGGCTCAGTGGGCCTGGCGCGACGAGAACGGACGCCTCGTGTTCTCGGACCGCCCGCCCCCTGCGGGCGTCAAGGCCGACAGCATCGTCCGTCAGCCCCGCGCGTCGTCGGCACCGCCGACGGCGGTCGACCCGGGCGAATCGAAAGCGAGCGCCAAAGGCGAAACCAAAGCCGGACCGAAGACGATCGCCGACCGCGAGATGGAGTTCCGCAAGCGCCAGCAGGAGCGCGCCGAGGCGGAGAAGAAGCAGGCCGAGGAACAGGCGCAAGCCGCGCGCAAGGCGCAGGAGTGCGAACGCGCGCGCGGCTACCTGCGTTCACTCGAAGAAGGCCACCGCATCGCGCGGACCGACGCGCAGGGCAACCGCGAAGTCCTGGACGACGCGCAGCGTGCGGCGGAAATCCAGCGCATGCGCGAGGTCGTGGCGCGCAACTGTTCCTAAGCTTTGCGGCGACGCCGGATCTCGGCGCGGATGCGCCGCGCCTCCTTGGGATCGATCGCCAGCGGGCGGTAGATCTCAATCCGGTCGCCTTCGCGCACGGGCTCGTGCGGCTCGCGCGGGCTGTTGAACACTCCAAGATCGAGCGCGTCGGGATCGAGCCCCGGAACGCGTTGCGGCAGACCCGAGGCGACGACCGCATCGCGCAGCGAGCTGCCCTGCGGCACCTCGACATCGACGATCCACTGGCGATCGCGCCCGCAGTAAACGACGGTCGCCTGCAGCCGGCCGTCACGCGCGCGACTCATACAGAGCCTCGGCGCGGCGCGTGAAGGAGTCGATCAGCGAGCCCGCGATCGACTCGAACACCGGCGCGATCGCCCGCCCGAGCAGCCCGCTTTCGAACTGGTAGTGCAGGTTCAGGTGGACCTTGCAGGCGTCGTCGCGAAGCTGCACGAAACTCCACTCGCCGTGCAACCGGCGAAACGGGCCGTCGACGAGCTGCATGCGGATCAGCGTCGGCCGGACGTGTTCGTTACGGGTCGTAAAGCGGCTGCGCACGCCGCGATAGTGGATCTCGACGGTCGCCACGACGCGGCCGTCGGGCAGCGGATGTTCGCGGCTCGCCGCGCACCACGGAAGAAACCGCGGATACTCCTTGACCGCGGCGACCAGGGCGAACATCTGCTCCGCGGTGTACGGCACGAACACGGACTTCTCGACGCGGTGCATGCGGGTGCGATTGCTAAGATGGCCCGATTCTAAGAGGCATACGCAATACGAGGCCCGGCCTTCATGCCGATCGTCCAGAACAAGAAGGCATTTCACGATTACACGATCGAGGAGCGCTTCGAAGCGGGGCTCGCCCTCGAAGGCTGGGAGGTCAAGGCGATCCGCGCCGGCCAGGTCCATTTGAGGGAAGCCTACGTGATCGTGCGCGGGGGCGAGCTGTGGCTGCTCAACGCGCACATCACGCCGCTAAAAACCGCCTCGACGCACGTGACGCCCGACCCCGCGCGCACGCGCAAGCTGCTGCTGCGCGCAGCCGAGATCCGCAAGCTGATCGGCAAGGTCGAACGCGCCGGCTACGCGCTGGTGCCGCTGGACCTTCACTACAGCAAGGGCCGCATCAAGCTCGAGTTCGGTCTGGCCAAGGGCAAGCGGCAGTTCGAGAAGCGGGCGGCCGAATCGGAGAAGGACTGGAAGCGCGAGCAGCAGCGGCTGCTCAAGCAGCGCGTGCGCTGACGCGTTGGTTTGACAGCGCCGCGCGCGGCCGCTTACCTTAGCGGCGACCGCAGTCGGGAGATACCGCGCCGATGGCTGAGCCCGGGAAACGCGCGCCGCGTCTGGTGGCCCTGTGCATGCTGGGCTGCCTGCTGTTCAACTATCCGATCCTGGCGCTTTTCAACGTGCCGCGCGCCGTCTTCGGCATCCCGGCCCTGTACGTGTACATCTTCATCGCCTGGGCTCTGCTGATCGCGCTGATGGCGCTCGCGGTGGAACGCGGCGGCGACTGAGCCGCGACAAGGCGCACGATGCTGCAGGGCTGGGTCATCGTCGTCACCTCGTTCGCTTACCTCGGCCTGCTGTTCGCGATCGCGTATTACGCCGACCAGCGCGCCGACGCCGGCCGCCCGGTCATCGCCAACCCGTACATCTACAGCCTGTCGCTCGCCGTCTACGCGACGGCCTGGACTTTTTACGGCAGCGTCGGACGGGCGGCGGGCGACGGCGTTGGTTTCCTGCCCATCTACATCGGGCCCACGCTGATGATCGCGCTGTGGTGGATCGTGCTGCGCAAGATCCTGCGCATCTCCAAGCGCAACCGCATCACGTCGCTGGCGGACTTCGTCGCCTCGCGCTACGGCAAGAGCGCGGCTCTGGGCGGCGTGGTCACGGTCATCGCGGTGATCGGCATCATCCCGTACATCTCGCTGCAATTGAAAGCGGTATCGAACAGCTTCACGATCCTCGTGCAATATCCCGAGATCGTGATGCCGGCCAAGGTCGCGGCGCAGCCGGTGCTGGCCGACACGGCGCTGTGGGTCGCCCTGATCCTGGCGCTGTTCACGATCGCGTTCGGCACGCGGCATCTGGACGCCGCCGAGCACCACCAGGGCATGGTGGCGGCGATCGCGTTCGAATCGCTGGTCAAGCTGCTGGCGTTTCTCGCCGTCGGGGCCTTCGTCACGTTCGGCATCTACAACGGCTTCGGCGACGTGTTCGCGCGCGCCGCCGCCGATCCCAAGCTGCTGCCTCTGCTGACGCCGCTGGAGGGGGTGGCCGGCGGCTACGCCAGCTGGGTGTGGCTGACGATCCTGTCGATGCTCGCGATCCTGTTCCTGCCGCGCCAGTTCCAGGTCGCCGTGATAGAGAACCTCGACGAAAAGCACTTGAAGAAGGCGATCTGGCTGTTTCCCGCCTACATGTTGGCGATCAACGTCTTCGTGCTGCCGCTCGCTTTCGGCGGCCGCCTGCACTTTCCCGCCGGCAACGTCGACGCCGACACGTTCGTGCTGACGCTGCCGATGGCGGAAAAGCAGGAGCTGCTCGCGCTGCTGGTGTTCATCGGCGGCCTGTCGGCCGCCACCGGCATGGTGATCGTCGAGACGATCGCGCTGTCCACGATGGTGTGCAACGACCTCGTGATGCCGGTGCTGCTGCGGATGAAGCGGCTGCGGCTGAACGAGCGCCCGGACTTGACCGGGCTGCTGCTGGGCATCCGCCGCTGGGCGATCGTGCTCGTGCTTCTGCTCGGCTACCTGTACTTCCGTCTCGCCGGCGAAGCCTACGCGCTCGTATCGATCGGGCTGATCTCGTTCGCCGCGGTGGCGCAGTTCGCCCCGGCGATCCTGGGCGGCATCTTCTGGAAAGGCGGCACCCGGCGCGGCGCGCTCGCCGGACTGCTGGCCGGTTTCGGCGTCTGGTTGTACACCCTGTTGCTGCCGGCGTTCGCGCGCTCGGGATGGCTGCCGATCTCCTTACTTGAGCACGGCCCGTTCGGCATCGAGTTGCTCAAGCCCCTGGCGCTGTTCGGTCTGAGCGGACTCGATCAGATCACGCACGCGATGCTGTGGAGCATGATCGCCAACGTGGGCCTGTACGTCGGCGTGTCGCTCGCCGACACGCCGAGCGCGGCCGAGCACCGGCAGGCGAGCGTGTTCGTCGACGTGTTTCGCACCGAGTCCGGCGGCGCCCGCTTCTGGCGCGGCACCGCCTCGGCGCGCGACCTGTACAGCCTGCTGGCGCGTTTCATCGGTGCGGCCGGCGCCGATGCCGCTTTCGCCGAGTACGCGCGCGCAACGGGTGCCAAGTGGCCGGACGAGGACCCGGTGGCCGACGCCGACTTCGTGCACTTTGTGGAGACGCAACTGGCCGGTGCGATCGGCGCGGCCTCGGCGCGCATCATGGTCGCCTCGGTGGCGAAGGAAGAAGCGTTGACGCTGGACGAAGTCGGCGAACTGCTGGACGAAGCGTCGCAGGTTGTCGTCTACAGCCACAAGCTGGAGCAGAAGTCGCGCGAGCTGGAAGCGGCCACCGCCGAGCTGCGCGCCGCCAACGAAAGGCTGAAGGAGCTGGACCGGCTGAAGGACGATTTCATCTCGACCGTCACGCACGAGCTGCGTACGCCGCTGACCTCGATCCGGGCGTTCTCCGAGATCCTGCTCGCCGACCCCAGGATCGCTCTGGCCGAACGCAAGAAATTCCTCGGCATCATCACGCGCGAAACCGAACGTTTGACGCGGCTCATCAATCAGGTGCTGGATCTGGCGAAGATCGAGTCCGGTCGGGCCGAATGGCGCATCGCGCGCGTCGACGTGCGCGATATCGTCAACGAGGCCATCGCGCAGATGAGCCAGGTGTTCAAGGACAAGGGCGTGGCGCTCGCCGCGCATTTGCCCCCACGGGCGGCCGTGGTTGCGGTCGACGGCGACCGCCTGCTGCAGGTGTTGCTGAACCTGCTTTCCAATGCGCTGAAATTCAGCCCCGCCGAGCACGGTCGCGTCGATGTAGTCGTGCGCGAAACCGACGGCGCAGTCCGCATCGACGTGCGCGACAACGGACCTGGTATCCGCGCCGAGGACATGCCCTTCGTCTTCGACAAGTTCCGGCAGTTCGGCGACACGCTGACGGCGAAGCCGGCCGGCACCGGCCTGGGGCTTCACATCAGCCGCCAGATCATCGACCACTTCGGCGGCCGGCTGTGGGTCGAAAGTACGCATGGTTCAGGCGCGTGTTTCTCGTTCATGCTGCCGCTCGCGGCGGAGCCGGCCGCGGCAGAGGAAAGCGGGGAGGTGTCGTGGCTGCAGACAAGCGCAAGGTCCTGATCGCCGACGACGAGCCGAACATCGTCACGGCGCTGGAGTTTCTGCTCAAGCGCGCCGGTTACGACGTGCGTTGCGCGACCAACGGCGACGAGGCGCTGGCGCTGGTGGAGACGTACGCGCCGGATCTGGTCCTGATCGACATCATGATGCCGGGCAAGAGCGGCTACGAGGTGTGCCAGCGGATGCGCGAACGGCCCGAGTGGCGGCACATCAAGATCGTGATCGTCACCGCCAAGGGCCGCGAAGCCGAGGTCAGCAAGGGCCTGTCGCTCGGCGCGGACCTGTATGTCACGAAGCCGTTCTCGACGCAGGAGCTGATCTCCGCGATCGATCGTCTGCTGGCCGGGGGGACATGATGCCTTCGACCGGCCGTCTCGTCTGGATTGCGGCGGCCTGCGTCGGGGCGGTGCTGCTGCTGACGGTCGCCGCGCTGCTGCTCGGCATCGGGGTCTCCGACGCCGAGCGCGACGCGCTGCGCGCCATGGTGGCGGAGTCGGCGCCGCTGCTCGTGTACGGCACCGCGGTGCTGCTGGTGGCGGTGGGAGGCTTCGCGCACTGGCTGTACGGCCGCTATCCGCTCGCCGCGCGCCGTCTGGCCGAGCAGACGCGCGTGCTGCTGGCGGCCAACCCCGATCACCGCATCGTGGCGGAGGGCGCGGCCGAACTCGGCGAGGTGGCCGCGGCGATCAACCAGCTTGCGGCGCGCTACCGGCAGAGCGAGCGCGAACTGGATGCGAGAAGTGCGGAGGCGCGGTTACGCGTCGAGGAGGAACGCGACCGTTTCGCCGCGCTGATGTCGGAGCTGACCGAAGGCGTGCTCGTGTGCAATACGGACGGCCGCATCCTGCTGTACAACGCGCGCGCCGCCGCCCTGCTCGGCCAGGGGTCCCACCGCGCCGGCAACTACGCGCCGATCGGACTCGGGCGCTCGGTGTTCGGACTGATCGACCGCGAGCAGGTGGCCCACGCGCTGGACAAGATCTACCACCAGTTCGCCGGCGCCGTCGAACGCCCGCGCACGAGCTTCGTCACCGCCGCTGCCGGCGGGCGCGCGCTGCGCGTGCAGGTCACGCCATTTCTGTCCGGCGCCGAGCGGCGGGTCGCCGGCATGGTGTTCACGCTCGACGACGTCGGCGGGCTGCTCGGGCGCGAGGGGCAGCGCCTGAAGCTGCTGCAGTCGATGGCGACCGGCGTGCGCGCGCCGGTGGCCAATCTGCGCGCAGCGGCCGAAAGTCTGATCGCCTCGCCCGACATGCCCGAGCCGCAGCGCGCGCAGTTCGTCGACATCATCGCCGCCGAAGCGCGCGTGCTGACAGAACGGCTGAACGCGGCGCTCACCGATTACGCCGACGCGCTGAAAGGCAGCCTGACGCTGGAGGACATGCGCGTGGCCGATCTGCTCGCGGTCGCAGGGCGCCGGCTCACCGACACGGTCGGCGTGGCCACCGACGTCGAGCCGGCGGCGTCCGAGCTTTGGGTGCGCGTCGACAGCTTCGCCATCGTGCACGCGCTTTCATCGCTCGCCGCGCGTGTGCGGGCCGACTATGGTGTGCGGGCTTTTCGGCTGCGCGCTGCGGCGCACGGCGGCTTTGCCGCGATCGACCTCGTCTGGCTCGGCACGATGGTCGCGAGCGACGTGCTGCTGCTGTGGGAAACGGAGCCGCTCGCCAGCGGCAGCGACGAATCGCCGCTGACGCTCAAGGACGTGCTCGAGCGCCACGGCGGCGAGGTCTGGTACCAGGCCGATCGACCGCGCCAGACGGCGTGGTTTCGCTTCCTGCTGCCGCTGGGCGAGCCGACGGCGCTGCCCGCGCCGCGCGCCACACCGGTGGCGGCCCGGCCCGAGTACTACGACTTCGACCTGTTCGAGCGCATCGACGTGCATGGCGACTTCGCCGAGCGCCGCCTCGCCGCCCTCGCCTACACGGTGTTCGACACCGAGACCACGGGGTTGGAGCCGTCGGCCGGCGACGAGATCATCTCGATCGGCGCGGTGCGCATCGTCAACGGTCGCCTGCTGAAGCACGAGGTGTTCGAGCAACTCGTCAACCCGCGCCGCACGATCGGCCGCGAGTCGGTTCAGGTGCATGGCATCGAGGCGCGCGCCCTGGCCAACGAGCCGACGATCGAAGAGGTGCTGCCGCGCTTTCACCGCTTCTGCGAGGACACCGTACTCGTGGCGCACAACGCGGCGTTCGACATGCGCTTCCTTGAGCTGAAGGAAGCGAAAACCGGCGTGCGCTTCGCCCAGCCGGTGCTCGACACGCTGCTGCTGTCGGCGATCGTTCATCCGAACCAGGACAACCACAACCTGGATGCGATCGCCGAGCGCCTCGGCGTGCGCGTGATCGGCCGCCACACCGCGCTGGGCGACGCGCTCGTCACCGGCGAGGTGTTCCTGCGGCTGCTGCCGCTGCTGGCCGAACGCGGCATCGTGACCCTCGGTCAGGCGCTCGAGGCCTCGCGCGCCACGTATCTCGCACGGCTGCAGTACTGAAACGAAAGCGCCCCATGTCAGACAACGACACATCGATCGAACGGCGCCTGGCGGCCGAGCAGAAGGCGCTGTCTTTTGCGCTGCGGACGCTGCTGCGGCGCGCGCCGGTCGTATGCGGAGAAACCGAAGCCGTACGCGCGGCCGCGGCCCGCATGCGCGCCGAGGGCGTGGGCAGCATCGTCGTGGTCGACGACGGCCACCGGCCGGTTGGCATCTTCACCGAGCGCGACCTTATCCAGGTCGCGATCGACGGCGCGCTGGACGGACCGATCGGCGCGGTGATGACGCGAGATCCGCTCACGCTCGAGGCCGACACGCCGGCCTACGAGGCGGCGTTGGCGATGATCGAGCTGCGCATCCGGCATGTGCTGGTGACCGAAGGGCACGTGCTCGTCGGCGTGGTCTCCGAGCGCGACCTGTTCTCGCTGCAGCGGCTCGGTCTGGGCGAGCTGACGATGGAGATCCGGCAGGCGCGCGACATCGACACGCTCGCGCAGCTTGCCGCGCGCGTGCGGCGGCTGACCAGGCTGCTGGTCGGCCAAGGGGTGGCGGCGGAGCCGTTGACGCTGTACGTATCGTTGCTCAACGACCGCATCTGCCAGCGCATCATCGAGGTCGTTCGCAAGCGCCACGACTGGGACCGGATCGCCTGGTGCTGGCTGGCGTTCGGCAGCGAAGGCCGGCTCGAACAGACCTTCGCCACCGACCAGGACAACGGCCTGCTGTTCGAGGCCGCGGGCAGTCCGCGCGAAGTCCGCGCCCAACTGCTGCCGTTTGCGCGCGCGGTGAACGAAGCGCTCGACGCCTGCGGCTATCCGCTGTGCAAGGGCAACGTGATGGCTTCGAACCCGGAACTTTGTCTGTCGACCGCCGAGTGGCAAGCCAAGCTCGAAGGCTGGCTCGCAAACTCGGACCCGAAGGCGCTGCTCGACGCCGCGATCTGCTTCGACTTCCGCGCGCTCGCCGGCGACGCCCGGCTGGCCGAATCGCTACGCGAGTGGTTTCTCGCCAAGACGCGCGCGCGGCCGAACTTTCTGCGTCTGCTGGCCGAAAACGCGCTGCAGGCACGGCCGCCGCTCGCGCGATGGCGCGACTTCGTCACCGAGGAGGACGGCACGATCAACCTGAAGCTGTACGGCGTGCGGCCGTTCGTCGACTGCGGGCGAATCGTCGCGCTCGCGCACGGGCTGCCGGCCACCGGCACCGCGGCGCGTTTCCGCGCCGCGGCCGCTGCGGGCGCCCTGCCGCAACGCGATGCCGAAGCCACCGTCGCCGCGTTCTTCTTCATCCAGCAGGTGCGCTTGCGCCACCAGGCGGCAGCGCAGAACCTCACCGAGGAAAACGCCAACCGTATCGACCCCAATGCGCTGAACGAGCTGGACCGACGCACGCTGAAAGAAGCGTTTCGCCTCGCGCGCGATATGCAATCGCGGCTGGCGATGGACTACCACCTGCGCTGACCGGTCATCCGCCGCGGCTTTTCACCACCGACATCGCCGCCGCGATTAGGCTGCTCACGTCGGCAAAATTGGCCGGCACGATCAGCGTGTTGTTGGTCTTCGCCATCCCCGCGAACGCTTCGACGTACTTCTCGGCCACCTTCAGATTCACCGCCTCCATGCCGCCGGGCGCGCCGATGGCCGAGGCGACCTTGCGGATCGCTTCGGCCGTGGCTTCGGCGATCGTCAGCACGGCCGCCGCTTCGCCCTGCGCGCGGTTGATCTCGGCTTGCTTGTCGCCCTCGGACTTGGCGATCGCGGCTTCCCTTTCGCCGGTGGCGATGTTGATCTGCTCCTGTTTGCGGCCCTCGGAGGAGGCGATCAGCGCGCGCTTCTCGCGCTCGGCCGTGATCTGCGCCTGCATCGCGCGCAGGATCTCCGCCGGTGGCGTCAGGTCCTTGATCTCGTAACGCAGCACCTTCACGCCCCAGTTCATCGCCGCTTCGTCGATCGCCGAAACGACGCTGTGGTTGATGAAGTCGCGCTCCTCGAACGTCTTGTCCAGCTCGAGCCGCCCGATGACCGAGCGCAGCGTCGTCTGCGCCAGTTGCGTGATCGCGACGATGTAGTTGGACGAACCGTAGCTCGCGCGCTGCGGGTCGGTGACCTGGAAGAACAGCACGCCGTCGACGGTCAACTGCGTGTTGTCCTTGGTGATGCAGATCTGGCTCGGCGTGTCGAGCGGGATTTCCTTCAGGCTGTGCTTGTAGGCGATGCGGTCGATGAACGGGATGACGATGTTCAACCCGGGCGACAGCGTGGCGTGATACTTGCCGAGCCGTTCGACGACCCACGCATGCTGCTGCGGAACGATGCGTACCGCCTTGACCACGAAGGTGATCGCCACCGCGAGCGCGACCAGCGCGACGATCGTGATACCGTCGGACAGGAACGAACCGGGCATTCGCTTCTCCTTGTTCTTGCGCGACGCCGCCGCGGTCAGTGCGTGCGGCGCGCGGCGACGATCAGGCGGTTGGCATGGATTTCGCGGATCACGAACTCGCCCGGTGCCGCCTCTTCGCCGGCGGCCAGTTCGACATCCCACAACGCGCCGCGATAGTTCGCGCGCGCGGTGCGCGCCGGCGACCACTGTTCGACGCGCACGATCTGGCCCACATCCATGCGCTGGACGCTGTCGGCCACGTCCCTGCGCGCGAGGCGGCCGATGCGCGCGCGCCGCAGCCACAGCGCCCCGCCCATGCCGATCGCCGCAGCGATCGCCAACTGGACGGCGAAGGGGGCGCCGAGCAGGTTCGCCGCGCCGGCGCTGGCCAGCGCGAACGCGAGCACCAGCAGATAGAAGGTCCCGGTGACCAGCTCGGCGATCAGCAGCCCGAAGGCCAGCACGAACCACACGACGTAGTCGCTCATTCGGGCCTCCGCAGCGTCGTCACGCCGCCTGCGCGAGCCGGCGCCAGGTTTCGACGACCGTGTCGGGGTTCAACGAGATCGACTCGATGCCCTGCTCCATCAGCCATTGCGCAAAGTCGACATGGTCCGATGGTCCCTGTCCGCAGATACCGACGTACTTGCCCTGCGCACGGCAGGCGCGGATCGCCAGCTCGAGCAGCCGCTTGACCGCGGGATCGCGCTCGTCGAAGCCTTCGGCGACCAGGCCGGAATCGCGGTCGAGCCCCAGCGTGAGCTGCGTGAGGTCGTTGGAGCCGATCGAAAACCCGTCGAAGTACTGCAGGAACTCCTCGGCGAGAATCGCGTTGGACGGCACTTCGCACATCATGATCAGCCGCAACCCGTTTTCGCCGCGCTTCAGGCCGTTTTCGGCGAGCAGTCCGGTCACGCGCCGCGCCTCGGTCAGCGTGCGGACGAAGGGCACCATGATCTCGACGTTGGTCAACCCCATGTCGTCGCGTACGCGCTTCAGTGCGGCGCACTCCATGCGGAACGGCTCGCGGAAACTCTCGGCGACGTAGCGGGCCGCGCCCCGGAAGCCCAGCATCGGGTTCTCCTCGTCCGGCTCGTAGCGCGAGCCGCCGATCAGCTTCTTGTACTCGTTGCTCTTGAAGTCGGACAGGCGCACGATGACCGGCTTCGGCCAGAATGCCGCGGCGATGGTCGCGATGCCCTCGGCGAGCTTGTTCTCGAAGAAGGCGCGCGGGCCGGCGTAGCCGTATGCGAGCGCCTCGACCGCGCGCTTCAGCTCGGGGTCGACGTTCGGGTAGTCGAGCACCGCCTTCGGGTGCACGCCGATGTTGTTGTTGATGATGAACTCGAGCCGGGCGAGTCCGACGCCTCCGTTCGGCAACGACTGGAAGTCGAACGCAAGCTGCGGATTGCCGACGTTCATCATGATCTTGACCGGCAGCTTCGGCAGCGTGCCCGGCTGCACGGTTTCGACCTCCGTCTCGAGCCGCCCCTCGTAAACGTGGCCCGTGTCGCCTTCGGCGCAGGAGACGGTGACGGTCGCGCCGTCGGGCAGCCGTTCGGTCGCGTCGCCGCAGCCGACCACCGCCGGAATGCCCAGCTCGCGCGCGATGATCGCCGCGTGACAGGTGCGGCCGCCGCGGTTGGTGACGATCGCGGCGGCGCGTTTCATCACCGGCTCCCAGTTCGGGTCGGTCATGTCGGTGACGAGCACGTCGCCCGGCTGCACGCGTTCCATCTCGGCGGCGGTGCGGATCACGCGCACGGGACCGATCCCGATCTTCTGTCCGATCGCGCGGCCGGCGGCGAGCACGGTCGATCTGCCTTTGAGCTTGAAGCGCTGCTGGACCTGATTGCGCGCCTGCGACTTGACCGTCTCCGGGCGCGCTTGAAGGATGTAGATGCGGCCGTCGACGCCATCCTTGCCCCACTCGATGTCCATCGGTCGCCCGTAGTGGCGCTCGATCGCCACCGCGTAGCGGGCCAGTTCGATCACGTCGTCGTCGGTCAGGGAGAAGCGATGGCGTTGCTCGTCAGGAACGTCGACCGTGCGCACCGTTCGTCCGTTCGCCGCCGTCGGGTCGAATTCCATCTTGATCAGCTTCGACCCGAGGGTGCGACGGATGATCGGATACTTGCCCGCGGCGAGCATCGGCTTGTGCACGTAGAACTCGTCCGGGTTCACGGCACCCTGCACCACGGTTTCCCCCAAACCGTAGCTTGCGGTGATGAACACGACATCGGCAAAGCCCGACTCCGTATCCATCGTGAACATCACGCCGGCGGCACCGCGGTCGCTGCGTACCATGCGCTGCACCCCCGCCGACAGCGCGACGTTTTCGTGCACGAAGCCCTTGTGGACCCGGTAGGCGATTGCACGGTCGTTGTACAGCGACGCGAAGACCTCCTTGACTCGGGCCACCACGGCGTCGACCCCCGAGACGTTCAGGAAGGTCTCCTGCTGTCCGGCAAAGGAGGCGTCCGGCAGATCCTCGGCGGTCGCGCTCGAACGCACGGCCACCGAGATTTCGTTCGAGGAGTCTGCCTTGAGCCATTGATAGAACGATCGGATCTCCTGTTCGAGCAGCTTCGGCAGGGGCGCGGAAACGATCCAGGCGCGGATCTGCGCACCGGCGCTGGCAAGCGCGGCGACATCGTCGATGTCGAGCCGCCCGAGCCGGTCGGCGATCCGGTGCTCGAGGTCGTTTGCGCGCAGGAAGTCGCGAAACGCTTCGGCGGTCGTCGCGAAGCCGTCCGGAACGCGGATGCCTTCCTCGGCAAGTTGGCTGAGCATCTCGCCCAGCGAAGCGTTCTTGCCGCCGACCGACTCCACATCGGTCATGCGCAATTGACTGAACGGAACGACGTACTTGCCGCGTTGCATCGCCTCTCCCCGTGGACCCATCGGCGTTGCAGTGAAGCGCCGATGCGCTGTGACAGAATCGCGCGGATTCTACCGATTCGTTCTTCTCGCCCTTCATGCCAGATCGCCACGCCGGACCGCACGAACGCACGGTTCTTTTCGTCTCCGACGGCACCGGCATCACGGCCGAGACCCTCGGCCACAGCGTGATGACGCAGTTCGAGTCTCTGCATTACCGGCAGATGCGGCTGCCCTTCGTCAACACGCCGGAGAAGGCCCGCGAAGCCGCCGCTCGCATCGACGAGATCGGGCGGCGCGACGGCAAGCGCCCGATCGTTTTCTCCACGCTCGTCGATCCGGAGTGCAACGCGCAGTTGCGACAGGCCGACGCGCTGATCCTCGATCTGTTCCAGTCCTTCGTCGAGCCGCTCGAGCAGGAACTGGGCATCAAGTCGACGCATACGGTCGGCCGTTCGCACAACATCTCGGATTCCGAGAGCTACAAGCACCGCATCGAGGCGATCAACTTCGCGCTCGCGCACGACGACGGCCAGTCGGCCAAGGGGCTCGCGGCCGCCGACGTGATCCTGGTCGGTGTGTCGCGCAGCGGCAAGACGCCGACCAGCCTCTATCTGGCGATGCAGTACGGCGTCAAGGCCGCCAACTACCCGCTGATCCCGGAGGACTTCGAGCGCGACGAACTGCCGTCGGCGCTACCGCCGCACCGGCACAAGCTGTTCGGCTTGTCGATCGCGCCGGAGCGGCTCGCCGAGGTGCGCCACGAGCGGCGGCCGAACAGCCGCTACGCGTCGCTGGAGAACTGCCGTTACGAGGTCGCCGCGGCCGAACGGCTGATGCGGCGCGAAGGCATCCGCTGGCTGTCGTCGACCACGAAGTCGATCGAGGAAATCGCCGCGACGATCATGCACGAGATCCGGCTGGAGCGGCGGTCGTTCTGATCAGCGATACATCCACGCGCGCGTCAGCGGCAGCTCGGTCGGTCCGGCCGCTTCCTGCCGGCTGGCGAGCACCTGGTAGATGTTCATCCACCCCTGCGCGAAACCGTAGGAGCAGCCCGCGAGATACGCGCGCCAGACGCGCAGCGTCTTCTCGCTGACCAGCCTGCGCGCGGCCTCGATCTGCGCCTCGAGCCGGCGCGACCAGTGCGCGAGCGTCTTCGCGTAGTGCGGGCGCAGGCTCTCGACGTCGTAGACCTCGAAGTTCTGCGCCGACATCTCGCGCACGACCAGATGCAGATGCGGCAGTTCGCCGTTCGGAAACACGTACCTGTCGATGAACTCGGCCACCCCCGAGCCGACGGGGCGGTTGTCGACGTCGGCCGACGTGATGCCGTGGTTCAGGAACAGTCCGCGGTCGCGCAGCAGGCGCCGCACCACGCCGAAGTAGGTCGGCAGATTGCGCAGGCCGACGTGCTCGAACATGCCGACGCTCGACACCTTGTCGAAAGCGCCGTCGCCGAAGCGCGCCGGCGCCTCGCGATAGTCGAGCAGCAGCGCCTCGACCCGATCGGCGAGCCCGGCCTCGGCGATCTGCTCGCGCGCGCGCGCATGCTGGTTGTCCGACAGCGTGATGCCCACGGCGCGAACGCCGTAATGGCGCGCGGCGTGCACGATCAGACCGCCCCAGCCGCAGCCGATGTCGAGCAGCCGTTCGCCGGGCTGCAGGCGCAGCTTGCGGCAGATATGGTCGAGCTTGGCGACCTGTGCGGCATCGATCGTCTCATCGCCGGTCGGGAAGTACGCGCACGAGTAGACCATCCGCTCGTCGAGCCACAACCGGTAGAAGTCGTTGCCGACGTCGTAGTGATGCTTGATGTCGGCGCGATCCTGCTTCGGCGAGTGCCGCGCGAACGCCGCGGCCACGCGCGCGGTGACGGGCGCGCCGCCGGCGGCCGCCAGACGCTCGGCGATCGCGATGATGTCCATGATGTCGCCTTCGACGTCGATGCGCCCTTCGACGAAGGCTTCGCCCAGCGCGGCCAGCGTCGGATGCGCCAGCGCCGGTAGCACGTCAGGGTCGCGGATCGTCATCACGACGCGCGGCTGCAGACCGAAGCTCAGGCGCGAACCGTCGGGAAGCACCATCTCGAGCGGCTGGCCGCCGTTCGCGCGGATCGTCTCGGCGAGCCGCTCCAGTCCCTGCCCGACCGCCCTGCCGACGACCCTGCGGGTCGCCCGCGCCAGCAAACCGTCATCCCACATCATCGCCTCCGTCGGATCGCGACCGCGCATTCTTGCCGAATGCGCCAGCATCGCCAAGAGGGCGTGCTGGCCGCGCGTTGGCGTTCGGCAGGCGTCGGCGGCGCTCGAACAGGCACACCGCGGCGGCCGCCACGACGTTCAGCGACTCGACGGTCGGCGCCATCGGGATCGTCACGTACACGTCGCACACCGCGCGCGCACCCGGCGACAGCCCGCGACCCTCGGCACCGAACATCCAGCCGATCGGTGCGGCCGGCAGATCGGTCTCCCACAGCGATGCGGCCGCGTGCGCGTCGGTCCCGATCCACGGTCCGGGCAAAGCGCGCTTGAGATCGGCAGGATCGATCAGCTCGTACAGCGCCAGGCCGAAGTGCGCGCCCTGCCCGGCGCGCACGACCTTGGGTGCCCACAGCGCGGCCGTACCGGGACCGGCGAACGCGTGCCGGATCCCGGCAGCGGCGGCGACTCGCAGCAGCGCGCCGACGTTGCCCGGATCCTGTACGCCGTCCAGATACAGCGCGTCGGCGGCCAGCCCGCTCGGCGTCAGCGCGCAGCCGATGCCGATGACCGCGATCAGGCCCGCGCCGCGTTCCACCGGCGACAGCCGGTCGAACAGCGCGGCGGCCAGTTCGTAACACTCGACGCCGTTGCCCTCGAGCTGAGCGCGCAGCTGTTCGACGTTGTGGCCCTGCGCGCCGCGCCGAACGAGCAGCGCCTCGATCGGATGGCCCGCTGCGCGCGCCGCTTCGATCACATGGACGCCCTCGGCGAGCGTGCGCCCGGCAAGCCTGATCTGACGCGGCGACTCGGCCAGTCGCAGCCACGCGCGAAAGCGCGGATTCGCCTCGGAGGCAATGCTTTTCATGCGTTCGTATCCAGCAGCGCCCGCACCGGCGCGAACGAGCGCCGGTGCACGGCGCTGGGTCCCAGTTCGCGCAACCGCCGCAGATGCTGCGGCGTCGGATAGCCGAAATGTTCGGAGAAGCCGTAGCCCGGATAGGCTGCATCGAGCGAGCGCATCAGCGCATCGCGGTGCACCTTCGCGAGGATCGAAGCCGCCGAAATCGCCGGCTCGATCGAGTCGCCGCCGACGATTGCGCGCGCGGGGATCGCCAGCCGCGGCAACCGGTCGCCGTCGACGAGCGCGTAGCTTGCCGGTGGGTCGAGCGCCTCGATCGCGCGCCGCATCGCCAGCAGGCTCGCCTGCAGGATGTTCAGCGCGTCGATCTCCTCCACGGTCGCCACGCCGATCGCGCAGGCGATCGCGCGGGCGCGGATCGCGGGCGCGAGCGCCTCGCGCTGCGCGGCCGAAAGCTTCTTCGAATCGCGCAACCCGTCGATCGGCGCGCCCGGCTCCAGGATCACGGCCGCAGCGACCACGGGGCCGGCGAGCGGTCCGCGCCCGGCTTCGTCGGCACCGCAGACGCGATTCGCCGCGCGCGCCGGCGCCTCGAACAGATCGGCCGTCGCAGCGTCGCTTCGCTTCATCGCCTGGCCGTGGCAAGGATCGCTTCGGCGGCTAGCACCGGGGTGTCGCGGCGCAGGAGCTCGTGCATCGCGGCGAACCGTTCGCGCAACTGCGCGCAGCGCGCGGCGTCGTCGAGCTCGCGCAGCAGCGCGTCGGCGAGCGCCGGCGGGTTCGCCTCGTCCTGCAGAAGTTCGGGGACCAGCGACTCGTTCGCCAGGATGTTCGGCAGCCCGACCCACGGCAGATAGCCCATGCGTCGCATGATCCACCACGACAGCCGCGGCATGCGATAGGCGATCACCATCGGCTTCTTGTAAAGGGCCGCTTCGAGGGTCGCGGTGCCGCTTGCGACCAGCACGCCGTCGGCGGCTTCGAGGCAGTCGTGCGAGCGGCCATCGATGAGCGTCGTGCGCGACGCGGCGTGCGGTGCGGACGCGAGCAGCGCCGCCAGCCGTTCGCGCAGGTCGGCATTGGCCGCCGGCACGACGAAGCGAGCACGCCCGTGGCGACGGGCGATTCGATCGAGCGCGCCGAAGAACGCCGGTGCGATGTACTCCACTTCCGCGCGCCGGCTGCCGGGCAGCGCGGCGATCAACGGATCGCCGTCGATGCCGAGCCGGGCGCGCGCCGCGCGCAGATCGGGCGCGAGCGGGATTTCGCTCGCGAGCGGATGGCCGACATAACTCGCCGCGATGCCGGCGCGATCGTAGATCGCCTGCTCGAACGGAAAGATCAGCAGCACGCGATCGGCCGAGCGCCGGACCTTCTCGATGCGGCCGCGGCGCCACGCCCAGATCGACGGGCTGACGTAGTGAACGGTCGGCACGCCCGCTGCGCGCAACTGCGCTTCGAGCCGCAGGTTGAAGTCGGGCGCGTCCACACCGACGAACACGCGCGGCCGTTCGCTCAGCACGCGCTCGCGCAGCCGCGCGCGCAGCCTGAGCAGGCGCGGCAGCTCGCCGATGACCTCCGCATAACCGCGCACCGACAGCTCGCGGATGTGCCACCACGCCTCGCAGCCCCGCTCGATCATCCGCTCGCCGGCGATGCCGGCGCACCTGGCGTGCGCAACGCGCGCCCGCAGCGCACCCACCACCGGCGCGGCGAGCAGATCGCCGGATGCCTCGCCGGCAACGAAGGCGAACAGCCCGTCCGCCATCGCCTTCAGCGGACGATGCCGCGGCCGGAACCCTGCACGAAATCGCGCAGCGCGTGCAGATGCGCTGCCGCGTCCGGCGCGGCGGATGCGAGCGCGTCGATCGCCGCGCAGGCGTCGGCCACCGTCCGCCCTTCCTTGTAGATCGCCTTGTACGCGCGCCGCAGCGCGGCGATCGTCCCGGCGTCGAACCCGCGACGCTTCAGCCCCTCGACGTTGATCCCGTGCGGCGCGGCCGGGTTGCCGTTGCAGATCACGAACGGCGGCAGGTCCTGCAGCAGCGTCGTGCCGGCGCCGGTCATCGCGTGCGCGCCGATCCGCACGAACTGGTGCACGCCGGTCAGCCCGCCCAGGATCGCCCAGTCGCCGACGTGCACATGGCCGGCGAGCTGCACGCCGTTGGCGAAGATCGCGTGATCGCCGATACGACAATCGTGCGCGACGTGCACGTAGGCCATGATCCAGTTGTCGGAGCCGATGCGCGTGACCCCCGCGTCCTGCGCGGTGCCGGTGTTCAGCGTGCAGTACTCGCGGATCGTGTTGCCGTCGCCGATCTCCAGCGCCGTGGCCTCGCCCGCGTACTTCTTGTCCTGCGGGACGCCGCCGATCGCGCAGAACGGAAAGATCCGGTTGTTGCGCCCGATCCGCGTGCGGCCCTCGATCACCGCGTGCGCGCCGATCGACGAGCCCGCGCCGATCTTCACGCCGGATCCGATGACGGCGAAGGGTCCGACTTCGACGTCGTCCGCCAGCTCCGCCTTCGGGTCGACGATGGCGGTCGGATGGATCCGCGCCATCAGCGCGCGGCGCCGGTCTCGATCCGGCGGTACGTGCACAGCAGTTCGGCCTCGGCGGCGATCTGCCCGTCGACCAGCGCCTTGCCGCCGAACTTCACGACGCCGCGCATCTCGCGCAGGATCTCGACCTCGAGCCGAAGCTGATCGCCAGGACCGACCGGACGCTTGAAGCGCGCCCCGTCGATTCCCGCGAAGTAGTAAACGGAGTCCTCGTCGGGCTTCTTGCCCATCGACACGAACGACAGCACGGCAGCCGCTTGCGCCATCGCCTCGACGATCAGCACGCCGGGCATCACCGGATAGTGCGGGAAATGCCCCATGAACACGGGTTCGTTGATGCTGACGTTCTTGATCGCGACCACCCGCCTGCCGGGTTCGAGCGCCAGAATCCGATCGACCAGGATGATCGGATAGCGGTGCGGCAGGTGCTTCAGGATATCGTGGATGTCCATCATGCGTCGCGATCTTTCGGCACGCGCGCTTCCAGCCTGCGGACGCGCTCGCGCAGTTCGTCGAGGTGCCGCAGCGCCGCAGCGTTGCGCTCCCAGTCGCGGTTTTTCATCGGCGGGAAAAAGCCCGTGTAGAAACCGGCCGCGCCGATCGTACGCGAGACCAGCGTGCCTGCGGAAATGACCGTGCCGTCGGCGATCGACAGGTGGCCGAGGATCATCGCCGCGCCGCCGAGCTGGCAGCCGCGGCCGATCGTGGCGCTGCCGGCAATGCCGACGCAGCCGGCGATCACGGTATGCGCGCCGATGCGGCAGTTGTGGCCGATCTGGATCTGATTGTCCATCTTGACGCCGTCCTCGACGACGGTGTCGCCCATCGTTCCGCGATCGATCGTCGTGTTCGCGCCGATCTCGACGTCGTCGCCGATGATCACGCGGCCGGTCTGCGGGATCTTGATCCAGCGGCCGTCGTACGGTGCAAAGCCGAAGCCGTCGGCGCCGATCACCGCGCCGCTGTGCACGATGCCGCGCGCGCCGATCGCGCAGCCGGCGAGCAGCCGCGCGCCCGGATGCAGCCGCGTGGCTTCGCCGACGACCGCCTCCGCGCCGACATAGCAGCCCGCGCCGATCCACGCGCGCGGACCGATGCGTGCGCCGGCTTCGACGACCGCCAGTTCGTCGACGCGTGCGCTCGCGTCCACGTGCGCCGTCGGGTCGATGCGCGCCGAATCCGCGCGCCGCGCCTCGAAAGGCTGCACCGGCGCCAGTCGCTGAGCGGCCAGCGCAAACCATGCGTACGGCGCTTCGCAGGCGATCGTCGCGCCTTCGTCGCGACCCGCAGGAAACACCGCGGCCGCGCTGTGCGCATCGAGCACGATCGCGCCGGCACGGCTGCTGCGCGCCGCGGCGCGGTAGCGCGGGTTGGCGAGAAAAGCGAGTTGCGCGGCACCCGCGGTCTCGAGCGGTGCGACGGAGACGATGCGCCGATCGGCGTCACCGTCGATCGTCGCGACGAGGCGGCCGCCCGCGCTTCGCGCGATCTCGGCAGCGAGCTGCGCGACCGTCAGCCCGTCGGCGGCCATCGATTCACTTGCCGCTGTCCAGTGCGCGCAGGACCTTTTCCGTGATGTCGACGCGCGGGCTGAAGAAGACGGCGTCCTGCACGATCAGATCGAACTTCTCCTGCTCGGCGATCTGCCGAACGATGCGTTGCGCGCGGTCGAGCAGCGCCTGCAGCTCCTCGTTGCGGCGCTGGTTCAGGTCCTCGCGAAACTCGCGCTGTCGGCGCTGCAGCTCGCGGTCCATGTCGGCCAGTTCGCGCTGCCGCCTGGCGCGCTCGGTTTCAGCGAGCACGGGCGCATCCTTCTCGAATCGCTCGGCGGCCGCCTTCAGCTTCTGCCCCATCTCCTGCAGCTCGCGATCGCGCTTGGCGAACTCGGCTTCCAGCTTCTGCGCGGCGGCACGCGCGGGCGCCGAGTCGCGCAAAATGCGCTCCGAATTCACGTAACCGAGCTTCAGTTCCTGCGCGTGCGCCATGGCCGGCGCAAGCGCCAGCGCCACCGGCAGAAAAGCCGACGCGAGCTTCAGCCAGCCTTTCATCGACAGCCTCGTCTTCACTGGGGTCAAGTATTCTGCCACAGGGGTTTCGTCGCTCCGGGCGCGCGGCGCTCAGAAACCCGTGCCGATCTGGAACTGGAAGCGCTGCGTGCGGTCGAGCGGTTCGGTCTTCAGCGGATACGCATAGCTCAGCTTCAGCGGGCCGATCGGCGAAATCCACGCCATGCCGACGCCCACCGAGTAGCGCAACGCACCGAGACGCACCGGTTCGTCCGCGCCCCATACCTGGCCGGCATCGACGAATGCGAGCGCGCGCAGCGTGCGATCCGCGCCCGGCAGCGGCAGCAGCGCTTCGACCGCGCCGTTGATCCGGCGCGTTCCGCCGAGCGGATCGCCGAGCGCGTCGCGCGGGCCGAGCGAGCCGCCGTCGTAGCCGCGCACGCTGCCGATGCCGCCCGCGTAGAAGTTCTTGAACAGCGGATAGGCCTTGCCTCCGTAGCCGCCGCCGACACCGACCTCGCCGTTGAACGCAAGCGTGAAGCGGCTGGTCAGCGGCATGAAGTGCTGGTACTGGTAGGTCAGCCGGTAGTACTGCAGGTCGAGCGCCGGCGTGCCGACTTCGAGGAAGGCGCGCTGGTAGCGCCCGCGCGTCGGCACGAGAATGTTGTCGCGGCTGTCGCGCGCCCAGCCGACGGTGCCGATCAGCGCCTGCGTCTCCTGCCCGAAGCGGTTGACGTAGTCGACGTAGCGCAACGGACTGAACGCCGTCAGGCCGATGCGCGTGCCCTCGTAACCCAGCCCGAAGAACACGGTGTCGAATTCGGTGAACGGTACGCCGAAGCGAACCGCGCCGCCGCGCTGCGTGAAGTCCACGCTGCCGAGACTCAGCTGCGCGAGATCGGAATTGCGTTCGAAGATCTCGGTCGTGCGGCTGATGCCGTCGATGGTCACGTACGGGTCGACGTGGGTCAGCGCGAGCGTGCGGTTGGCGCGGCTCGTGTTGATCTCGAACGAAACCGCGTGACCCGAGCCGAGCACGTTCTGCTGCGTGTACGACGCCTGCAGCACGAGCTTTTCAGTGCTCGAGTAGCCGGCGCCGGCCTGGATGCTGCCGGTCGGCCGCTCCTTGATGTTGAAATTGACGTCGATCTGGTCGAGCGAACCGGGCACCGCCGGCGTTTCGACCTCGACCTGCTCGAAGAAGCCGAGACGGTCGATGCGGTCGCGCGACAACCGCACTTTCTCGGAGTCGAACCACGCGTTCTCGAACTGGCGCACCTCGCGCCGGATGATCTCGTCGCGCGTGCGCGCATTGCCGGTGATGTTGACGCGCCGCACGTACACGCGGCGACCGGGATCGACCAGGATCGTGAACGCGACCTCACGCTTTTCGCGGTTGGGCTCGGGCACCGGGTTGGCCGAAGCGAAGGCGTAGCCGAGCTGGCTGAAGCGATCGGCGATGCGTTTGGAGACGTTGTTCAGCCGCTCGGCGTTGAAGGTCTCGCCCGGCTTCACGTCGATCAACGCGCGCACCTCGTCCTCCAGTCCGAGCAGCTCGCCGGCGAGCTTGACCTCCGAGATCGTGTACCGCTCGCCCTCGACCAGGTTGATCGTGATGTAAATGTCCTGCTTGTCCGGACTGATCGACACCTGAGTGGATTCGACGTTGAAGTCGAGGTAGCCGCGGTTCAGATAGAAGCTGCGCAGCGTTTCGAGGTCGCCCTGCAGCTTCTGCCGGGCGTACTGGTCGCGCTTCGTGTACCAGGTGAACCAGCCGGGCGTGGACAATTCGATTTCGCGCAGAAGCTGACGATCCGTGAACGCCTTGTTGCCGGTGAAGCGGATCGAGCGGATGCGCGCCGCCTCGCCTTCGTCGACCGCCATCACGACGTTGACGCGGTTGCGCTCGACCGGCGTGACCGTCGTCGTCACCCGCACCGCGTACAGACCGCGGCCGAGGTATTGGCGCTTCAGTTCCTGTTCGGCGCGCTCCAGCAGCGAGCGGTCGAAGACCCGCGCTTCGGCGAGCCCGACCTCGCGCAGCGATTTCTTCACCGCGTCCTTGTCGAATTCCTTGATGCCGGTGAACTCGATCGACGCGATCGCCGGCCTTTCCTCGACGACGACGACGAGCACGTCGCCGTCGGCCTCGAGTCGCACGTCCTTGAACAGTCCCGTCGCGTACAGGGCGCGGATCGCGGCCACACCCTTGTCCGGGTCGAAGCGGTCGCCGACGCGCAGGGGCAGGTAACTGAAGACGGTACCGGCTTCGGTGCGCTGGATGCCTTCGACGCGGATGTCCTTGACGACGAACTCCTGCGCGAGTGCGGCGACGGCGAATGCGGAAAATACGGCGGCGGCTGCGCCGCGCAACGTCGTCCCGACGCCGCGTCGCGACCGACGGCGCAATGCGTGCTTCAAGATCGGACCGGGTGCAGAAGTGAGGCGGCGGGATCTCAGAGGAGCAGTCGTGTCAGATCGTTGTATAGCGCCAGCGCCGTCAGCAGGATCAGCACGCCGATGCCGGCGCGCTGCCCCCACTCGACAATCCACTCCGCCGGCGGGCTGCCCTTCAGAATTTCGACGAGATAGTACAGCAAGTGCCCTCCGTCGAGCATCGGAATGGGCAGCAGGTTCAGCACGCCGAGGCTGATCGACACCAGCGCGAGAAAGCTCAGATACGCGACGACGCCGATGCTTGCGGTCCTGCCGGCGTAGTCTGCAATCGTCACCGGCCCCGACAGGTTCTTCCACGACGCTTCGCCGACGATCATCTTGCCCAGCATGCGCAGCGAGAAAATCGCCGTATCCCACGTGCGCTCGACCGCGAGGCCGACGCTTTCGATCGGTCCGTAGCGCACCTCGACCAGTTCGGGACGGTCGCCGACCTCCGCGCCGATGCGCCCCACCGTCTGGCCGCGCTCGTCGACGACGCGCGCGGGCGTCACGGTCATGACGCGCGTGCGCCCGTCGCGCTCGATCAGCAGTTCGAGTTCGACGCCGGGCGAGCCGCGGATCGCCTCGATCAGCTCGCGCGCCGAACCGATCGGGCGGCGGTTCACCTCCAGCACCCGGTCGCCGGGCGCGAGCCCCGCGCGCTGCGCTGCGCCGCCTTCGGCGAGCCGCCCTACGCGCGGCGGTCCGGCGTACGGAGCGAGCCCGACGCTCGACATCGGGTTGCCTTCCGTGTCCTCTCTCGTCAGCCCCGTCAGGTCAAGCCGCAGTTCCCGCGTGGCGCCGTTCGTACCCTGCACCCGAACGTCGAACGCGCGGCGGTCGACCGCGCGCTGCAGCACGAGCCAGTTCAGCTCGTTCCATGAGCGCACGGGTTCGTCGTCGATCGCGAGCACGAGGTCGCCGCGCACGAAGCCCGCGCGTTCGGCCGGCGACCCTGCGGCGGGCGTGGCGACGACCGCCTTGGGTTCCATCACACCGACGACGTTCAGCCCCCAGTACACGCCGACCGCGAGCAGCAGGTTGGCGAGCGGGCCGGCCAGCACGATGGCGACGCGGCGCCCGACGGGCTGGCGATTGAACGCACGCGGCAGATCGGCCGGAGCGATCGGTCCGACGTCGACGTCGCGTTCGTCGAGCATGCGCACGTAGCCGCCGAGGGGAACGGCGGCGATGACCCATTCGGTGCGATCCGGACCCCGTACCGCGCGCACCAGCGGCCGGCCGAAACCGATCGAGAAGCGCAGCACCTTGACGCCGCAGCGGCGCGCGACCCAGTAGTGGCCATACTCGTGGATCACGATCAGCACGCCGAGCGTGACCAGGAATGCAAGCACGGTGGTCACGAAACTCATCGATCCTCCAAAGTCGCCGCGACTTGTGCGGCCACGCGTCGCGCCTCACCGTCGATCGCGAGCACCTCGTCGACCGATGCCGGCGACGCCGGATCAAGGCGCCCGAGCGTCTGTTCGATGACCGCGGCGATCGCAACGAAAGGCAGGCGCCCGTCCAGAAACGCTTCGACCGCGATCTCGTTGGCGGCGTTCAACACAATGCAGGCGGCCGGCCCCGCCCGCAGCGCACGGTACGCCAGCGCGAGGCAGGGAAAACGCGCGAGGTCGGGCGCCTCGAAGCTCAGCGCGCCGAGCTGCGTGAAGTCGAGCGTCGCCGAGCCGCTTTCGATGCGGTCCGGCCATCCGAGCGCGTAGGCGATCGGCGTGCGCATGTCGGGCGTTCCCAGCTGGGCGACCACGGAGCCGTCGCCGAACTCGACCATCGAGTGGATCACGCTCTGCGGGTGCACGACCACGTCGATGCGCGCCGCATCGAAGCCGAACAGCCGGCTCGCCTCGATGACCTCGAGCCCCTTGTTCATCAGCGTGGCCGAGTCCACCGAGATCTTGCGCCCCATGACCCAGTTCGGGTGCGCGCAGGCCTGCTCGGGCGTGACCGCCGAGAGGTCCCGCTGCTGCCGGAACGGCCCGCCCGAAGCGGTCAGGATCAGGCGCCGCACGTCGCGCTGGAGTTCACGCGCGCCGGCCAGACACTGGTGGATCGCGCTGTGTTCGCTGTCGACCGGCAGCAGCGTGGCGCCGCCCGCGCGAACCGCGTCGGTCAACAGCGCGCCGGCGCAGACCACCGCCTCCTTGTTCGCCAGCAGCAGGCGCTTGCCGGCGCGCGCGGCCGCCAGCACCGGCACGAGCCCGGCCGCACCGACGATCGCCGCCACGACGATCTGCGCGTCCGGCAAGGTGGCCGCGTGCGCCAGCGCCGCCTCGCCCGCGAGCGCCTCGGTCGGCAGGCCGCGCGCGCGCAGTCCGTCGCGCAGCGCCGTCGCGCGTGTCTCGTCGCCGATGACGGCAAGTGTCGGCCGGTGACGTGCGCAAATGTCGAGCAGTGCGTCGACGCTCGACTGCGCCGTGACGGCTTCGACGCGAAAGCGCCGGGGATGGCGCTCGATCACGTCGAGCGCGTTCGCACCGATCGACCCGGTCGCCCCGAGGATCACCACCCCTTGCGTCATGTCGCCAACTGTCTCAGCAGCACCGCCGCCGGCAGCACCGGCAACAGCGCATCGATGCGATCGAGCACGCCGCCGTGACCCGGCAGCAGCCGGCCGCTGTCCTTCACGCCCGCCTGCCGCTTGAGCAGGCTCTCGAACAGGTCGCCGACGATCGACAGCGCCACGAGCAGCGCGAGCGCGAGCAACGCCGCACCCAGGGGCAGCGTCTGCAACAGCCACGTCGAAAACAGCGCGAGCTGAGGCGCCGCCGCCGCCAGCAGCAGCGCGATCGCCAGCACCGCGATCATCGCACCGCCTACGCCCGACCAGGTCTTGCCCGGACTGATGTGCGGCGCGAGCTTGCGCCTGCCGAAGGCGCGCCCGGCGAAGTACGCGGCGATGTCGGCAATCCAGACCACTGCCGCCGCCGAAAACAGCATCAGCACGCCGTCGCGGTAAAGCTGCAACGCGGCGACCCAAGCGGCCACGAGCAACCCCGCACCCAGCGCGCGCTTGACGCCGGTCGCAAGCCGCACGCCGCCGTGCTCGGCCCGCAGCAGCAGCAGGCCGATCAGCACCCAGGTGACGCAGGCAACGGCGACGATCGCCGTGACCGCGCCGTCGCGCGGCCACTCGGCGAGCACTTCGAGCCCGAACAGCGCCGCTGCGATGGCGAGCGCGGCGACGCGCGCCGCCGCCGCGCCGTGCGCCGCGAGCCGGGCCCATTCGTAGACGGCCGCGCCAAGGGCGAGCGACAGCGCCGCCGCGAATACGGCGCGTCCCGCGGCGAGCGCGCCGATCAGCGCGATCAGCAGGACCACCGCGGTGACGACGCGCTGTCGGAGCATGGCCCGCTCAAGGCGAAACGGAAAGCTGCGCGCTGGTGCGGCCGAAGCGCCGCTCGCGTGTCGCGTACCAGGCGAGCGCGGCATCGAATGCCCCCGCATCGAAGTCGGGCCACAGCACTCCGGTGAAGTACAGCTCCGCGTACGCCGACTGCCAGAGCAGGAAGTTGCTGATGCGCTGCTCGCCGCCGGTGCGGATCAGCAGGTCGACGTCGGGCGCGAAGGCGAGCGCGAGATGCCGAGCGAGCAGCGCTTCGTCGACCGCGGCGGGTCGCGCCGCGATCGCCGGATCGGCCGCCAGCAGCGCGCGCACCGCCTGGACGATGTCCCAGCGTCCGCCGTAACCGGCGCAAACGGTGAGTTTGAGGCGCTCGTTGTCGGCGGTCTGCGTCTCGGCTTGCTCGATATGCCGCCGCAGTTCCGGTTCGAATGCGCCGAGGTCGCCGACGACGCGAAGCCGCACGCCGTTGTCGCGCAGCTTGCCGACCTCCTTCTGTAGCGCCGACAGGAACAGCCGCATCAGCACGGAAACCTCGTCGGCCGGACGGCGCCAGTTTTCCGAGCTGAACGCAAACAGGGTCAGGAACTCGACGCCGCGGCGTGCAGCCGCCTCGATGACCGCGCGCACCGCGTCGACGCCGCGCGAGTGGCCGGCCACACGCGGCATGTGCCGCCGTGTGGCCCAGCGGCCGTTGCCGTCCATGATGACGGCGACGTGGCGCGGGATCTTCGTCTGCCTGGACACGTGCGACGACCTTGGCGAGCCGGCCGTTGCGGCTCAGACGGTCATGATCTCCTTCTCCTTGTCGGCGATCAGCCTGTCGATCTCCGCGACGAAACGGTCCGTGAGTTTCTGCACGTCGTCCTGCGCGCGCCGCTCCTCGTCCTCGGACACTTCCTTTTTCTTCAGCAGGTCCTTCAGGTGCGCGATCGCGTCGCGGCGCAGGTTGCGCACCGCGACCTTGGCGGTTTCGCCCTCGTGTCGTACGACCTTGGTCAGCTCGCGGCGACGCTCCTCGGTCAGCGGCGGCATCGGCACGCGGATCACGTCGCCGTGCGTGGCGGGGTTCAAGCCCAGATCCGATTCGCGGATCGCCTTCTCGATCGCCGCAGCCATCTTCTTTTCCCACGGCTGCACCGTGATCGTGCGCGCGTCGCCGAGTCCGACGTTGGCCACCTGCGGGATCGGCACCATCGAGCCGTAGTAGTCGACCAGTACATGGTCGAGCAACCCGGTGTGGGCGCGGCCGGTACGGATCTTGGCCAGATCGTGCTTCAGCGCCTCGACCGACTTCTGCATCTTCTGCTCGGTGGACTTGCGAATTTCGGCGATGTTCATTGTCATTCCTCCGCGGTTCACACGTGCACGAGCGTGCCTTCGTCCTCGCCCAGCACGACGCGCTTCAGCGCGCCGGGCTTGCCGATGTCGAACACCTTGATCGGCAGTTTCTGGTCGCGGCACAGCGCGAAAGCGGTCGCGTCCATGATCTGCAGCTTGCGGGCGAGCGCCTCGTCGAACGTCAGCGACTTGAAGCGCGTCGCCCGCGGGTCCTTCTTTGGGTCGGCGCTGTAGACGCCATCGACCTTGGTGGCCTTCAGCACGATCTGCGCACCGACTTCCGAGCCGCGCAGGGCCGCCGCGGTATCGGTCGTGAAGAATGGATTGCCGGTGCCCGCGGCGAAGATGACGACCTTGCCCTCTTCGAGGTAGCGCATCGCCTTGGGCCGGATGTACGGCTCGACCACCTGCTCGATGTTGAGCGCCGACTGCACGCGCGCCTCGATCCCGGCTCGGCGCATCGCGTCCTGCAGCGCCATCGCGTTCATCACGGTCGCCATCATGCCCATGTAATCGGCGGTGGCGCGATCCATGCCGGAGGCGCCCAGCGCCACCCCGCGGAAGATGTTGCCGCCGCCGATGACGATCGCCAGTTCCACCCCCAGCGCGACGACCTCGCCGATGTCGGCGACCATCCGTTCGATCGTGTCGCGGTTGATGCCGAATGGATCGTCGCCCATCAGGGCTTCGCCCGACAGCTTGAGCAGCACGCGTTTGTACGCGGGCGTGGTCATCGGCGTCGTTCGCGCGTGCCGCTTCAGCCGCGCGCCGCGGCGGCCTGTGCGGCGACCTCGGCGGCAAAGTCGGTCTGCTTCTTCTCGATGCCTTCGCCGACGACATACAGCACGAAGCCGTTGACGGTCGCGCCCTTGGCCTTGAGCAGTTGCTCGATCGTCTGCTTGCCGTCGGCGGCCTTGACGAACACTTGGCCCAGCAGCGTGACGTCCTTCAGGAACTTCTGCACGCTGCCCTCGGCGATTCTCTCGAGCATCGCCTCGGGCTTGCCGGCCTCGCGCGCCTTCTCGATCGCGATGCGGCGCTCGGTATCGATCAACTCGCGCGCCACTCCGGACGCATCGACCGACTTGGGTTTGCTCGCGGCGATGTGCATCGCCAGATCCTTGCCCAGCTCGGTATCGCCGCCGGTCACGTCGACGAGCACGCCGATCTTGGCACCACCGTGCACGTACGACGCGATGCGGCCCTTCGCCTCGATCCGGGCGAAGCGGCGGATCGAAATGTTCTCGCCGATTCTGCCGATCAATGCGGTGCGCGCGGTCTCGACCGTGCCTTCGCCGAGCGGCAGCGCCGCCAGCGCCGCGACGTCGGCCGGCTCGCGCTCGGCGACCAGTTGCGCCAGGGTTTTCGCAAGCGCGACGAAGTCATCGTTCTTGGCGACGAAGTCGGTCTCGCAGTTGACCTCGACGATCGCGCCGAGCTTGGCGGCGGCGTCGACGCTGATCGCGACGATGCCCTCGGCCGTGACGCGGGACGCTGCTTTGCCGGCCTTGGCGCCGAGCTTGACGCGCAGGACCTCTTCGGCCTTGGCCATGTCGCCGCCGGCTTCGGCCAGCGCCTTCTTGCATTCCATCATCGGCGCGTCGGTCTTGTCGCGCAGTTCCTTGACCATTGCAGCGGTGATTTCCGCCATTGCGAACTCCCGGATGCCCATCAAATCTGCAAAAAGGGGGCTTTGCGCCCCCCGTGGTTCGTCGCCGGTGCGATGCGCGACCTCAGGCCGCTTCGTCCTCGCTGACTTCGACGAACTCCTCGTCGCCGACGGCCTGTACCACGCCCTGCAAGGCCTGCGCCTTGCCCTCGAGCACTGCGTCGGCCACGCCGCGCGCGTACAACCGGACCGCGCGGCTCGAATCGTCGTTGCCCGGAATCACGTAGGCGATGCCCTCGGGCGAATGGTTGGTATCGACCACGGCGACGACCGGGATGCCGAGCTTCTGCGCTTCCTGCACCGCGATCTTGTGGTAGCCCACGTCGATGACGAAGATCGCGTCGGGCAGTGCGTTCATCTCCTTGATGCCGCCGATCGACTTGTTCAGCTTGTCGACCTCGCGCTGGAAGTCGAGCGCCTCCTTCTTCGACATGCGCTCCAGCCCGCCGTCGGCGATGACCTGCTCCATCTCCTTCAGCCGCTTGATCGACGTCTTGATCGTCTTGAAGTTGGTCAGCATGCCGCCGAGCCAGCGCTGGTCGACGTAGGGCATGCCGCAGCGCTTGGCCTCCTCGACGACGATTTCGCGCGCCTGCCGCTTGGTGCCGACGAACAGGATCGTGCCGCGGTTGGCCGCGAGCTGTCGAACGAATTTCGACGCTGCCTGGAACTGTTCGAGCGTGCGCTCGAGGTTAATGATGTGAATCTTGTTGCGGTGGCCGAAGATGTAGGGGGCCATCTTCGGGTTCCAGAAGCGGGTCTGGTGGCCGAAATGCACACCCGCCTCCAGCATCTGACGCATGGTCACGGACACGGAACGACTCCTACCAAGGTTGGGTCCAACGCAGCCGTCTCGGCTTCCGTCCGGCGGAAGCACCTTGGCGACGGTGCGCGCGATTTGCCCCTGCGCGCGGAAGGTAAAAGGGTCGATCCGCGCCGAAGCAGCCGTCTATTATACGGATCCGATTCGAGCCGCGTCATCCTTCGGTTAGGGCTGCGGCCCCGACTCTTCATCCCGTTCGCCGCCCGCCGAAACCATGTCGATCATCATCAAGACCGCCGAGGACATCGCCGCAATGCGCGTGGCGGGCCGCCTCGCCGCGGAGGTGCTGGACTTCGTCACGCCGTACGTCAAACCGGGGGTGACGACCGGCGAGCTCGACCGGATCTGCCATGACTACATGGTCAATGTCCAGGGCACGACACCCGCGCCGCTGAACTACGCGCCGCCCGGTTACCGGCCCTTTCCGAAGTCGATCTGCACATCGGTCAACCATCAGGTCTGCCACGGCATCCCCGGCGACCGCGTGCTGAAAAACGGCGACATCGTCAACATCGACGTCACAGTGATCAAGGACGGCTACCACGGCGACACGAGCCGCATGTTCTATGTCGGCGAGCCTTCGATCGCCGCGCGGCGGTTGTGCGAGATCACCTACGAGTGCATGTGGCTCGGCATCCAGCAGGTCCGCCCCGGGGGTCATCTCGGCGACATCGGTCACGCGATCCAGGCGCACGCCGAGAAGCACGGATACAGCGTCGTACGCGAGTTCTGCGGGCACGGCATCGGCCGCAGGTTCCACGAGGAGCCGCAGGTGCTGCATTACGGCAGGCCGGGGACGCTCGATCGATTGGTGCCAGGCATGACTTTCACCGTCGAGCCGATGATCAATGCGGGACGGCGCGACATCAAGGAACTCGCCGACGGCTGGACCATCGTGACGAAAGATCACAGCTTGTCGGCGCAATGGGAGCACACGGTGCTCGTCACCGAAGACGGCTACGAAGTGCTCACGCTTTCGGCGGCCGCACCGCCTCCGCCGCCGTTCGTTTCCGCCGCCAGGACGACCTCCGCGCTGGCCGCGGTCTGAGCAATCCGAAATGAACGATGTCGGCTTCGCGCTGCGCACCGAGCTCGCGGCGGAGCGCGAGCGGCTGATCGCGGCGTTCCGCCGGGGTGCGCCGGTGCAGCGGCTGCTTGGCGGGATCGCCCGCGCGGTCGACCGCCTGCTGCAGCGCGTGGCACGCGAGGCCGGCCTGACCCGGCACGCCGCGCTCATCGCGGTCGGCGGCTACGGCCGGGGCGAGCTGTTTCCGCATTCCGACGTCGATATCCTGATCATCCCGTGCGCCGATTGCAGCGAGCGACATAAGGCGGCGATCGAGGACCTCGTCGGCATCCTGTGGGACATGGGCCTGCACCTCGGTCACAGCGTGCGGACCGTCGAGGAGTGTCGCCGCGAAGCGGCGCAGGACGTCACGATCCTCACGTCGCTGCTGGAGTCGCGACGTGTGGCCGGCCCCCCCGCGTTGTATTCGGAGCTGGCGCGCGCAATCGTCGGTGTGCTCGATGCGCAATCGTTTTTCCGTGCCAAGCTGCTCGAGCAGCAGCAGCGCCACACCAAGTTCCAGGACACGCCGTACAGCCTCGAGCCGAACTGCAAGGAGAGCCCGGGCGGGCTGCGCGACCTGCAGGTGCTGCTGTGGGTCGCGCGCGCGGCCGGCCTCGGCACCTCGTGGGCCGAGCTCGAGAGGCGCCGTCTGCTGACCCGCGCCGAGCTGGCCATGCTCGTGCACCACGAGCGCACGCTGAAGCGCATCCGCGCCTGGCTGCACATCGTTTCCGGCCGTCGCGAGGACCGGCTGGTCTTCGACGTGCAGCACGCGGTCGCGCAGGCGGCGGGTATCGAGGCCACCGCCACGCGCCGAGCGAGCGAAGTGCTGATGCAGCGGTACTACTGGGCGGCCAAGGCGGTCAGCCAGTTGAACACGATCGTGCTGCAGAACATCGAGGAGCGGCTCTTTCCGCACGACGCCGCGCATACCGTACCGATCGACGCCACCTTCGTCGCGCGCAACGAGCTGCTCGACATCGACGACGACCGTGCGCTCGAGCGCGATCCGAACGCGCTGCTGCGCGCTTTTCTGACGCTGCAGCGGCACCCCGAGCTCAAAGGCATGAGCGCACGGCTGCTGCGCGCGATCTGGCGCGGCCGCAACCTGATCGACGGCGCGTTCCGGCGCGATGCGGCCAACCGCGCGACCTTCCTCGCGATCCTGCAGCAGAGCCGCGGCGTGCTGCACGAGCTGCGCCGGATGAATCAGTGGTCGGTCCTCGGCCGCTATCTGCCGGTGTTCCGCCGCATCGTCGGCCAGATGCAGCATGACCTGTTCCACGTCTACACGGTCGACCAGCACATTCTGATGGTCGTGCGCAACCTGCGCCGCTTCACGCAGGCCGAACACGCGCACGAGTATCCGCTGTGCAGCCAGTTGATCGCCGACTTCGAGCGGCCGTGGCTGCTGCTGATCGCGGCGCTGTTCCACGACATTGCCAAGGGCCGCGGCGGCGACCACAGCGAACTGGGCGCGCGCGACGCACGGGCGTTCTGCCGCCGGCACGGCCTGTCGCGCGAGGACACCGAGCTCGTCGTCTTCCTCGTCGAACATCACCTGACCATGTCGCGCGTCGCGCAGAAGCAGGACATCGCCGACCCGGCGGTCGTCGAACGCTTCGCGCGGCTGGTGGGCAGCGAGCGGCGCCTGATCGCGCTGTATCTGCTGACCGTCGCCGACATCCGCGGCACGAGCCCGCGCGTATGGAACGCGTGGAAAGCCAAGCTGCTCGAGGATCTGTTCCTGTTGACTCGCCGCCAGCTCGGCGGCGAAGCGGTCCCGGCGACGGCCGAACTCGAAGGCCGCAAGCGCGAGGCGCTCGCCACGTTGCGCCTGTACGGGCTGTCGGAAACGGCGCACGAGGCGCTGTGGGAGCAGCTCGACGTCGTCTACTTCCTGCGCCACACCGCCAAGGACATCGCGTGGCACGCGCGCTCGCTGGTGGCGCACGTGCGCACCGACCGGCCGATCGTACGAACGCGGCTGTCTCCAGTCGGCGAAGGCGCCGAGGTGCTGATCTACGTGCACGACCAGAAGGACCTGTTCGCGCGCATCTGCGGCTACTTCGACAGCCGCAACCTGAGCATTCTCGACGCCAAGATCCACACGACGCGACACGGCTACGCGCTCGACACCTTCGTGGTCACCGACGGCGGTCGCACGCCGCATTTCCGCGCGCTGCTGACGCAGATCGAACACGAGCTGACCGAATGGCTCGCCAGGCCGGCCGAGCTGCCGCCGCCGGTCAAGGGGCGGCTGTCGCGGCATTCGCGCCACTTTCCGGTGTCGCCGAGCGTGCAGTTGCAGCCTGACGAGCGCGCCGAGCACTATCTGCTCGAGGTCGTTGCGACCGACCGCATCGGGCTGCTGTACGCGATCGCGCGCGTGCTCGCGCGCCACGGCGTCAACGTCCACACCGCCAAGATCCTGACGCTCGGCGAACGCGTCGAGGACGTCTTCCTGATCGACGGCCCGATTCTCGAAAGTCCGCGCGGGCAGCTTCAGCTCGAAGGCGATCTGCTCGACGCGCTCGCGCACTGACGCGGACTCAATCCTCGGGCGTGGCGCCCGAGCCGGGGAACAGCACGTCGGTGAAGCCGAAGCGGCTGAAATCGCGCATCCGCATCGGGTACAGGATCCCGTCGAGGTGGTCGCACTCGTGCTGCACGACGCGCGCGTGGAAGCCGTGGACCGCGCGATCGATGGCGCCGCCCCTCTCGTCGAAACCGCGGTAACGCACGCGCGCGTAGCGCGGCACCACGCCGCGCAAGCCCGGCACCGACAGGCAGCCCTCCCAGTCTTCCTCGACCTCGTCCGACAGCGGTTCGATCGACGGGTTGATCAGGACCGTGCGCGGCACCGGCGGCGCGTCCGGATAGCGTGGATTGCGCGCGGCCGGATCGTCGTAGCCGAAGATCACGACGCGCAGCGGCACGCCGATCTGCGGCGCCGCAAGCCCCGCGCCGTTGGCCGCGCGCATCGTGTCGAACATGTCCGCCAGCAGCGAGCGCAGTTCGGGCGTGTCGAAGGCGCGCACCGGCTCGGCCACTCGCAGCAGCCGCGGATCGCCCATGCGCAGGATCGCGCGGATCAACCTGCCCTCCGTACCGCTTCTTCGAGGATACGCACCGCGCGCACGATGGTGGCGTTCATCACCTGGTCGAGGTCCGCGAGCTTGATCTCGTGCTTGCTGTCGCCGCGTCCGGCGGCATGGTTGACGACGACGCCGAGCGCGGCGTAGTCCAACCCCGCTTCACGCGCCAGCGCCGCCTCCGGCATGCCGGTCATGCCGACGACGTCGCCGCCGTCGCGCGCGATCCGCTCGATCTCCGCGGCGGTTTCCAGCCGCGGCCCCTGCGTGCACGCGTAGGTCGCTCCGTTGACGACGGTCTCGCCGCAGGCTGCGGCCGCATCGATCAGCAGCCTGCGCATGCGCGCCGAATAGGGCTGCGTGAAGTCGACGTGCGTGACCGGGCTTTCGGTCCCTTCGAAGAACGTCGACTTGCGACTGTGCGTGTAGTCGATGATCTGGTCCGGGACGACCAGCGTGCCGGGCCCGAGGTCGGCGCGCACGCCACCGCAGGTCGCCACCGCGATCACGCCGGAGACGGCCAGATCCTTCAAGGCCCAGATGTTGGCGCGATAGTTGATCTCGTGCGGCGCGATCGTGTGCCCGTAGCCGTGCCGTGCGAGGAAAACGATCTCGCGGCCGGCGAGCGTGCCGAAGGTCAGCGCCCCCGACGGCTCGCCGTACGGCGTGCGCATGACCTGCCGCCGCGTGTTCTGCAGCGCCGACAGCTTTGCCAGACCGCTGCCGCCGATGATTGCGTACATCGTTCGCGTCCTGTTTTATTCGCCGAGCAGCCGGCGCAGCCCGTCCTCGTCGATCACGGTCACCCCGAGCGCCTGCGCCTTTTCCAGCTTCGAGCCAGGGTCGGCGCCGGCGACGACATAGTCCGTCTTCTTCGAAACCGACCCGGTCACCTTCCCCCCCGCCGCCTCGATGCGCGCCTTCGCCTCGTCGCGGGTCCATGTCGGCAAGGTGCCGGTCAGCACCAGCGTTTTGCCGGCAAGCCGGCCGACGTCGCCGCGTCGCACCGGCGGCCCTTCCGGCCAACGCACGCCGGCGGCGCGCAACTGCGCGATGACTTCCCGATTGTGCGGCTCAGCGAAGAAGCGCGCGATCGACGCTGCGACGACCGGTCCGACGTCGGGGACCTCGAGCAGGGCCGTCTCGTCGGCCGCCAGCAGCGCGTCGAACGAACCGAAGTGGCGCGCCAGATCGCGCGCGGTGCTTTCGCCGACATGGCGGATGCCGAGTGCGTAGATGAAACGTTCCAGCGTCGTTTTGCGCGCCTTGTCGAGCGCGGCGAGTAGGTTCGCCGCCGACTTCGGCCCCATCCGTTCCAGGTTCGAGAGCGTGTCGAGGTCGAGCCGGAACAGATCTGCCGGCGTACGAACCAGCCCGGCATCGACGAGCTGGTCGATCAGTTTCTCGCCCAGCCCCTCGATGTCCAGCGCGCGCCGTCCGGCGAAATGGCGCAGCGCCTGCTTGCGCTGTGCCGGGCAGACCAGCCCCCCGGTGCAGCGTGCGATCGCCTCGTCGGCGGGCCGCTCGACCGCCGAGCCGCACACCGGGCACTTCGCCGGCATGTGGAACGGCCGCGTATGCGCGGGCCTGCGTTCGGGGACGACCGCGACCACTTCGGGGATCACGTCGCCGGCGCGCCTCACGATCACGGTATCGCCGATGCGAACGTCCTTGCGCCGGATCTCGTCCTCGTTGTGCAAGGTCGCGCTGGTGACCGTCACGCCGCCGACCTGCACGGGTGCGAGCCGCGCCACCGGCGTCAACGCCCCGGTCCGGCCGACCTGCACCTCGATGTCGAGCACCTGCGTGGTGGCCTCCTGCGCGGGAAACTTGTGCGCGATCGCAAAGCGCGGCGCGCGCGAAACGTAGCCGAGCGCGCGTTGCAGCGCGTGCGCGTTGACCTTGTAGACGACGCCGTCGATGTCGTACGGCAGCTCGGGGCGCTTGCGCAGCGCCCGGCGATAGAAGCCGAGCAGGCCGGCGGCGCCGTGCACGAGGGCGCGCTCGTCGTTGACCGGCAGGCCGAGCGAAGCGATCCACTCGAGCGCGGCCCAGTGCGTCTGCGGTTCCGTCGCGCCGCGCAGCTCGCCGAGCCCGTAAGCGAAGAAATGCAGGCGCCGCTGCGCGGTGATCTTCGGATCGAGCTGGCGCAGCGCACCGGCCGCAGCGTTGCGCGGATTGGCGAACTCCTTTTCGCCGCGCGCGCGCTGCCGCTCGTTGAGTCGCTCGAGGTCGCGCCTGAACATGACCACCTCGCCGCGCGCTTCGAGCACGGCCGGCGGCTGCGCCGCGCGCAGCTTGAGCGGCACCGAATGGATCGTGCGCACGTTCGGAGTCACGTCCTCGCCGACCGTGCCGTCGCCGCGCGTGGCGGCTTCGACGAGCACGCCGCGTTCGTAGCGCAGATTGATCGCCAGGCCGTCGAACTTCAGTTCGCACGCGTATTCGACCTCGCCGAGGGGCACGTTTGCCCTGGCCAACGTGTCTCGCACGCGCTGGTCGAAGGCGATCGCTTCCTCCTCGCTGAACGCGTTGTTCAGCGAAAGCATCGGCACCGCGTGCCGTACCTCGCGCAGGTCGGCGCGCGGCGGACCGCCGACGCGCTGCGTCGGCGAGTCCGGCGTGGCGAGCTCGGGGTAGCGCGCCTCCAGCGCCTGCAGCTCGCGGAACATCGCGTCCCACTCCGCGTCCGGGATCGTCGGCGCGTCCAGCACGTAATACGCGTAGTTGTGCCGCTCGATTTCCTCGCGCAACTGGCGGGCGCGTCGCGCAGCCTCGGCGGGGACGGCCGTCGTCATGCGTACAGGCGCTGCGCGCGCGGCGACCCCGGTTCGATGTCGGCGGCGCGCATTTCCGCGTACAGCCGTTCGAGTTGCGCGGCGATCGCGGGCATCGAACCGGGGTGGATCGGCCGGCCGTTGTCGTCGACGATCCGCGCGCCGAGCCGTTCGGCGAGCTGCTCGGCGGCGGCAAAAAGCGCCTGCAGGGGCGCGGCCGACGGCGCCACCAGCGGAACGTCCATTTCGAGCGCGATCCTGGCGGTCGGCAGCGCCGCGCAGTGCATGGCGAACAAGGGCGCGGTACCGCCGTCGCCTTGGGCGAAACGCTGCCAGCGCGCATCGTCCACCTGCACCAGCCCGACATGCTCGGCCGCCGCGCGCAGCGCATGGCCGTCCCAGGCACCACCCTGCGCCTCCAGCGTCAAGCCGATCTGCACGTCGAACTGCGCGCACCGGCGTTGCAGATCCCGGGCCAAGGCGACGATGCGCCCGACATCGGGCGCATCGAAGTCGGCGTCGAGCGCAAGCGCGACCTGCTGGACCGCTGCGATGAAGCGCGAGGCGTCGATGTCGTTCAGGGCGTGGCGGCGGTTGGCCATCTGCACCGCGACCAGCAGCTCCGAGTAGAACCCGAAACGGCCGGGTCGCACCCATTGCTGCATGCGCGCATCCCACGCCACCAGAAACACCGGCAGCGGCAGCGCAAGGCGCGACAGCGGCAGCGCGGCGTCGAAAACGGTCACGCCGTCGACCGCGTGCGCGCAGCGCAGCTCGAGCACGCAGTCGACGAGCGGATCCTCGTTCCACTCGGAGGACACGCCGGCCGCCGCGAGCGGCGGCTGCGCCTCGGCCTGCTCCGCGACGGGCGGTGTGCCGGCGGGAAACGAAAGGCGCGGCTCGATCCGCTGCGCGGGCGCGCGAGCGGGTGCGGCGTCCGCCGGCGGCCGATCGAGCAGCGGATCTCCGAGGCTGCCGCGCAGCGACTCGTCCATCCGCTTGAGCGCCTGCCGCTCCTGCCACTTGCCGTACACGTACAGCGCCACCAGCAGCACGACGGCCAGCGCGAGCAGGGCGAGCTGCAGATCGCTCATGAAAGGTCGTGTCAGGCGGCCTCGGCGGTCAGCCGCACGGCGCTATCGATGTCGACGGCCACGATACGCGACACGCCCTGCTCCTGCATCGTCACGCCGATCAACTGCTCGGCCATCTCCATCGCGATCTTGTTGTGCGTGATGAACAGGAACTGCGTGTTGCCGGTCATCGATCGCACCAGGTCGCAGAAGCGTTCAGTGTTCGCATCGTCCAGCGGCGCATCGACCTCGTCGAGCAGGCAGAAAGGCGCCGGATTCAGCTTGAAAAGCGCGAACACGAGCGCGGTCGCGGCGAGCGCCTTCTCGCCGCCGGACAGCAGATGGATCGTGCTGTTGCGCTTGCCCGGCGGCTGCGCCATCACCTGCACACCGGCATCGAGGATCTCCTCGCCGGTCATCACCAGCCGCGCCTCGCCGCCGCCGAACAGCTTCGGGAAGAGCTGCCCGAACTGCAGGTTGACCTGGTCGAACGTCCGCTGCAGCAGCTCGCGCGTCTCGCGATCGATGCGCCGGATCGCGTCCTCCAGCGTACCGATGGCCGCCTTCAGATCGTTCGACTGCGCGTCGAGGAAGCCCTTGCGCTCGCGCGCCTGCGCCAGCTCCTCCAACGCCGCCAGGTTGACCGCGCCCAGCGCCTCGATCTCCTGCACCAGCCGCGCGATCTCGGCCTGCAGCACCGCCGGTTTGACCGGTGTGGCGTCGAGCTTCGCGCACAGCGCCGTCTCGTCGGCGTGCGCCTCGGCAAGCTGCTGCGCGTACTGCTCGACGGCCAGCCGGGCGGCCTGCTCCTTCAACTGCAATTCCGTGATCTTGTCGCGCCGCGGCTGCTGGTCGCGCTCCAGTTGCAGGCGCTTTTCGTCGGTCGCGCGAAGCTGCTGCGCCAGCTCGTCGAGCCGGCTGCGCGCTTCGCGCAGTTTGTCCTCGGCCACGCGGCGCTGCGCAAGCAAGCCGTCCAGACCGCTGCGCGCCGCGCTGTCGTCGAGCCGCGCGGTCTCGGCGCGCGCCGCCTCGATGTCGGTCGCCAGTCGCGCGGCGTCGCTCTCGGCGACCCGGATCGCGTGCGCGACGTCGGCCGCGCGTTCGCGCGCCGCGGCGACCTCGAATTCGATTCGCTGACGCTCCGCGGCCAGTCGCTGTTGCTCCTCGCGCGCTTCGCGCTGACGCGCATCGGCCGCCTCGTACGCGACGCGTGCCGCTTCCACCGCCTCCTGTTTCGCCGCGAGCGCCTCGTCGAGCTGCGCGAAGCGTTCATCGAAGTCGCCCCGGTGCGCGCGCAACTCGGTTTCGTGCGCCGTGACTTCGGCCAGCTCGCGGTCGATCTGGTCGGCGCGATGCCGCACGCGGTCGATGAGTTCTCCGAGCCTGACCGCCTCGAGCTGCACGGCGTGCAGTTGCGCGCGCAGACGCTCGGAGGCTTGCCGCTCCGCGTTGGCCTGCTCCTGCGCGGCGCGCAGCGTGGCTTCGCAGCGCGCGAGCGCCGCGCCGGCCTCCTCGACCATCAGCTTCTGCGCACGCAGTTCGCGTTCGAGGTTTTCGATTTCCTGGCGGCGCGCCAGCAGGCCGGCCTTGCGGTCGTCCTGCGCATAGAAGCGCACCGCGTAGCGCGATATGCGGTGCCCCGCCTTCGTGACGAACTGCCCGCCCGGCGGCAGCGCGGCGCGCTGCGCGAGGGCCTGTGCCACGTCGTCGGCGACGAATGCGTTGGCCAGCCAGTCGCCGAGCACCGCGGCGAGCGCGGCGTCGTGCCCGCGCACGCGGTCCGCGAGCCGCGCGAAAGCGGCGGGGGCCGCCGGCGCCGCCACGGCGCCGGCCGCCGCATAGAACGCGACCCGCGCCGGCGGCGAGTCGGTCGACAGCCCGGCCAGCGTATCGAGCCGGCTCACCTCGAGCGCTTCGATGCGCTCGCGCAGCACCGCCTCGAACGCCGTCTCCCAACCCGGTTCGACGTGCATTCTGCGGAACAGCCGCGGCAGGCGCTCGAGCCCCTGCGCGCGCAGCCAGGGATCGAGGCGTTCGTCCGCTTCGACGTTGGCCTGCAATTCCTGCAGCGCGTGCAGCCGGGCTTCCAGCTTGGCGAGCGCGTCGGTCTCTCGAGTACGCGTCTCGAGCAGGGACTGCCGCTCGCTTTGCGCGTGCGCGAGCTGCGCTTCCGACTGCTGCAGCCGCCGCGTGCTCGCCGCCAGCTCCGCTTCCAGGCGTGCGCTCTCCGCCTTCAGCGACGCCAGCCGCTGCTCGTCGGGTGCGCCAAGCTGCACCTTCTCCTCCTGCAACCGCTCGCGGCGCGCCAGCAGCGCGCCCAACTCGCGGTCGAATGCGCGCTGCTCGGACGCGGCGGCGTCGATGGCCTGCTCGGCGAGTGCGGCTTCGGCGCGCGCGGCCGACAGCGCGTCGCGCGTCGTCTCGTACTCGCTGCGCAACTGCGGCAGCCCGGCTTCGTGCTCGGCGCAGCGCGCGGCGGCGGCCTGCAACCGCCGCCCGCCCTCCTCGATCTGCCGCTGCAGGTCGGCGGCGCGCGCCTTCAGTTCGTCGATTTCGCGCAGCCGGCGTTCGCGCGTGGCCGCCAAGGTATCGACCTGTGCCGCCAGACGCGCCCGGCCGTCGACGATCATGCGGATTTCCGACTCGAGCTTGCCGATCTCGGCGTTGATCCGCAGCACCTCCCCCTGCGCGTCGTGCACGGCGTCCGATGCCGCGTAGTGCGCCGCGCGCACCTCCTCCAGCAGGCGCTCGGTCGCGCGAAGCTCGGCGATGTGCTGCTCGAGCGCGGCGCCGCGCGCCGCGATTTCGCGCGCCGCCCTTTCCTGCTCGGCCGCCGCCTCGCGCTTGCGGCTCGCCCACAGCAACTGCTGCTGCTCGTCGTGCGCGGACTTGAGGTCGCGGTACTTCTGCGCGACTTCCGCCTGCTGCTCGAGCCTGGCGATGTGGCCGTCGAGCTCGCGCAGGATGTCCTCGACGCGCGTCAGATTGTCGCGCGTGTCGGCCAGGCGGTTTTCCGTTTCGCGCCGGCGCTCCTTGTACTTCGACACGCCGGCCGCCTCTTCGAGGAAGATGCGCAACTCCTCGGGACGCGCCTCGATGATGCGAGTGATCATCCCCTGGCCGATGATCGCGTACGCGCGCGGGCCGAGCCCGGTGCCGAGGAACATGTCCTGCACGTCGCGCCGGCGCACCGCCTGGTTGTTGATGAAGTAGCTGGATGCGCCGTCGCGCGTCAGCACGCGCTTGACCGAAATCTCGGCGTAGCGGCCCCATTCGCCGCCGATGCGCCCCTGCGAGTTGTCGAAAACGAGCTCCACGCTCGCGCGCCCGCTCGGTTTGCGGTTCGCCGAGCCGTTGAAGATGACATCCTGCATCGATTCGCCGCGCAGCTCGGCGGCCTTGGATTCGCCGAGCACCCAGCGAACCGCGTCGATGACGTTGGACTTGCCGCAGCCGTTCGGCCCGACCACGCCGACGAGACTGCCGGGAACGTCGATGTGGGTCGGATCGACAAACGACTTGAAGCCGGCCAGCTTGATCTGCCGAAGACGCACTTGGAGCTTCCGGGGAACGATGACGGGCGCGCATTCGGGAGCGAAGCGCCGCGTCGGGCGATTGCGATCGCTTCGTATAATACAGCCGACCACTCCCACTTCCGGCTTCGCGCGCGAAGCCGCACAGCAGAGCGCTTCGATGGCCACGCGGCCGACCCGAAAACTCGAAACCTTTGCCAACCCTGCGCCGCAACGCGATTACCTGGTTCACATCGAAGTCCCGGAGTTCACCTGCCTGTGCCCGCTGACCGGGCAGCCGGACTTCGCGACGATGATCCTCGACTACGTGCCCGACCGGCGCAACGTCGAGCTGAAGAGCCTGAAGCTGTACATGTGGTCGTATCGCGACGAGGGCGTCTTCCACGAGGCGGTGACCAACCGCATCCTCGATGACCTCGTCCGCGCGCTGGCGCCGCGCTTCATGCGGCTGACCGCGCGCTGGTACGTGCGAGGCGGCATCTTCACCACGGTCGTCGCCGAACACCGCAAACGCGGCTGGAAGGCCGCCCCGTACGTCGAGCTGGGACGCTTCGCGCCCCAGTCGAGCATGCGCGGATGAATGCCGATCTCGTCAAGCTGCAGCCGTATCCGTTCGAGCGGCTGCGCAAGCTGCTCGCGGGTTCGACCCCGCCCGCCGCACTGCCGCACATCAACCTGTCGATCGGAGAGCCGAAGCACGCCACCCCGCCGTTCGTCTTCGAGGCCTTGACGAAGGCGCTACCGGGGCTCGCCCAGTATCCGAGCACGATCGGCGTGCCCGAACTGCGCGAGGCGATCGCGGCCTGGCTCGTGCGTCGCTTCGGACTGCCCGCGCTCGATCCGGCGACCCAGGTGCTGCCGGTCAACGGTTCGCGCGAGGCGTTGTTCGCATTCGCGCAGGCGGTCGTCGATCGCACGCGCGATGCGTTGGTGATCTCGCCGAATCCCTTCTATCAGCTCTACGAAGGCGCGACCCTGCTTGCCGGTGCGCAGCCTCTGTACCTGCCGACCACGCCGGACAACGGGTTCAGGATGGAGTTCGGACGCGTGACGCCGGACGAGTGGCGGCGCGTCCAGCTCGTCTATGTCTGCTCGCCCGCCAATCCGACCGGGCGCGTGATGACCATCGAGGAATGGCGCGAACTGTTCGATCTGTCGGACCGCCACGGTTTCGTGATCGCCTCCGACGAGTGCTATTCCGAGATCTACTTCGACGAAACGCGTCCGCCCCTCGGCGGTCTCGAAGCCGCGCACAGACTGGGCCGCGACGGCTTTCCGCGGCTCGTCGTGTTCGGCAGCCTGTCGAAGCGATCGAACGTGCCCGGTTTGCGTTCGGGCTTCGTCGCGGGGGATGCGGCGCTGCTGAAGAAGTTCCTCCTTTATCGCACCTATCACGGCAGCGCGATGAGTCCGCCGGTGCAGGCTGCGAGCATCGCCGCCTGGAAGGACGAGGCGCACGTGCGCGAAAACCGTCGCCTGTACGCGACCAAGTTCGCGCAGGCCACGCCGATCGTCGCCCGCGCTCTGCGGACATCGATGCCCGAAGCCGCCTTCTACCTGTGGGCGCGCACCCCGATCGAAGACGCCGAATACGCCCGGCGCCTGTACGCCGAACGCAACGTGACCGTGCTTCCGGGCAGTTTTCTCGCGCGCACGCGTGACGGCATGAATCCCGGCGCCGGCTTCGTGCGGATCGCGCTGGTCGCCGGTGTGGACGAGGTGCTCGACGCGGCGCGCCGTATCGTCGAATTCACCGAAACCCTGTCGAGGAAGAGATGAACACCGAGCAAATCATCGATGGCGCGTGGGAGCGTCGATCCGAGCTGACCCCGGCCAGTGCGCCCGCCGACGTGCGTCAGGCGGTCGACGAGACGCTGGCAAAGCTCGACGCCGGCGAACTGCGCGTGGCCGAAAAACGCGGCGGCCAGTGGATCGTCCACCAATGGATCAAGAAAGCCGTGCTGCTGTCGTTCCGTTTGCAGGACAACCGGGTGATGGAGTCCGGTGGGTTCACCCGCTACTACGACAAGGTCCCCGGGAAGTTCGCCGATTACACCGAGCGGGACTTCGCCGCGGGCGGCTTCCGCGTCGTTCCGCCGGCCATGGTCCGTCGCGGCGCGTTCGTCGCCAGGAATGTGGTACTGATGCCGTCGTACGTGAACATCGGCGCGTACGTCGACGAAGGCACGATGGTCGACACCTGGGCGACCGTCGGTTCGTGCGCGCAGATCGGCAAGAACGTGCACCTGTCGGGCGGCGTGGGCATCGGCGGCGTGCTCGAACCGCTGCAGGCGAACCCGACGATCATCGAGGACAACTGTTTCATCGGCGCGCGTTCGGAGATCGTCGAAGGGGTGATCGTCGAGGAGAACTCGGTGATCAGCATGGGCGTGTATATCGGCCAGAGCACGAAGATCTACGATCGCGCCACCGGCGAAGTCAGCTACGGCAGGATCCCCGCGGGTTCCGTGGTCGTGTCGGGCAGCCTGCCTTCGTCCGACGGCAGGTACAGCCTGTACTGCGCGGTGATCGTCAAGCGCGTCGATGCGCAGACGCGCGCGAAGACAGCGATCAACGATCTTTTGCGCGAGGCCGGCGCGAGCCGCTGAGTTCGGCAGGCAAGCCCGCGTTATTCGCCCGATCGCGGGACTTCACGGGGCAAGGACCGGTGCGTATCGTCGCTGCGTGGTGATCCGGAGGAGCCGATGGCACTCGAGCGACTTTTCCATTTGATGGCGGAGAAGAAGGCCTCCGACCTGTATCTGGCGGTCGGCTCGCCGATCACGATCAAGATCAACGGCGTGTGCGTGCCGATCAACCAGGAGCGGCTGGCGCCGCAGGCGATCGCGAGCCTGCTCGCCGAGCGCCTGACCGACGCGCAATTCCGCGAGCTGGAGGACACCCGCGAGTTGAACGTCGGCCTGCCGATGGCCGGCGTCGGAAGCTTCCGCCTGAGCGCGTTCATGCAGCGCGGCTCGATCTCCGCGGTCATCCGCTACATTCCGCACGAGGTGCCGCGCCTCGACGAACTGATGCTACCCGACGTGCTCAAGGATCTGATCATGGAGCGGCGCGGGTTGATCCTCGTGGTCGGCGCGGCGGGCTCGGGCAAGTCGACGTCGATCGCGTCGATGCTCGACCACCGCAACGAACTCGTCACCGGGCACATCCTGACCTTCGAGGACCCGATCGAGTTCCTGTTCCGCAACAAGAAATCGATCATCAACCAGCGTGAGATCGGCACCGACGCCAGGAGCCTGCACGCGGCGCTGCGCAATGCGATGCGGCAGGCGCCGGACGTCCTGTTCATCGGCGAGATCCGCGACCGCGAGACGATGGCCGCTGCGCTCGCGTACTCGATGTCGGGCCACCTGGTGGTCGCGACCATGCACGCGACCAACAGCGCGCATGCGCTCAATCGCGTGATCAGCTTCTATACGCCGGAGACGCGGCAGGCGCTGTTCGAGGACCTCGCCGCGTCACTGAAGGCCATCGTCTCGCAGCGTCTGGTGCGCTCGAAGAAAGGCGGACGCGTGCCGGCGGTCGAGGTGCTGATGAACGCCGGCCAGATGACCTCGCTGATCGAACGCGGCGACGTGTCCGGCATCAAGGAGGCGATGGAACAGAGCCTCGCGCCCGAGAGCCAGTCGTTCGAGCAGAGCCTGTACAAGCTGCTGCAGAAGGACATGGTCACGCGCGAGGATGCGCTCGCGGCGGCCGATTCGAAGAACAACCTGCTGTGGCTGATCAATAACGCGGGCAAGCCGGCCATCCCGGTGCAGTCGCCCAACAAAGCGGCCAACGACACGTCGTCGTTCTCCGAGTTCACGCTCAATATCTGAGCCCGGCGCGCACGCTTCCGGGCGGACTTCCCTCCGCGCGCGTCGATTGACGCGGCTTTTCCGGGATAATGCGGGGCCTTCTGCCCCGCCTTGCCCGTGACCGAAACGCTCGAACTGACCTGTCGCTTGATCGCCCGCCGTTCGGTCACGCCGGACGACGACGGTTGTCAGGACCTGATCGCGCGGCGCCTGGCGCCGCTCGGCTTCCGTGCCGAGCGCATCGATCGCAACGGCGTCAGCAACCTTTGGCTGCGGCGCGGCTCGGCGCGGCCGACGTTCGTCTTCGCCGGCCATACCGACGTGGTGCCGCCGGGGCCGCGCGCGCAATGGCATTCGGATCCTTTCGAGCCGACGCAACGCGACGGCCGGCTGTACGGGCGCGGCGCCAGCGACATGAAAAGCTCGATTGCCGCGTTCGTCGTCGCGGCCGAAGCGTTCGTGCGCGCGCATCCGGCGCATCGCGGGTCGATCGCGCTGCTGCTGACCTCAGACGAGGAAGGTCCCGCCACCGACGGCACCGTGGCCGTCGTCGAGAAGCTCGCCGCGCGCGGCGAAGCGATCGACTGCTGCATCGTCGGCGAACCGACTTCGGTCGACCGGCTCGGCGATACGATCAAGAACGGACGGCGTGGCTCGCTGTCGGGCAGGCTCACAGTCAGAGGCGTGCAGGGGCACGTCGCCTACCCCCACCTGGCCCGCAACCCGGTGCACGAACTCGCGCCGGCGCTTGCGGAACTCGCGGCCACCGAGTGGGATCGCGGCAACGAGTATTTTCCGCCGACGACCTTTCAGATCTCCAACATCCGCGCCGGCACCGGCGCGTCCAACGTCATTCCCGGCACGTGCGAGGTTGACTTCAATCTGCGCTTCGCACCGGTATCGACCGCCGAGGGGTTGATGCGGCGGATCGAGTCGATCCTCGCCCGACACGGTCTCGACTACGAGATCGCCTGGACCGTCGGCGCGCAGCCGTTCCTGACGCCGCCCGGTGCGCTGGTCGACGCCGTCCGTCGCGCGATCGCCGAATGCACGGGCGTCCAGGCGCGCCTTTCCACCACGGGCGGCACCTCGGACGGCCGCTTCATCGCCGCCGTCTGCCCGCAGGTCGTCGAGTTCGGACCGCCCAACGCGTCGATCCACAAGATCGACGAGAACATCCTTGTCGACGATCTGGAACCGCTGACGAACGTCCACCGCCGTACGCTCGAGCTGCTGCTCGCCTGAACGACCATCATGTCAAACGTCGACGCCCAGGCCAATCTGCGTACGCTGCGCGACGTGCTGCGTTTCGCGGTGACGCGCTTCAGCGAGGCCGACCTGTTTTTCGGCCACGGCCAGGTCGACGCCTTCGACGAAGCAGTGTTCATCGTCATGCGCGCGCTGAAGCTGCCGATCGAGCGGCTCGACGTCTTTCTCGACGCCTATCTGACGCACGCCGAGATTAATACCTTGCTGCAGCTGATCGAACGGCGCGTCAGGAAGCGGGTGCCCGCCGCCTACCTGCTGCAGGAGGCCTGGCTGCAGGGCTACAAGTTTTATGTCGACGAACGCGCGATCGTTCCGCGCTCGTTCATCGCGGAGCTGTTGAAGGACGGCCTGCACCCCTGGGTGCAGGAACCGAACGATGTCGCCGACGTGCTCGACATGTGCACCGGTTCGGGCTGCCTCGCGGTGATGGCCGCCGACGTCTTTCCGCGCGCGAAGATCGACGCCGCCGACGTGTCGAAGGATGCGCTCGCGGTCGCCCGGCGCAACGTGGCCGACTACCGGCTCGAGGATCGGATCCGGCTCGTCGAATCGGACCTGTTTACGGCGCTGCCGAACCGGCGCTACGACATGATCCTGTGCAATCCACCGTACGTCACCGAAGCATCGATGCGCAGGCTGCCGAAGGAATACACGCACGAGCCGAGGCTCGCACTGGCCGGCGGCGACGACGGCATGGACGTCATCAAGCGGCTGTTGCGCGAGGCGCGCAACCATCTGAAACGCGGCGGGCTGTTAATCGTGGAGGTCGGCGGGGAACGGGCCACGGTCGAGCGGCAGTTCAAAGACATTCCGATGACGTGGCTGACCACCAGCGCCGGCGACGACATGGTGTTCCTCGTGCGGCAGGAGGATCTGCCGTGACGCGGATCGCGCCGACTCTGTCGCGCGTGCGCGGTTCCCGAAATCTCGGCCGCTGCGTTCGGCACCCGGCAACAGGGCCTTCGCGCCAGTGCGGCGGTGGGCGCAATGCGCCATCCGTTCTCCGCAATCGGATCTAGATGCTTCGCCTCACCGACTTCGCGCTCGCGCGCGGGGGGCGCATCCTGTACCGCAGCGTTTCGCTGATCGCGCCGCCGGGCGAGCGGATCGGGCTGGTCGGCGCGAACGGCTGTGGCAAGTCGTCGTTGTTCGCCGCGATCCGCGGCGAGATCGCGATCGAAGCCGGCCATTTCGAGGCTCCGCCGCCCGATCGGATCGCGCACGTGGCGCAGGACATCGAGGCCGCCGACGAGTCCGCGCTCGACTACGTGCTCGCCGGTCATGCGCCCCTGATCGCAGCGCGCGCACAGTTGCAGGCCGCACTCGCCGGTCATGACGACCTGACGCTCGCGCACGCGCACGCGACGCTGGCCGAACTGAACGAAGGGGCGATCGTCGCGCAGGCCAAGGCGGTCATGCACGGGCTGGGCTTTGCCGAGCGCGACGCGCAGCGGCGCGTGTCGGAGTTCTCCGGCGGCTGGCGCAACCGGCTCGCGCTGGCGCGCGCGCTGCTGCGACCGGCCGACCTGCTGCTGCTCGACGAGCCGACCAACCACCTCGACCTCGACTCGGTGATCTGGCTCGAGGCGTGGCTGAAACGCCAGGCGGCGACCGTTCTGCTGATCTCGCACGACCGCGAGTTCCTCGACCGCTGCACGACGACGACCTGGCACGTCGCCGACGGCACGATCCGCCGCTACGCCGGCCACTACAGCGCCTTCGAAGCCGCCTGGATCGAGCAGCAGCGGCAGCAGGATGCGGCGGCCCGGGCGTACGAACGCACGGCCGCACACCTGCAGCGGTTCGTCGACCGTTTTCGCGCCAAGGCCACGAAAGCGCGCCAGGCGCAGAGCCGGATCAAGATGCTCGAGCGGTTGCAGGCGGTCGAGCCGGTGCGCGCGCGGCGCGAGTGGCGTTTCGAGTTTCTCGAGCCGCGGAAACTGCCCGAGCGGCTGATCGACGCCGAGGACCTGCGGCTCGCGTATGCGACCGCGGGCGGGGAGCGCACGATCCTCGACGACGTGAAGTTCCTGGTGCGTTCCGGCGATCGCATCGGCATCCTCGGCGTCAACGGCGCCGGCAAGTCCACGCTCGTCAAGGCGATCGCCGGCGAACTGGCGCCCGCCGCGGGCGAACTGCGGCGCGGCCCGGGACTGGCGATCGGCTACTTCGCGCAGCACCAGCTCGACCGGCTTCGACCGGACGAAAGTCCGCTGCAGCACCTGCGCCGGCTCGCGCCCGCAGCGCGCGAACAGGAGCTGCGCGACTTCCTCGGCGCCTACCGCTTCTCGGGCGAAATGGCCACACGCCCGGTCGGGCCGATGTCGGGCGGAGAGAAGGCGCGCTGCGCACTGGCGCTGCTGGCGTGGCTGCGCCCCAACCTGCTCGTGCTCGACGAGCCGACCAACCACCTGGACATGGAAACGCGCGAGGCGCTGACGGTCGCGCTGTCGTCCTTCGACGGCGCGCTGCTGCTGGTGTCGCACGACCGTCATCTGTTGCGCGCCGCCGTCGACAAGCTCTGGCTCGTGCACGACGGTCGGCTCGACGCATTCGACGGCGATCTCGACGACTATGCGGCGCTGGTGCTCGCCAGCCGGCGCGAGCGCACCGCGACACCGGCCGAAGAAGCGGTGCCGAACCGGCGCGAGATCAGGAAACAGGAGGCGCAGCAGCGGCAGCGACTGGCCGCGGCCCGCAGACCGTTGCAAGCGGAGCTGACGAGGCTCGAGGCCGAAATCGCGCGCACTTCGGCCGCACTGCGCGAGCTCGATGCGCGCCTGGCCGATCCGGACTTCTATCATTCGGGGCAACCCGACGACGTCGCCGCCGCGCTCAGGCAACGCGGCGAGCTTGCGCAGCAGCTCGAGTCGCTGGAAAGCCGCTGGCTCGACGTGACCGAACGGATCGAGTCGATCGCATGAACGCATCTTCGCAGGCCCCGCTCGCCGGGCTGCGCATCGTCGACCTGACGCGGCTTCTGCCCGGGCCGGCGGCGACGATGCATCTCGCAGACTTCGGCGCCGACGTGATCAAGGTCGAGGACACAGGCGACGGCGACTATCTGCGCGGTTTTCCGCCGCAGGTCGCTGACGCCGAAGACGCGCGCGTCAACGCCATCTTCGCGGCCGTCAACCGCGGCAAGCGTTCGATCCGCATCGATCTGAAGTCCGACGCCGGCCGCGAAGTGCTGTTGAAACTCGTGGACACGGCCGATGCGCTGATCGAAAGCTTTCGTCCCGGCGTGATGGCGCGGCTCGGCCTCGGTTGGGACACGCTGCACGCGCGCAATGCGAAGCTCGTCGTCTGCTCGCTGTCGGGCTACGGGCAGAACGGCCCGCTCGCGCAGGCGGCAGGGCACGACATCGACTACCTGGCGATGAGCGGCGTGCTCGACCAGATCCGCGCGCAGGGCCGTCCGGCGATCCCGAACCTGCAGCTCGGCGATCTGCTCGGCGGCGCGCTGTCCGCCCTCTCCACCCTGCTGATCGCGGTGATCGGCGCGCAGCGCACCGGCGTGGGTCGCTACGTCGATGTCGCGATGACCGACGGGCTGCTCGCGCATCACTTCTTTGCGCACGCGGCGCTCGACGCGGGTGCGTCGCCACGCGCGGAGCGGTCACTGCTGACCGGCGGGGCGCCCTGCTATCGCGTCTACGAGACGGCCGACGGCGGCGAACTGGCGGTCGGCGCGTTGGAGCTGAAGTTCTGGCAGTCGTTTTGCGACGCGATCGGCCTGCCGGAGCTGAAGCCCAATCACTGGTCGCTCGGCGAGGCGCCGGGATCGGAAGCGGCGCAGCAAACCGCTCAGCGGGTTGCCGAGCGGCTGCGCGCGCAGCCGCTCGCGCACTGGACCGCGCTCTTCGCGCGCATCGACGCGTGTGTGGTGCCGGTGCTCAAACCGGCCGAAGCGCTCGCACAGCCCCAGTTCGCCGCGCGAAAAGTCGTGCACAAGCGCGGCGGCGTGACGCATGTCGGCCCGCTCGCGCAGATGACCGCGCACGAATTTGCGCCGCGCCCGGCACCCGCCCCCGGCGCACACACGCGCGAACTGCTGCAGGAGCTCGGCTTCGACGAAAGCGCGATCGCCGGGTTCATCGCGAGCGGCGCGGTGAGGGCGTCGTGATGCATGTCGAGCGCCGCCGGTTGCTGCTGATGCGTCACGGCTCGGTCGATTACTTCGACGCCGACGGCCGCCCCTACCCGCCCGACGATGTCCCGCTGACCGCGCAGGGCGTCGCGCAGGCACGCGCGATGGGCCAGGCACTGCGCGACACTGCGGTCGATCGCGTCGTCACCAGCGGGCTGCGGCGAACGCGCGAAACCGCGCGGCACGTGCTCGAAGCCGCCCGGCTCGATCCGCCGATCGAACACTGGCTCGACTTCCAGGAAATCCGCGGCGGTCGGTTATCGGCGATCCGCGACGACGAACTGCGCGATGCGTTCCTCGCCGCCTTCGAAGGCGCGGTGCCACGCGAAACGCGCTTTCTCGGCGGCGAGACGATCGGCGAGCTGCTCGACCGCGCGCTGCCGGCGCTGCAGCGGTTGCTGGCGGACGACGACTGGGACACCGCGCTGCTGGTCGCGCACGGCGGCGTCAATCGCGCCGTGCTGTCATGGTTTCTGACCGGTCAGCACGTCTTCCTCGGCGGGCTCGCGCAGGACGCCGGCTGCCTGAACGTGATCGACGTCGGGCCCACGCCCGCCAAGAGCGTCGTGCGCGTCGTCAACTTCTGCGCGATCGATACGCTGCGCACCGGCACGCGGCTGTCGACGATGGAAGAACTGCTGCAGAAATATCTGAAGTCGCGGGCACGCCCCGAACCGGAGCCGACATGAGCCGACTCGGAGAAGTCACCGAACGCCACCGCTTCGACGTCGAGCCGCTGGCGGCCTACCTGGCCGCGAATCTGCCGGGCTTTGCCGGGCCGCTCGAGGTCAGGCAGTTCCAGGGCGGGCAGTCGAATCCGACCTATCTGCTGACCACACCGTCGGCGAAATACGTGATGCGCAGCAAGCCGGGGCCGGTCGCCAAGCTGCTGCCGTCGGCGCACGCGATCGAACGCGAGTTCCGCGTGATGCGCGCGCTGCGCGCGCAGGGCATTCCGGTGCCGCAGGTGCACGTGCTGTGCGAGGACGAAAGCGTGATCGGCCGCGCATTTTTCGTGATGGAGCACGTCGAAGGACGAATCTTCTGGGAGCAGTCGCTGCCGCAGTCGAATCCGGCCGAGCGCGCGGCGATCTACGACGAGATGAACCGCGCGGTCGCGCAGCTTCACACGGTCGACATCGAACGCGCGGGGCTTTCGGACTACGGCAAGCCGGGCAACTACTTCGCGCGGCAGATCGGCCGCTGGAGCAAGCAGTACCAGGCGAGCGAGACCGAGAAGATCGAGCCGATGAACCGGCTGATCGAATGGCTGCCGCAACACGTTCCGCCGGGCGACGAAACCGCGGTCGTGCACGGCGACTACCGGATGGACAACCTGATCTTCCATCCGACCGAACCGAAAATCATCGCGATCCTCGACTGGGAACTGTCGACGCTCGGCCATCCGCTGGCGGACTTCAGCTACCACTGCATGAGCTGGCACATCCCGCCGGGCGCATTCCGCGGTATCGCGGGGCTGGACCACGCCGCGCTGGGCATTCCGAGCGAAGCCGAGTACATCCGGCGCTATTGCGAGCGCACCGGGCGCGCGCGCATCGAGCATTGGAACTTCTATCTCGCGTACAACCTGTTCCGCATCGCCGCGATCCTGCAGGGCGTCTACAAGCGCTACACGGAGGGGCTGGCGTCCAGCGACACCGCCCGGCACGCGGGCGCGAACGCGAAGGCGCTCGCGGAGCTGGGTTGGAAGTACGCGCAGCAGGCGTAGCGCGGGCGGCGGTGCCGGGCGTTCAAGGTCGGATTACCAGCTTGCCGATCGCGCGCCGGTGCAGCAGGTCGTCCAGCGCGCGCGGCGTTTCGTGCAGCGGATAGACGTGCGACACGCGCGGCTTGAGCCTGCCCTGCGCGAGCCATCCCATCAGCTCGCCGATCATGCCGGCGTTGGCTTTCGGTTCGCGTTTGGCGAACTCGCCCCAGTACACGCCGACCAGCGACGCCTCCTTCAGCAGCAGCAGGTTGATCCGGATCGACGGGATTTCGCCGTTGGCGAAGCCGACGACCAACAGCCGGCCGCGCCAGCCGAGCGCGCGCAGCGCCGGTTCGGTGTAGCCGCCGCCGACCGGGTCGTAGACGACGTCGGCGCCCTTGCCGTCGGTCAACGTCTTGACCGATTCGCGCAGATCGAGTGTCGAGTAGTTGATCAGCGCGTCGGCGCCCGCGGCATGACAGGCCGCAAGCTTCTCGTCGGTCGATGCCGCGGCGATCACGCGCGCGCCGGCGAGCTTGCCCAGTTCGACCGCCGCCAGTCCCACGCCGCCACCGGCGCCCAGCACGAGCAGCGTTTCGCCGGCTTGCAGTTGCGCTCGGTCACGGAGCGCGTGTTGCGAGGTCGCGTAGGTCATCGTGAAACCGGCCGCGACCTCGTCCGGCACGCCGGCGGGCAGCGGAATCGTCAGCGCCGCGTTCGCGCAGACGTACTCGGCGAAGCCACCCGTGCCGACGAACGCGACGACGCGCGTTCCCTTCGCGAGGCTCACGCCCTCGCCGACGGCGTCGACGACACCGGCGACCTCGGTGCCCGGGACGAACGGCAGCGGCGGCTGCACCTGGTATCTCTTCTGGATGATCAGCGCGTCCGGGAAGTTCACGCCGGCCGCGAGCACCTTCAGCCGCACTTCGCCCGCTTTCGGCTCGGGCAGCGGCAGCTCGCCGAACCGCAGTCTGTGCGGCCCCCCCCATTCATGGCAGACGATCGCCTTCATCCATCACCCCCGCGCTCTGCCCGCGGAATCTATACGCACGGTGCGCGCGCGGCAATCGGGCGGCGCTATGCTTCGCCGCCACGGAGGCCGCGATGCAATTCGAATACTCGCCGAAAGTGCGCGAGCTGCAGCAGCGTGTGCGCGCGTTCATGGACGAACACATCTACCCGAACGAACGGCGCTTTTACGACGAAATCGAGGAGAACACCCGCCAGGGAAGGCGCTGGACGCCGACAAGGCTCGTCGAGGAGCTGAAACCCAAGGCGCGCGCGGTCGGGCTGTGGAACCTGTTCCTGCCCGATTCGCCTTACGGCGCGGGGCTGAAGAACATCGAATACGCACCGCTGGCGGAGATCATGGGCCGCGTGCCGTGGGCGTCCGAGGTCTTCAACTGCAGCGCGCCGGACACCGGCAACATGGAGACGCTCGAACGCTACGGCACGCCCGAGCAGAAGAAGCGGTGGCTCGAGCCGTTGCTGGCGGGCGAGATCCGTTCGGCCTTCGCGATGACCGAGCCGGCGGTGGCCTCGTCGGATGCGACCAACGTCCAGACGTCGATCAGACGTGTCGGCGACGAATACGTGATCAATGGCCGCAAATGGTGGACCTCCGGTGCGGGCGATCCGCGCTGCAGGCTCTACATCGTGATGGGCAAGACCGATCCCGATGCGCCCAAGCACGCGCAGCAGTCGATGATCCTGGTGCCGGCCGATACGCCGAGGGTCAGGGTGATCCGGCCGCTCACCGTGTTCGGCTATGACGATGCGCCGCACGGCCACATGGAGGTCGAGTTCGACGACGTGCGCGTGCCGGCGTCGAACATCCTGCTCGGCGAAGGGCGCGGCTTCGAGATTGCGCAAGGCCGCCTCGGCCCGGGTCGCATCCACCACTGCATGCGTTCGATCGGTCTGGCCGAACGCGCGCTCGAGCTGATGTGCAAGCGGCTGGCAAGTCGCGTCGCCTTCGGCGCGCCGGTCGCGAAGCAGACCGTCTGGCAGGAGCGCATCGCCGAAGCGCGCTGCATGATCGATCAGGCGCGGCTGCTGACGCTGCAGGCCGCTTACATGATGGACACCGTCGGCAACAAGGCGGCGCGAGCGCAGATCGCGATGATCAAGGTCGTCGCGCCCAACGTCGCCTGCACCGTGCTCGACTGGGCGATCCAGGCGCACGGCGGCGGGGGCGTCTGCGACGATTTTCCGCTCGCCTACGCGTACGCGCTGGCGCGCACGCTGCGGCTCGCCGACGGTCCCGACGAAGTCCACCGCAACGCGATCGCGAAACTCGAAATCGCCAGACACGTTCCGCCGCCCGCGACGCGCTGAGCGGCAACGCGCGACCGCCGCGCGACCGACCGACCCGAAAGGAGAACCCGATGATCGACCTGTATTCGTGGCCGACGCCGAACGGCCACAAGATCCACATCATGCTCGAGGAATGCGGCCTGCCGTACCGCGTGCACGCGGTCGACATCGGCGCCGGCGATCAGTTCAAGCCCGAGTTCCTGCGGATCAGCCCGAACAACAAGATCCCCGCGATCGTCGACAGCGAAGGCCCCGACGGAAAGCCGATCTCGCTGTTCGAATCCGGCGCGATCCTGATCTATCTGGCCGGCAAAACCGGTCGCTTTCTGCCGTCCGACGTGCGCGGCAAGTACGTCGCGCTGCAGTGGCTGATGTTCCAGATGGGCGGTGTAGGTCCCATGTTCGGCCAGGCGCATCACTTCCGGATCTACGCGCCGGAGAAGATCCAGTATGCGATCGACCGCTACACCAACGAAGCCAAGCGCCTGTATGGCGTGATGGACCGGCGGCTCGCCGAAGTGCCCTACTTCGCCGGTGAATACTCGATCGCCGACATCGCGATCTATCCGTGGACGCGCTCGCACGCGAACCAGGGCGTCGATCTCGCCGACTATCCGAACGTCGAGCGCTGGTACCAGGCGGTCGAAGCGCGGCCGGCCGTTCAGCGCGGCATCAAGGTGCTCGCGGATCGTCGCAGGCCGCAGATGACCGACCGCGACAAGCAGACGCTGTTCGGCTCGACCCAGTACGAGCGCCGCTGAGCATCGCATGGCCGTCATCACCAACGTCGAGGATCTGCGCCTGCTCGCGCAGCGACGCGTGCCGCAGATGTTCTACGACTACGCCGACTCCGGTTCGTGGACCGAAACGACGTACCGGGAAAACTCGTCGCAGTTTCAGCGCATCAAGCTGCGCCAGAGAGTGGCGGTCAACATGGAGGGCCGCAGCCTGCGAACGACGATGGCCGGCCAGGAGGTCGCGATGCCGGTCGCGCTTGCGCCCACCGGGTTGACCGGGATGCAGCACGCCGACGGCGAGATCCTCGCCGCACGCGCGGCCGAGAAGTTCGGCGTGCCGTTCACGCTGTCGACGATGAGTATCTGCTCGATCGAGGACGTCGCCGAGCACACGACGAAGCCGTTCTGGTTCCAGCTCTACGTGCTGCGCGATCGCGCCTTTGTCGAACGGCTGATCGAGCGCGCGAAGGCGGCGAAGTGCTCGGCGCTGATGCTGACGCTCGACCTGCAGATCCTCGGCCAGCGCCACAAGGACCTGAAAAACGGCCTGTCGGCCCCGCCGCGGCTGACGCTGCCCAACGTTCTGAACATGATGACCAAGCCGCGCTGGTGTCTCGGGATGCTGCGCACGCGCCGGCGCCAGTTCGGCAACATCGTCGGGCACGTGCGCGGCGTCGACGACATGAGTTCGCTGTCGGCATGGACGGCTCAGCAGTTCGACCCGACGCTGAACTGGAACGACGTCGAGTGGGTCAGGAAGCGCTGGGGCGGTCCGCTGATCCTCAAAGGCGTCATGGACGTGGAGGATGCGAAACTCGCCGCGGTCACCGGGGCCGATGCGCTCGTCGTCAGCAATCATGGCGGCCGTCAGCTCGACGGCGCGCCGGCGGCGATCGACGTGCTGCCGTCGATCGTCGACGCGGTCGGCTCGAAGATCGAGGTGTGGCTGGACAGCGGAATCCGCTCGGGCCAGGACGTGCTGAAAGCGGTCGCGCTCGGCGCGCGCGGCACGATGATCGGCCGCGCCTTCCTCTACGGGCTCGGCGCGCTCGGCGAAGCCGGCGTGACCAAGTGTCTTGAGATCATCGCCAGGGAGCTGGACCTCACGATGGCGTTCTGCGGCCGCCGAGACATCCGTGAGGTCGACCGGTCGATCCTCGTGCCTGGTACGTATCCGCAGTAGTCGACGCGTCGGGCCTTGGCGTAGCGCTCCCTTTGCGCAAACGCAGCGGCACCATGTCGCGTGCTGAGGACGCGACCTGCGCGTCCGGCAACAAAGCACCGTATGGACCTGGCGGCGGTGCGGGTCGTCGAGCGTCTGACCGCACGCGCAGAAAAACGGTGCTCGGATGCTCGCTCCGGATACGCTCGATGAGCCCGGCAAACGGCGATGCGCCTCGGACGTGCACGTCGATCCCCGAGGGGTCGGCCCACGGGGGCGCGCAAAGCGCATCGATGTGCTTCGCGGCGCGCGGAGTCCGCCGCAAGGATCCGTTGGCGGCGGTCGGCTACCGGCTGCGCGCTCGATGAGGGGTTCGGGCGCGGCGGCCCGGCCTCCGACACTGCCGCCGGATTCGGAGCCGGTGCCGCGTTCTCGTTCGGTCAGCGTCGCACGCTCGCGACCGCGTCCGCGTGCCCGAAGTGAACGGCCTTTCGCAAGCTATTTGCGGCTTACCCCTGGGGGCATACGGCTATCCTGACGAGGTCAATTCAGCCTATGACCCGCCCCGTGGACTCCGACGACCCGGTGGACTCCGCCGCGCACGCGTCCACGCGCCCTTTCCGCTTCGTTCGCTACTTCTCGCTGTTGAGCCTCGCCGCAATCGCCGGCGTCGCTTCGCTCCTGGCGTGGCTGTACGGCTGGCAGGCCGAGCGTGCGCTGATCGAACAGGGCGAGCAGAAAAACCTCGCGCAACTGCAGCTGATGATCAACCAGTGGTCGGTCGCCGAGCGTGCACAGGTGGACGCACTGCTGGCGCGGAGGACCGCGCCGGCCGCCGAAGATGAGATCGTCGGGGCGGTCGCGCAGCACTTCGCGCAGGCGGTTGCCGGCACGTCGATCCGCAAACTGAAGACCTTTACCGGCGACTGACTGACGGTCTTCTCCAGCGAGCGCCAGCAGATTGGCGAGCGAAAGACCGACTACGCGGGATTCGTCTCCGCCTCACGCGGCACGCCCTTCAGCCAGCTCAGCTTCCGCAACCGCTTCGAGGCGTTCGGTGGCGCGATCCAGGATGTCTTCCTGATCGGCTCGTACCTGCCGCTGCGAAGCGGGGACGGTGCGATCGTCGGCGTGGTCGAGATTTACGACGACGTCACCGCGCTTGCGCGGGCGATCAGCGCCGCACGCCGGCGCATCGTCGGGCCGACGGTCGCACTGATGGGGCTGCTCTATCTCGCGCTGCTCGGCGTGGTTCGTCGCGCCACGCGCATCCAGCAGCAGAAAGATGCGCTCGAACGCGAGGTCGCCGAGCGCACGCGGGTACATCGCGAGTCGCAGGCCGCACTCGCCGAAGCGCAACGTGCGCGCCGCGACGCCGAGGAGGCTCGCGCCGCCGCCGACCGCGCGAGCCACGCCAAGTCCATCTTCCTGGCGACGATGAGCCACGAAATCCGTACACCGCTCAATGGCGTGATCGGGATGACCGAGGTGCTGCTCGCCGATCCGCTCACCGAAACCCAGCGCAAGCAGCTACAGGTCGTGCACCACAGCGCGCTGTCGTTGCTGCGCCTGCTCAGCGACCTGCTCGACTTCTCCCGGCTGGAAGCCGATGCGGTGCAACTGCACAGTGCTCCCTTCTCGCTGCGCGGAGTGCTCGACGACTTGCTGGCGGGCATGCAGCCGCGTGCGCGGCAGCGCGGGCTCGCGCTCGAACTGCGGATCGATCCGGACGTGCCGGAGCACATTGCCGCCGACGAAGCGCGTGTGCGGCAGGTCGTCGGCAACCTGCTGACCAACGCACTGAAGTTCACCCACGTGGGAAACGTGACGCTCGAGGTCGCCCGCGATCCGGCGTCCGCCGACCGTCTGGTGTTCCGCGTCCGCGACACCGGCATCGGCATCGCCGCAAACCATCTCGATCGGATCTTCCGGCCGTTCGAGCAGGTCGACGGCACGAACACGCGTCGCCACGGCGGCGCCGGGCTCGGACTGAGCATCTGCCGCCGCCTGGTGGAACTGATGGACGGCCAGATCGGTGTTCAGAGCCGCGAGGGCCAAGGCAGCACCTTCTGGTTCACGATGCGCTTCCAGCCCGCCGCGGCGCTGGCCGCGGCAGAGGACGCAGACCTCGGGCAGACGCTCGACGCCGACGTGTTGGTGGTCAAAGACGACGCCGTGAACGAGATCGTCGCGCGCGAAATGTTGACGCTGATGGGCTGCGCAGTGACCGTGGCGAGCGGCGGCGAAGAGGCGCTCGACAAGCTGGAACACCGGACGTTCGACGCGGTACTGATGGACCTGCACATGGCCGGCATCGACGGCATCGAAACGACGCGACGGATCCGCGCCCGCGAGACGCTGACGGCGGCGCGCCGCATGCCGATCGTCGCCCTGACCGCCGACGCATTTCCGCAGACGCGTGCACGGTGCGTCGCGGCCGGAATGGATGACGTGCTTGCCAAGCCGTTCACGTTCGCATCGCTGCACGCGGCGCTGCAGCCCCTGCTCGGCGCAACCGCAGCGATCAACCGCGCGGCTACTGCAACGGATTCTTGAGCAGATCGGCGAAGGGCAGCGGAACGACGCTGATCCCTTCTTCTTCGAGCGCGGCCGCCTCCGCCTGGGTGGTGACGCCGCGGATGCCGCGCTCGGGCGCCTCCTTGTAATGGATGCGACGCGCCTCTTCCGCGAAGCGCTCGCCGACATCCTCGGTGTTCGCGGCGATCTCGCGCGCCATTTTGATCAGCAACGCCTGCATCTGCGCGGCGGTCGGCAGCGCCGCTTCCCGCTTCGGCTCGGCCGCGGGCACGCCGAGGTTCAGTCGCGGCGCGCTCGGCAACCGACGCACCTGCTTCGAGCCGCACAGCGGGCATTCGAGCAACCCGCGCGCCTGCTGCGACTCGAAATCGCCCTCGGAGCCGAACCACCCCTCGAACGGGTGCTCGTTATCGCAGCGCAGATCGAACACTTTCACTGCCATCGTGGTCCTGTGGTGCCGCGGGCCGGAGTCGAACCGGCATGCTCGCTTGCGCTTGCGGCGGATTTTAAGTCCGCTGTGTCTACCCGTTTCACCACCGCGGCATCCGCGCTCACGAGCATCGCGTCGCGAGCATCGAGAGATTGGAGGCGGGGGTCGGAATCGAACCGGCGTACACGGATTTGCAGTCCGCTGCATGGCCACTCTGCCACCCCGCCGCGCGACGCATTGTAGCGGCGCATCCGGTGCGGGACACCGGAAGAAAAAGGGGAAGCGCTCGGCTTCCCCTTGCAGGACTGGAGCGGGAAACGAGTCTCGAACTCGCGACCTCAACCTTGGCAAGGTTGCGCTCTACCAACTGAGCTATTCCCGCGAAGCGCCGCGAATTATAGCGGCGGCGTCCTCTCTGTCAAAAGCGAGGCCGCCCGGGACTTACGCCCGATCGCGTTCGGTGAGGTGCGGCCAGGCGAGCTTCAGGTAATAGAGCATCGAGTACACGGTCAGCGCCGCGGCGATGTAGATCAGCCAGGTACCGATCGCGGCCACCGGGACGACACCGAACAGCGGGTCGTGGTACAGCAGCACCGGGATCGCGACCATCTGCATGATGGTCTTGAACTTGCCGAGCCAGTTGACCGCCACACTGGCGGAGGCGCCGATCTGCGCCATCCATTCGCGCAGCGCCGAGACGGTGATCTCGCGGCCGACGATCACGAGCGCGACGAACTCGTCGACGCGGCCGAGCGCGAGCAGAACGACCAGCGCCGCGCAGACCATCAGCTTGTCGGCGACCGGGTCCAAGAAGGCACCCAGCCGCGTGATCTGCCCGTACTTGCGCGCGAGATAGCCGTCGAAGCCGTCGGTAATCGCCGCGAGCGTGAACAGCGCGCACGCCGAGGCGTTCTTCCAGTGTGCCGGAAGCAGTGCGTCGGGCAGATAGAACACGCCGACGACCATCGGGATCATCGCGATCCGCGCCCAGGTCAGCACCATCGGCGTGTTCAGAGGCATCGCGGTTCAACCCGGTTGTCCGTGCAGTTGCGCGTAGATGCGCTCGGCGAGCTTACGCGAAACGCCTTCGACCCGAGCGATGTCCTCGATCGAGGCGGCGTGCAGCCCGCGCAGGCCGCCGAAGCGCGCGAGCAGCTTCTGACGCCGCTTCGGTCCGATGCCCTCGAGCTGCTCGAGCTGCGAGGTCTGTCGCGCCTTCGCGCGCCGTGCGCGCATGCCGGTGATTGCGAAGCGGTGCGCCTCGTCGCGGACCTGCGCAATCAGCATCAGCGCCTGGGATTCGCGGCCGAGCCGCAGCGGCGGCCGGCCGTCGGCGAACACGAGCTCCTCCAGCCCGACCTTGCGCTCTTCCCCCTTGGCGACCCCGACGATGACACCGCTGTCCAGACCCAGCTCCTCGAACACCTGTTTTGCGACGGACACCTGCCCCTGCCCGCCGTCGATCAGGACGAGGTTGGGCAGACTGCCCTCGCCGCGCGCCACCGGCGTATAGCGCCGGGCCAGTGCCTGGCGCATCGCCGCGTAGTCGTCGCCGCCGGCGATGCCTTCGATGTTGAAGCGGCGGTACTCGGCCGGTTGCAGCGCATGGCCGTGGTAGACCACGCACGCGGCCTGCGTGGCCTCCCCCATCGTGTGGCTGACGTCGAAGCACTCGACGCGCAGCTTCGCGGGATCGCCGTCCTGCGGCTCGATGCCCAGGGTCTGCACGAGCGCGCGCGTACGGGCGGCCTGCGACCCTTCCTCGGCGAGCCGGCGCGCGAGCGCGAGCTTCGCGTTGGCCTCGGCCATTTCGAGCCAGCGGCGCCGCTGTCCCTGCGGGTGCCGCAGGATCTGCACCTTGCGCGCCTCGTCACCGAGCATCGACTGCAGCTCGACCGCGTGGACGTCGGCGTTGACGATCAGCACCGCGGGCGCCGCATGCTCGACGTAATGCTGCGAAATGAACGCCTCGAGCATTTCGGCCGCGTCGATGCCGGCGTCGCCGCCGCGGGTCGCGACGGCCGGAAAGTACGGTTTGTCGCCGAGATGCCGACCGCCCCGCACCATCGCGAGGTTGACGCACGCCTGCCCGCCATCCAGGGCAACCGCGATCACGTCGGCATCGGTGTCGCCGCCGGTGGTGTCGACCGCCTGCTGGTGCAGCACGCGCGCGAGCGCGCCGAGCTGATCGCGTACCGCCGCCGCCTGCTCGAACTTCAGCGCGTCGGCGAACGTCTTCATGCGCGCCTCTAGCTCGGCGATCACCTCGCCGGTCTGCCCGCGCAGGAAACGGACCGCGCGGTCGACGTCCTGCGCGTAGGCTGCCTCGTCGATCAACCCGACGCAGGGCGCGCTGCAACGCTGGATCTGGTGCAGCAGGCAGGGCCGCGAGCGATGGCTGAAGACGGTGTCCTCGCAGGTGCGCAGCCGGAACACCTTCTGCAGGAGCTGGATGCTGTCCTTGACCGCCCACGCGTTCGGATACGGGCCGAAGTAACGCGCCTTGCGGTCGGTGGCGCCGCGGTAGTAGGCGATGCGCGGGAAGCGATGGTCGGTGAACTTGAGGTACGGATACGACTTGTCGTCGCGAAAAAGGATGTTGTAACGCGGCGCGAGCGACTTGATCAGATTGTTCTCGAGCAGCAACGCCTCGGCTTCCGAGCGCGTGACCGTCGTTTCGATCGCCGCCACGCGCGCAAGCATGTGCGCGATGCGCGGGCCCACCCCCTTGTTGAAGTACGATGCGACGCGCTTCTTCAGGTCGCGCGCCTTGCCGACGTAAAGGACGTTGCCCGCCGCGTCGAGCATCCGGTACACGCCGGGAAGCTGCGGCAGGCGGTCGACGACGGCGCGGGGATCGAAGGCTTCGACGTTCGGGTCGGACACGGTCGGGGCGACCCCGCCCGCCTATAATGACGGGCTTTCCGGAAAACACGATGCTTTGATTTTACGGGGCATTGCGGCGTCCGCGCCGCGCAACCCGCAGGACACGCTCATGGCCAAGATTCTCGCCACCGAAATCCGCGCAGGCAACCTGATCGAATGGGACAAGCGACTGTGGCGCGTGCTGAAGAGCTACCACGTGCACGTCGGCGGACGCGGCGGCGCGTATATGCAGCTCGAGATGAAGGACATCGAAAGCGGGCAGAAGCGCAACGAGCGGCTCTCGACCGACGAGAAGGTCGAGCGCCCGTACATCGACAAGCGCCGCATGGTCTACTCGTACCAGGACGGCGACAGCTACGTCTTCATGGACAACGAGACCTACGAGCAGTTGACCCTGAGCGCAGACTACCTCGAAGGCCAGACCGGCTATTTGCTGCCGAACATGGAAGTCGATATCAACTTCCACAACGGCCGCACGATCGGCGTCGAACTGCCTGCCACCGTCGTGCTCCAGGTCGTGGAAACCGAGCCCGGAATCAAGAACGCGACGGCCACCACCACCTTCAAGCCGGCGAAGCTGGAGACGGGCATCACCGTCCAGGTGCCGCCGTTCGTCAACGCCGGCGAGAAAGTCCGCGTCAAGACCGACGACGGCAGCTACGTCGAACGCGCATAGTCGCGCTCCGACGGTGCTCCGCGATGGCCGCGGGCATGGAAACGCCAAATCTGGCCGCTGCGCGGCCCGCCGGCGCGGACAGCTTCACCCGTTCTCAGGCGAGCGCGACGCGCCACGCCTGCAAATCGGCCTGGGCGCCGCGGTAGATCTCGCTGGCACGCAGATCGTCCATCGTCGGCGCCGGGCCGCGCGGCCGCAGCCGGGAAAGGCGCTGCTCGAACGCGTCGGTGCGATGCCATCGGAGCCCGGCCAGCGTCCGCTCCGCCGCACCGGCGTCGTTGCAGACGAGAACGAAATCGCAGCCGGCATCCAGCGCGGCCTGCGCGCTCTGCACGACGTCGCCGGCCATGCGCGCGCCTTCCATGGACAGGTCGTCGCTGAACACCGCTCCGGAAAAACCGAGCCGGCCGCGCAGCACGTCCTCGATCCAGACGCGCGAGAAGCCCGCCGGCTGGCGGTCGACCTTCGAGTAGATCACGTGCGCCGGCATCACCGAGGCGAGCGCGACACCGAGCCAGCGGTACGGTGCCGCGTCGGCGTGCAGGATCTCGTTGAGCGATCGCTCGTCGACCGGGATGGCGACGTGCGAGTCCGCTTCGGCCCAGCCGTGGCCCGGGAAGTGCTTGCCGCAGTTGGCCATGCCCGCCAGCAGCATCCCGTGCACCAGGTGATTCGCCAGCATCGCCACGACGCGCGGATCCGAGTGCAGGGCGCGATCGCCGATCACGCCGCTGCGCCCCCACGCGATGTCGAGCACCGGCGCGAAGCTCAGGTCCACGCCGTGTGCGCGTAGTTCGGCGGCGAGCACGTAGCCGGCCGAGACGGCCGTCCGGCACGCGAGCAGCACGTCCTGATCCCACAGCCGGCCGAGTTCCTGCATCGCCGGAATCGCCGTGAAGCCTTCGCGAAACCGCTGCACGCGCCCGCCTTCGTGGTCGACCGCAATCAGCAGCGGCGGGCTGCGCAGCGCATGGATCTCGGCGGTCAATGCCGCGAGCTGCTCGATGCTCGCGAAGTTGCGCGCGAACAGGATCACCATGCCGACGAGCGGATGCACAAGCCGTGCGCGTTCGGCCGCGGTCAGCGATTTGCCCTCGACGTCCACGACGACCGGTCCCAGCATCGCTGCCCTCCGTCAACCCTGGTCCGCGATCTCTGCCACGGCGTACGCCATCGCCACGCCGCGTTCGTCGCTCACCGAAACGTGCAGGCGCAGCCGGCGCTGCTGCAGAAAGCGGGCCAGCTCGCCGTGGGCCACCGCCATCGGCTGCCCCGACGGCGCATTGACGATCTCGACCGCGCGCCAGCTCATCGGCCGCCGCATGCCCAACCCGAGCGCCTTGGAGATCGCCTCCTTGGCGGCGAAGCGTGTGGCCAGATACGCGAGCCCTCGCTGTGCGGACCGCTGTTTGCGCGCGGCGAAGCGCTGCAGTTCCTGCGCGCCGAGGACGCGCTGCGCGAAACGTTCGCCGAAGCGCGCGTGGGTTTGCGCGATCCGATCGATCTCGATAAGGTCGGTGCCGATGCCGTAGATCACCGCGGTTCCCGCCGCGCGGCGTCGGCGCGGCGAATTTCGGCCTGGTACATCCGCACGGTGGCTGACAGACCAAACTCGAGCGCGTCGGCGATCAGCGCATGTCCGATCGACACTTCGTCCACGTCCGGCATCGCGATCAGGAAGTCGGCGAGGTTGTGCCGGTTCAGATCGTGTCCCGCGTTGACGCGCAATCCGGCGGCGAGCGCGGCGCGCGCCGCCTCCGCGTAGCGCCGCAGCACCGCGGCCTGCTCGTCGGCTCCGAAGGCGCGCGCGTACGGTTCGGTGTAGAGCTCGACGCGATCCGCCCCGACCGCCTTCGCGTGCGTCATCGCCGCCGGCTCCGGGTCCATGAACAGGCTGACGCGCACACCCAGCGCACGCGCCTGCTCGACGTACGGCCGCAGACGTTCCGCGTCGGCCGGCAGAGTCCATCCATGGTCGGAGGTGAACGCGCCGGTTTCGTCCGGCACGAACGTGCACTGGTGGGGCCGGACCTGCCGCACGAACTCCATCAGGCCGTGGAACGGATTGCCCTCGATATTGAATTCCGCCGTCGGCCAGCGCTTCAACAGCTCGGCCAGTTCCAGCACGTCCGGCGCGCGCACGTGCCGCCCGTCAGGTCGCGGATGCACGGTGATGCCGTCGGCGCCGGCTTCGAGCGCCAGCCTGGCGGCGTGCGCGACGCTGGGGATGCCGATCGTGCGCGTGTTGCGCAGCAGGGCGACCTTGTTGAGATTGACGCTGAGCCGGGTCATCGGGTCCGTCGACCGTTACAACTGCCTGAGATCCTGCAGGATGCGCCGCGTGTTCAACGGCTTGCCGCTCAGATGGTAGCGAATCAACTGGCGCAGCACCGCCCTGGCCTCGCCCGCTGTGTTCGGGTCGCCGAAGTCGCGCTGCGCGAGCGCAATCACGGTGGCGCCGCTCACGTGCAGTTCGTCGCACGCTCCGTCCGCCGCCTCGGGGGCGACACGGCGAACGCCGTGCTGCCCGTCGACGCGGTAGCGCGCATGGGGGTCGATCGGCTCGCCGTCGCTGCAGCGATCGAACGTCGGCGCATAGCCGGTCTCGCGCAAAAGGTCGAGTTCGAACTCGCGCAGCGCGGCCTGACGGTCGGCGCCGTCGTTCGCGTCGCCGGCGAGTGCGTGCAGCGCATGCACGTAGCTCGCAAACAGCCGCTCGTGCGGATCGCCGCGTGCGAGCAGCCGCACCAGCAGCTCGTTCAGGTAGAACGCGGCCAGCAACGCTTCGCCGCGCAGCGGCGCCAGCCCGCCGCACCACTCGGCCCGCACCAGCGACTTGATCTCGTGGCGCCCGCTCCACGACAGCGCGAGCGGGCAGAACGGCGCGAGCAGGCCGCGGAACTGCGAGGTCGGGCGCTTGGCGCCGCGCGCAACCAACGCGATGCGGCCGAAGTCGCGCGTCAGCACCTCGAGGATCAGGCTCGTCTCGCGCCACGGATACGCGTGCAGCACGAACCCGGGCTGCTGGTCGACACGCGCACCGTTCGCGCGCCGCGTGCGTGCGGAGTGCGCCACGACGGTCGCTTCATTCATAACCGAGCTGCTTCAGCGCGCGCTCGTCGTCGCTCCAGCCGCGCCGTACGCGCACGTGCGTCTCCAGGAAAACCGGCTTGCCGACGAGCTGCTCGATGTCGACGCGCGCAAGCCGCCCGATCTCGCGCAGCTTGGCGCCGCCCGCCCCGATCACGATCGCCTTGTGCGACTCGCGGTCGACGACGACGGTGGCGGCGATCACGGCGCGTCCTTCGTTTTCATCCCAGCCATCGATCGTCACGGTCAGTCCGTATGGCAGCTCGTCGCCGAGCAGCCGGAACGCCTTTTCGCGGATCAGCTCGGCGGCGAGAAAACGCACGCTGCGGTCGGTGAACTGATCGGCGTCGAACAGGGGTTCGCCTTCCGGCAGCAGCTTGCCGAGCTCGGCAAGCAGTTCGTCGAGCTGCCTGCCCTTCTCGGCGCTGATCGGAACGAGCGCGGCGAAAGGAAAGCGCCGCGCCGAATCCGCCAGCAAAGGCAGCAGCGCGTCGCGGTCCGCCAGCTCGTCGGTCTTGTTCAGCGCGAGTACGACGTTGCCGCGCCGGGCGCACTCCGGCGGCAGCAGCTCGAGCACCGCCTCGTCCTCGCGCGTCCAGCCGCGCGCGTCGATCACCAGCACGATCGCATCGACTTCGGCGAGCGCCGCGCGCACGGTGTCGTTCATGCGCCGGGTCAGCAACGACCGGTGCTTGCGTTGGAAGCCCGGCGTGTCGACGAAGATGAACTGGCGGGTCGGCTGCCCGCCGGTATCCGTGTGCGTGAGCACACCCAGCACGCGATGGCGCGTCGTCTGCGGCTTGCGCGACGTGATCGAAACGTGTTCGCCGACCAGTGCGTTGAGCAGCGTCGATTTTCCGACGTTGGGTCGGCCGACGATCGCGACAAATCCGGTGCGCGCACGCGACATCGGCTCCGCTGCGCTCATGGCGCGACTCAGCCGCCGGGCTCGGAACGCTCGCCAGCGGGCACCGCATCGGCCGGTGCGCCCGCCGCGGGTGCGTCCACGCGCGGCGCAGCCTCGCTTTCGGCGCCCACCGCCTTGCGCTTGGCGCGGCGCGCGGCCTGCAGCACGGCCTGAGCGCCCTCGAACGCCTGCTTCGCCGCCGACTGCTCGGCCGCGCGCCTGCTGCGCCCGGTCCCCCGCACGCTGATCTCGAGCTTCGGGATCGAGCACTCGACCTCGAACTCCTGGTTGTGCGCGGCGCCGCGCGTTTCGACGACCGTGTAAACCGGCAGCGGCAGCCGTTTGCCCTGCAGGTACTCCTGCAGCAGCGTCTTGCTGTCCTTGCCGAGTGTCTTCGGATCGACATGCTTGAGCACCGGCTCGAACAGCCGCGTGATCACGTCGCGCGCGGCGTCGAAGCCGCCGTCGACGAACACCGCGCCGAAGGCCGCTTCCATTGTGTCGGCCAGGATCGAAGGCCGCCGGAAGCCGCCGCTTTTCATCTCCCCTTCGCCCAGCCGCAGGAACTCGGACAGTCCGAGCTTTTCGGCGATGTCCGCGAGCGAGGACTGCTTGACCAGGTTGGCGCGCAGCCGCGAAAGGTCGCCCTCGTTCAGCCGCGCGTACTTCTGGTACAGGAGCTGCGCGATCGTGCAGTTCAGCACCGCGTCGCCGAGGAACTCGAGCCGCTCGTTGTGCACGGCGCCGTGGCTGCGGTGCGTGACGGCCTGTTCCAGCAGCGCCGTATTTGTGAAACGGTAGCCGAGGCGCTCTTCAAGCGCCGCGAGTTCCATGCGCAAGTTCTCCGGCTAGGGAAATCACGGCACCGATTTGGTCGTCCGATCGCGCGTCGTACCCGAGAAGTCGATCACCAGGCGGACGTTGTCGAGGATCGGCACGTTGTAGGTGTAAGCGTAGGAGATCACGATGCGGTCGCCCTCCTTGGTGATGTCCAGATCGCGGCTCGTGATCGACTTGATGTCGTCGATCGTGGCGTGACGGTCGAACGCGGCGCGGATCTCGCCGACGGTGTTCGCCTCGTTCTTGATCTTCTGCACCGCGCGCTCGATCGCGATGTACTCGACCACCGCCGGCACCAGTTTTGCGCCGAGCATCAGCAACGCGACCACGATCAGTCCGACGAAAAGCAGCCCGACCAGGCTCAGCCCGCGCTGCCTGTTTCGCACGTGCGTTCGCATACGCATCTCCATGATTTTCAATGGAAACTGCCGATCCTGCGCATATTGCCAAAATTCATCCAGATGAAAAAGGCGCGGCCGACGATGTTTTCGTCCGGGACAAAGCCCCAGTAGCGACTGTCTTCGCTGTTGTCGCGATTGTCCCCCATCACGAAGTAATGGCCGGCGGGCACCTTGCAACTGACGCCGTCGACCGAATACTCGCAGGCCGTCGGATGCGTATGCTGGAAGCCGCGCATCGGCGGCATGCTCGGACCTTCGTTGACGATGATGCGGTGCTCCACAGTGCCGAGTTTTTCGACGTACTGGGAGTAATACTGAACGCGCCCTTCCTCGAAATAGCGCCCGGCCGGAGTCGTCGCAACGCGCGCGCCGTTGATGAAGAGCTGCTTGCCGCGATACTCGACCTGGTCGCCCGGAAGGCCGACGACGCGCTTGATGTAGTCCTGCGCCGGGTTGTGCGGAAAGCGGAACACGATGACGTCGCCGCGCTGCGGATCGCCGATCGGGACGATCTTCCTGTTGACGATCGGCAGCCGGATGCCGTACTGGTACTTGTTGACGAGGATGAGGTCGCCGATCTGCAGCGTCGGGATCATCGACCCCGACGGAATGCGGAACGGCTCGAACAGGAACGAGCGCAGCACGAAGACGAGCAGGATCACCGGGAAAAAGCTCGCCGTGTACTCCAGGTACCACGGCCGGCGCGTCATTTTCTCGACCAGCAGCACGCGCTCGGCGGCGAGCGTGCGCTCGTCCACGGCGCGGCTCTTCGCGCGAGCGTCGAACTCGGTCAGCGCAGCCTCGGCGGCGCGTTCGCGGCGCTTCTTCAGCCACAGCACGTCGAGCAGCCACATCGCGAAGCTGACCACGAGCAGGGCGAACAGGATCAGCGCGAAGTTCATTTGTCCTCTACCTGAAGGATCGCGAGGAACGCCTCCTGCGGAATCTCGACGGTGCCGACCTGCTTCATCCGCTTCTTGCCGGCCTTCTGCTTTTCGAGCAACTTTTTCTTGCGCGTGACGTCGCCGCCGTAGCACTTGGCGAGCACGTTCTTGCGCAACGCCTTGACGTTCTCGCGCGCGATGATGTTGGCGCCGATCGCCGCCTGGATCGCGACGTCGTACATCTGGCGCGGAATGATCTCCCGCATCTTGGTGGCAATCTCGCGACCGCGCTGCTGCGCGCTGCTCCGGTGCACGATTACCGACAGTGCGTCGACGCGCTCGCCGTTGATCAGCATGTCGACCTTCACGACGTCGGCGGCGCGGTATTCCTTGAACTCGTAGTCCATCGAGGCGTAACCGCGCGAGACCGACTTGAGCCTGTCGAAGAAGTCCAGCACGATCTCCGCCAGCGGCAGCTCGTACGTCAGGTGCACGTGCCGGCTGTGGTAGGTGAGGTCCTTCTGCACGCCGCGCTTGCCGGTGCACAGCGTGATCACCGGGCCGACGTATTCCTGCGGCACGAAGATCGTGACGGTGACGATCGGCTCGCGGATCTCCGCGATCTTCGCCGGCTCTGGCATCTTCGACGGGTTTTCGACCCGCACGACGGTGCCGTCGCGCAGCAGCACCTCGTAGACGACCGATGGCGCGGTCGTGATCAGGTCCATGTCGTATTCGCGCTCGAGCCGCTCCTGCACGATGTCCATGTGCAGCAGTCCGAGGAAGCCGCAGCGGAAGCCGAAGCCGAGCGCCTGCGACACTTCGGGTTCGAAGTGCAGTGCGGCGTCGTTCAACTGCAGTTTGGTCAGCGCGTCGCGCAGCGCTTCGTACTGGTTGGCTTCGACCGGGTACAGCCCTGCGAAGACCTGCGGTTTGACCTCCTTGAAGCCCGGCAGCGGTGCAGCCGCGCATCGGCGCTCGTGCGTGACGGTGTCGCCGACGCGCGCGTCGCGCAGCTCCTTGATGCCGGCGATGACGAAGCCGACTTCGCCGGCGGTGAGTTGCTCGCGCTGCCTGGACTTCGGCGTGAACACGCCGACCTGTTCGACCAGGTGCGACGCGCCGGTGGCCATCAGCAGGATCTTGTCCTTCGGCCGGATCACGCCGTTGACTACGCGCACCAGCATCACCACACCCACGTAGTTGTCGAACCACGAGTCGATGACGAGCGCCTGCAGCGGCGCGGCCGGATCGCCTTTCGGCGGCGGTACGCGCTGGATGATCCGCTCGAGGATCTCGTCGACCCCCATGCCGGTCTTCGCGCTCGCCAGCACCGCGTCGTGCGCGTCGATACCGATCACGTCCTCGATTTCGGCGCGCGCCGCCTCGGCGTTGGCCTGCGGCAGATCCATCTTGTTCAGGACCGGCAGCACCTCGACGCCGAGCTCGATCGCGGTGTAGCAGTTGGCGACCGTCTGCGCTTCGACGCCCTGCGAGGCGTCGACGACCAGCAACGCGCCTTCGCACGCCGAAAGCGAACGGCTCACCTCGTACGAGAAGTCGACGTGACCGGGTGTGTCGATCAGGTTCAGCTCGTAGACCCGGCCGTCGGCCGCCTTGTATTCGAGCACTGCGGTCTGCGCCTTGATCGTGATGCCGCGCTCGCGCTCCAGCGCCATCGAGTCGAGCACTTGCTCCTCCATTTCGCGATCGGACAGCCCGCCGCAGCGCTGGATGAGACGGTCTGCCAGCGTCGACTTGCCGTGGTCGATGTGGGCGATGATGGAAAAGTTTCGGATGTGCTGCATCGCGATGGCGGCCGGGTGCGGCCGCATGGGCTGCGTCGTCGATCGCCGGGTATCGAGCCCGGGGACCCCGGCGCGCGGAAAGCAACAGAAAGGGGGTGCGCCCCTGGGGCCACCCCCTTCCCGCCACCGGGCGCGGATTCTACCGCGCCGGCACCCCCGCTACCGGTCGGACGGCTTGACGATCAAGAAGGTACTCTGGTCGCCACGCCGGACGAGCAGCGCGACGTTGCGTTTCGGGTCGAGCTTGGCCACCAGATCGTTGAACTGCCTGGAGTTCTGCACCTCGACATTGTTGACCGCGACGATCAGATCGCCCGCGCGCACGCCAGCCCGCGCCGCGGCGCCGTCCACCGACTCGACCTGCACGGCGCCGCGCAGGCGCAACTCCTTCAACCGCTCGGCGGAAACGTCGCTGACGACCAGGCCAAGCACATTGGCGCTGCCGCCGCCGCGCTGCGGAGCGTCGCCGCGCCGGGCGACGGGCCGGTCGGCCGCCAGCTCGCCGACGGTCACCCGCAGGTCGCGCTCCGCGCCCTTGCGCCACACGGTCATCGTGACGCGGGTGCCCGGCCTGGTGCCGCCGACGATGCGCGGCAGATCGGTCGCGCGCTCGATCGTCTTGCCGTCGAAGCGCACGATGACGTCACCCGCTTCGACGCCCGCTTTTTCGGCCGGACTGTCGCGCTCGACCTGCGTGACGAGCGCCCCCTGCTGACGCGGCAGACCGAGCGTCTCGGCAAGTTCCTTCGACACCGCGTCGATCCCGACCCCGATGCGTCCGCGGATCACGCGCCCGGTCGCGCGCAGTTGCTCCTGGACGCGCATCGCTTCGTCGATCGGAATCGCGAACGAGATGCCCGCGTACGCGCCCGAGGTCGTGAAGATCTGCGAGTTGATGCCGACCACCTCGCCGCGCATGTTGATCAGCGGCCCGCCGGAGTTTCCCGGGTTGACCGCCACGTCGGTCTGGATGAACGGCAGGTACTCGCCGGTTTCGCGCCCTTTGGCGCTGACGATGCCTGCGGTGACCGTGTTGTCGAGTCCGAACGGCGAGCCGATCGCGATCACCCATTCGCCCACTTTCAGCTTCGCGGGATCGCCGATCGGCAACGTCGGCAGTCCGCTCGCTTCGATTTTGACCAGCGCCACGTCGGTACGGCGGTCCGACCCGATCAGCTTGGCCTTGAACTCGCGCCGATCGGTCAGCGTGACGACGATCTCGTCGGCGCCGTCGATGACGTGATGGTTCGTCATCACGTAGCCGTCCGAGGAGACGATGAATCCGGAACCGACGCCGCGCGGGATCTCGCGCTCGCCGCGCGGGCCGCGTGGCGGGCGCGGCCGCTGCGGGCCGGGCTGCGGGAAGAAGCGGCGGAAGAACTCGTAGAACGGGTCGTTCTCATCGAGATCCGGGAACTGCTGCATCGCCTGGCCGCCGATGCGGGCGATCGTGCGGATGTTGACCACCGCCGGCCCCGCGCGCTCGACCAGCGCCGTGAAGTCGGGCAGTTGCGCCGCCGCGGTCTTTGCGCCGGCGGGCGCGAAACCGAGCGCGCCCGCCAGCAGCACAGCGGACACGCCACGAGTGATGAGCGAGATCATTCGTATTTTCTCTCCGGTGGAGTGAGCGGTTTGCGGAACTTCAGCGCGGTGCGCGGAATTCGACCGATTGCGCCATCGCCTTCACCGTGGCGGGCGGCACCTCGCCGATGACGGTCACATTGGCGCCGGCGACGCGCCGCGAAAACGCGCTGGTCGGCCCCTGCGACTGCGCATATTCGGCCGCCGGCTCGGCAGCGCCCGGCTCGATGAACACGGACATCGTTGCCAGACCGTCGGAGTAGACCACCTGCATCGCGCTGCGGCCCGCGTTCGCGCCCGCCGCGAAGCGGCGAGTGACCTCGAACATCTTGCGGAACCCGGCGGGCGGCGCGACGCTCCAGCCGAGCTGGGCAAGGTCGACGCTGCGGTGTTCGCTGCGGTCGACACGCCAGCCTTCCGTCGGCCACGAAGGCTTGAGCTGCGAACGGTCGACGCGCTCCCCGATGCGAACATCGACGAAGGCCATCTGCTCCAGCACCTCCTGCCGCTCGTCGAGCGTTTGCGCTTTCAGCAGCAGACCCGAGACGGGATCGACCCACAGCCTGTAGCCGTAGCGCAGCGCGTCCTTGGGCTCGACATGGATCACCTGGCATTCGACGCCGGCGACGCGCTCGACTTCGCCCAACCGCAGCGTATAGCGTTCGAGAATCTCCGCCGGGTCGGCCCTGGTGATCGCGGGAAACGACTCCTGCCCAGGTCTGCGCTCGACGACGACACGGCGCGCGTCGGGAAAGATGCATTGCACCTCATCGCCGCGGCGCACGAACTCGCGCGGTACACCATCGAGCATCTGCACGCGCTCATGCGACACCGCGCCGTCGTACAGATGAACGATCCGCGAGGCCCGCACTTCGGCACCGCGCTGATAAACGAGCGTGCCGGAGTAGTCCACCCGTTGTGCCGCATCTTGCATCGCCTTCAGCCACTGCGCCTCGCTGCGCGGGGTCGTCGCGCGCGCCCGGTCGTTCTGCGCGAAGGCTGCCCCCGCCGTCGCGGCCAGCAGCAACGCCCACAGCGCTCGCGGCAACCGTGTCCGGAACGCGTTCAATACGTTCGGTCGCATCGGTTCAGCGCTGTGCGGTCGCGTAAGCGCGCAGGTAAGGCGCCGTCCGCGGCATCATCGAGCCGCCCGCCAGCTCGCGATGCGCCGCGAGATACGCCTCGAGCTCGGCCAGACGCCGGACTTCGTTCGCGGCGCCGGCCGCGGCTGTGGCGGCGACCGGCACGACCGCCGGCACGCCTGGCGCCGGGGCCTGCGCCGTCTGCATCTGCCCCGCATCGCCACGCAACTGCGGCACCGCGATGACCGCGAGCATGACGGCGGCCGCCGCGACCGCAGCACCCGGCAGCACCACGCGTCGCACCAGGCGGGCGCGATCGCGCCGCGCGCGCGGCGCGACGATGGCCGGCTCCGCCTCCAGCGCATCGCTCATCCGCAGCAGGAAGCGCTCCGACTGCAGACTGGCCATGTCCGAAGAGCGCAGCGCGTCGCCGGCCACGTGCAGCAGCAGCCACTTGCGCCGCGCGGCGCGGTCGGTGCCGAGGCGGCCGAGCAGTTTCGCGCATTCGGCGGGATCGAGTTCGCCGTCGATCAGACACGACAGCGTCTCGTCGGAAAGCGGCGCGGTGCCAGAAGTCGATGCGGCTTGGTTTCGATAGGTCATGGCTTCACCAGCGTTTGTCTTTCGACGTGTCGAGCAGCGGACGCAGCTCGTTGGCGATCGCTTCGCGCGCGCGAAAGATTCGCGATCGCACCGTGCCGATCGGACAGTTCATCGATTCGGCGATTTCCTCGTAGCTCAGACCCTCGATCTCGCGCAGCACGATCGCCGTGCGCAGATCTTCGGGCAGCCGGTCGATGGCGCGGTTCACCGCTTCTCCGACCTGCTTGGACAGCAGCATCGAATCGGGTGTGTCGACGTCGCGCAGCTGGTCGGCGTCGTCCATCCGCTCGGCATCCTCGACCTCGGTTTCGGTGCTGGTCGGGGCGCGTCGGCCCTGGGCGACCAGGTGGTTCTTCGCCGTGTTGATCGCGATGCGATAAAGCCATGTGTAGAAGGCACTTTCCCCGCGAAAATTCGGCAACGCGCGATACGCCTTGATGAACGCCTCCTGCGCCACGTCCTCGATCTCGCCGGGATCGCGGATCAGGCGCGACAACAGCCGGAAGATCTTGCGCTGGTACTTGGCCACCAGCAGCTCGAACGCCCGCTTGTCGCCGCGCTGAACGCGCTCGACCAGTTGCCGGTCGATCTCGCGATCGCTCATCGGCGTACGCTCCGGACGGGGCGCCGGCCGCGCGCACCCCCTGTGACCGGGTATCCGGTCTTTAGTTCGCGCATGGGCATGCGTTCAGGCAATTCGGTCCGAGATTCCGTTCAATTCCGCCGTTCGATGCCGCCGCCAGCGCGCCGCGGCCGCCAGCCGACGGTATCCGATGTCGTCGAGGCCGTCGCGCCAGACGGCCACGACGCGCCGCGGTCCGGTTCGCAGACCGATCAGCCAGGGCGAAACGAAGACGGGTTCGGCCGCGACGGTGCCGTCGCCACGGCGCATCGAGATCCGCCCTTCGGTGTCGATCCGCAGCGCGTGCGGCTGCCGGCCCGCGCGGCACCACGCGGTGAACGCGGCGACGGTCGCGGCGATCGCCAGGACGGCGGCCGCCGCGCTCGCGGCGGTCGGCGCGCGCGCCACGCACGCCGCGACCAGCGCGGCGGTCACCGCCGATGTCACGAGCGCCAGTGCGAGGAGCCGCCGCTGCAGCCGCGAAGGTCGCAGTTCGACCCACGCCAACCAGGGCTCAAACACGCCGGAAGACGAGCGTGCCGTTGGTTCCGCCGAAACCGAAGGAGTTCTTGAGCGCGACATCGATCTTCATGCTGCGTGCCTCGTTCGCGCAGTAATCGAGATCGCACTCCGGGTCCTGGTTGAAGATGTTGATCGTCGGCGGCGAAACCTGGTGAAACACGGCGAGCGCCGTGAAAACCGATTCGACGCCGCCCGCACCGCCCAGCAGATGCCCCGTCATCGACTTGGTCGAGTTCACGACAATCTTGCGCGCGGCCTCGCCGAGCGCCAGCTTGATCGCGTTGGTTTCGTTGACGTCGCCCAGCGGTGTCGAGGTACCGTGCGCGTTCAAGTAGTCGACCTGGTCCGCATTGACGCCCGCATTGCGCATGGCGTTGAGCATCGAACGGCGCGGCCCGTCGACGTCCGGCGCGGTCATGTGGTAGGCGTCGGCGCTCATGCCGTAGCCGGCGAGTTCGCAGTAGATGCGCGCGCCGCGCTTGCGCGCGTGCTCGTAGTCCTCCAGCACCATCACGCCGGCGCCTTCGCCCAGCACGAAACCGTCGCGGTCCCGGTCGAAAGGCCGGCTCGCCGTGGCCGGATCGTCATTGCGCACGGACAGCGCCTGCATCGAGGCGAATCCGCCGATGCCGAGCGGGCAGACGGTCGCCTCGGCGCCGCCCGCGATCATCACGTCGGCGTCGCCGTATTCGATCAGCCGTCCCGCCTCGCCGATCGAATGCAGCCCCGTCGTGCACGCGGTGACGATGGCCAGGTTCGGCCCTTTCAGCCCGTACATGATCGACAGGTTTCCCGAGATCATGTTGATAATCGAACCGGGAATCAGGAACGGCGAGATGCGGCGCGCGCCGCGGTTGATCAGCTCGGTGTGGTTCTCTTCGATCATCGGCAAGCCGCCGATGCCCGAGCCGACCACGCAGCCGATGCGTTCGCGGTTGGCGTCGTCGATCTCGATACCGCTGTCCTTGATCGCCTGCACCGACGCCGCGATGCCGTAGTGGATGAACGCATCCATGCGGCGCGCTTCCTTCGGCGGCAGGTAGGCGGCGACATCGAAGTCCTTGACCTCGCCGGCGATCTGCGTGCGGAAGCCGGACGCGTCGAAGCGCGTGATGCGACCGACGCCCGACCTGCCCGCGGTGAGATTGCTCCACGCGGTCGCGACGTCGTTGCCGACCGGGCTGACGATGCCCAGGCCGGTCACGACCACTCGACGTCGTCCGCTCATCGACGTTTTCTCCGCGCGCTCAGGACTTCTTCAGGTGCGCGTTGATGTAGTCGATCGCCTGCTGCACGGTGCGGATCTTTTCGGCCTCCTCGTCCGGGATCTCGCACTCGAACTCGTCTTCGAGCGCCATCACGAGCTCGACGGTGTCCAGCGAGTCGGCACCGAGGTCCTCGACGAAGGCGGACTCGTTCTTGATGTCCGCCTCGTTGACGCCCAACTGCTCAGCGACGATCTTCTTGACTCGCTGTTCGATGTTGTCCATGCACTCCTCCTGCGGGAAATACTTCTTCGTGTGGAGCGGTCGAGCCCCGAAAAGCGGGCGCGATTCTAACAGAGCGACCTCTCGATTCCCCCGCGCGATCGCCTCGTTCAGGCCATGTACATGCCGCCGTTGGCGTGCAGTGTCGCGCCGGTGATGTAGGCCGCGGCCGGCGAGGCGAGGAAAACGACGCAGGCGCCGATGTCGTCCGGCGTGCCGAGACGGCCAAGCGGAATCTGCGCGAGCAGCGCCTGCGTTTGCTGCTCGGTCAGCGCGCGCGTCATGTCGGTGTCGATGAAACCCGGCGCGACGCAGTTCACGGTGATGCCTCGGCTTCCGACCTCGCGCGCGAGCGCGCGCGTCATGCCTTCGACGCCGGCTTTCGCTGCCGCGTAATTCGCCTGCCCGGGATTGCCCGCCGACGCGACCACCGAGGTGACGTTCACGATGCGACCGTGCTTGGCCTTCATCATTCCGCGCAGCGCCGCGCGCGACAGCCGGAACACCGCCGACAGGTTCGCGTCGAGCACGGCGTTCCAGTCCGCGTCCTTCAGCCGCAACGCGAGCGCGTCGCGCGTGATGCCGGCGTTGTTGACCAGTACCGACAGTCTGCCGAACTCCCGCGTGATCTCCTCGATCAGCACCTCGCCGCGCGCCGCATCGGTCACGTCGAGCACCGCCCCCTTTCCCCGCGCGCCGAGCTCGGCCAGTCGCTGCGCGATGCCCGCGGCGCCCGCCTCGCTCGTGGCGGTGCCGATGACGGTCGCGCCGGCGCGCGCGCAGGCGTCGAGGATCGCGCGGCCGATGCCGCGCGACGCACCTGTGACGAGGACGACCTCGCCGGCCAGCGCGGTCGACGAGAACACGCCGCTTGCGTTCATGTCAGCTCCTCAGTTTTACGAGCGCATCCCGCAGCGCCGCCGGATCGCCGATCGCCAGGCTCTCGACGCCCGGCGCGATGCGCTTGGTCAGTCCGGCCAGCACCTTGCCGGGACCGATCTCGACGACGTGCGTCACGCCGTCGGCGGCCATCCTCGAGATCGTTTCGGACCAGCGCACCGGACCCGCGGCCTGCCGCGCGAGCGCGTCGCGGATGCGTGCCGGATCGGTTTCGATCGCCACGTCGACGTTGTTGACCACCGGCACCTTCGGTACGGCGATCGCAACGCCGGCCAGCCGCTCGCGCAGTCGCTCGCTGGCCGGCTTCAGCAGCGAAGAGTGAAAAGGTGCCGACACCGGCAGCGGCAGCGCGCGCTTGGCGCCGAGCTTCTTCGCCGCCTCGCAGGCGCGCTCGACCGCGCCCTTGTGCCCGGCAATGACGACCTGCGACGGCGCGTTGAAGTTGACCGCTTCGACGACTTCCGCGCCGGCCGCCGCTGCGCAGGCCTGCCGTACCTGGTCGTCGGTCAAGCCCAGGATCGCCGCCATGCCGCCGCTGCCCAGGGGCACCGCCTCCTGCATCGCCTGCGCGCGGAAGCGCACGAGCACCACGGCGTCTTCGAGTCGCAGCGCTTCGGCGACGACGAGCGCCGTGTATTCGCCGAGGCTATGACCCGCCATCAGGTCGGGCATCCGGCCGCCGGCCGCGCGCCATGCGGCGAATACCGCGTACGCCGCGGTCAACATGCACGGCTGCGTGTTGACCGTCAGGTTCAGTTCCTCGGCAGGACCTTCCGCCATCAGTTTGCCGAGGTCCTCGCCGAGCGCCGCCGACGCGCGGCGCACCACGTCTTCGACGGCCGCGCTGCCGGCGAACGGCGCCAGCATGCCGACGGACTGCGAACCCTGACCGGGAAATACGAAAGCGACTTTCATCGATCAGAAACGAACGAGCACCGAACCCCACGTCAAACCGCCGCCGACACCCTGCAGCAGCAGATGTTGTCCGCGGCGGATGCGTCCGGCGCGAACGGCATCGTCGAGCGCAAGCGGCACCGATGCGGCCGACGTGTTGCCGTGACGGTCGACCGTGACGATGACCTTGTCCTCGGATACGCCGAGCCTTTTCGCCGTCGCGGCGAGGATGCGCACATTGGCCTGATGCGGGATCAGCCAGTCGATCTGCGACGCATGCATGCCCGCGTCGGCGAGCACCTCGCGCGCCGAGCTGTCGAGCACGCCGACCGCGAGCTTGAACACCGCCTGCCCGTCCATGCGCAGGAAGGGATCGCCCTGAACGCCGCCTTGGGCGATCCGACCCGCCGTGCAGAGGATCTGCGCCTGCGAACCGTCGGCGTGCAGACGGCTGGCGAGCACGCCGGGTTCGTCTGCCGCTTCCAGCACGACCGCGCCGGCGCCGTCGCCGAACAGCACGCAGGTCGTACGGTCGTTCCAGTCGAGGATGCGCGAGAACAGTTCAGCGCCGATCACGAGCGCGCGTCGATAGACGCCCGTGCGGATCAGCGCATCGGCCACGGTCACTCCGTACACGAAACCGCTGCAGACCGCCTGCACGTCGAAGGCGGCACCGCCGGCGCTGCCGAGCCGCGCCTGGATCAGACACGCGGTACTCGGAAAGATGTGGTCGGGTGTGGACGTCGCCACGACGATCAGATCGACCGACGAAGCGGCTGCGCCGGCCGCCGCGAGCGCCGCTTCCGCGGCGCGCGCGCCCAGTTCGGTCGTCGTCAGCCCTTCCTCGGCGAGATAGCGCTGACGGATGCCGGTGCGCGCGACGATCCACTCGTCCGAAGTCTCGACGCCGCGCCGGGCCAGATCGCGCGCCAGCTCCGCATTGCCGACGGCTCGCGCGGGCAACGCCGCTCCGGTGCCGGTGATGCGTGAATAGATGCGCGCCATCGCAACCGCTCAAAGTTCGGCCGGCGACGGTTCGGCGTTGCGCCGCGCCTGACTCGACTGCTCCACGAACGGCTGCATCGCGGCGATCGTGCGCTCGAGCAGGCGGTGGCGCGCGGCCTCGAAGCCGCGGCGGATCGCGCACTCGAAAGCGTAGGCGTCGGCCGAGCCGTGGCTCTTGATCACGATCCCGCGCAGACCCAGCAGGCTGGCGCCGTTGTAGCGCCGGTGATCGACGCGCCGCTTGAAGCGGCTGAGCACGGGCAACGCGATGAGCGCGGCCATCCTCGTGAACACGTTGCGCGTGAATTCCTCTCTAATGAACCCGCCGAGCATCTGCGCCAGTCCCTCGGAGGTCTTCAGCGCGACGTTGCCGACGAACCCGTCGCACACGACGACGTCGGTCGTGCCCTTGAAGATGTCGTTGCCCTCGACGTTTCCGTAGAAGTTCAAAGCGCTCGCCCGCAGCAGTTCGGCGGCCTGCTTGACGACTTCGTTGCCCTTGATCACTTCCTCGCCGATGTTCAGCAGCCCGATGCTGGGGCGCTCCTTCTCCTCGACCGCGGCGACGAGCGCCGCACCGAGCAGCGCGAACTGGAACAGATGCTCCGGCGTGCAGTCGACGTTGGCGCCCAAGTCGAGCATCGTCGTCACGCCGCCCCTCTGGTTCGGGATGACGGTCGCAATCGCCGGCCGGTCGATACCGTCCAGCGTCTTCAGCACGAAGCGCGAGATCGCCATCAGCGCACCGGTGTTGCCGGCGCTGACGCACGCGTCCGCCCGCCCGTCCTTGACCATGTTCACCGCCACGCGCATCGACGAATTGCGCTTTCCGCGCAGCGCCTGAGCCGGCGGCTCGTCCATCGCGACGATTTCCTCGGCATGCACGACCTCGATGCGCGAGCGCAGCTCGCCGGCTGCGGCGAGCCGCGCCTCAATCTCGGCGCCGCGCCCGACCAGCAGAAGCGCTGCGTCGGGTTCGGCGCGCATGAAGCCGAACGCCGCCGGCACGGTGACGTCCAGGCCATGGTCGCCGCCCATGCAGTCGATGGCGATGCGCACCGTCATTGGATCGGCGCCGCAGCGCAGCCGACGCGTACTGTCGCGCTGCCCGGGCGAGTGCGGGCGAATACCGTGGCCAACCGGTTACTGGTCGTTCTTGGTCTGGACGACTTTCTTGCCGCGATAAAAGCCGTTGGGGCTGACGTGATGACGGCGGTGGACTTCACCGGTGGTCGGCTCGATGGCGATCGGCGGGTTGGTCAGGAAATCGTGCGCGCGGTGCATGCCGCGCTTGGACACCGACTTCTTGTTCTGCTGGACTGCCATGGCATTCCCCGAAAAAATTGAAGCGGCGGATTCTACTCCAGCGCCTCGCCGCGAACCAGGATTTCTCAACGCTTTCCCGACTTTAGCCGCGCGAGCGCGGCGAACGGGTGCGCGCGCTCGGCGACTTCGCGGCTGCCATCGGCGAGTGCGGCGTCGTCGCCGCAGCGCGCGTGGCGCGGCGCCAGCGGAAGGCTGAGGATGGCTTCGTCCTCGACCAGCGCGTCAAGATCGAAACTGGCGCTGCCGAGCAACGGTTCCTCCACTTCGTCCGGTTCGATGGGCAGCGCGTTCAGCTCCTCTTCCGTGCGGACGAAGTAGAAGCGCGCATCGGCGCCCGCGTCCAGCGCGACCGGCGCGCCGCAGCGGTCGCACCTGACGGCGAGCGTCCCGGACCACGTGAGCCGGGCCGCCGGACGGCCGCGCTCGTCGAGCGCGAACTCGGCGCGGTAGTGCAGGACCCCTTCGCTATACGCCAGCATCGACGCCAGCCGGTCGGCATCGCGGATCGGCAGTTCGCCCGCCACCGTGCCGTGCGTGCGCGCAAGGGTGAAGACATCGATCGTGTGTCGCGGCTTCGGATTGCTCGTCATGACAGCTCGATGGCCGGCGCGCGGCTAAACTCGCGGCCGGACGAGGCGCAACGCGCAGAAACCATGGCCCGCATCGTACTCGCATCGACGTCGCCGTATCGCCGTGAGTTGCTGCAGCGCTTGCGGCTTGCGTTCGACGTGCTCGCGCCGCGCGTCGACGAGGCGGCGCTGCCCGCGGAAGCGCCGCGCGCCACCGCCCTGCGCCTGGCGCGCGCGAAGGCCGACGAAGTCGCGGCGCGCGCCGCCGACGCGGTGGTCATCGGGTCCGACCAGGTCGCCGACGTCGATGGCGTCGCGCTCAGCAAACCGGGCTCGCACGAGGCCGCGCTCGCGCAGCTCGAGCGCATGCAGGGCCGCGCCATCGTGTTTCACACCGCGCTTGCGGTGGTCGATGCCGCCCGCGGCCAGGCCTTTGTGGACTGCGTGCCGACGACGGTGCGCTTTCGCCGCCTTCCCCGCAGTGCGCTCGAAGCCTATCTGCACGCCGAGCAGCCGTACGACTGCGCCGGCGCCGCGAAAATCGAGGGGCTCGGCATCGCTTTGGTCGCCGCGGTCGAATCCGACGACCCGACCGCGCTGCTCGGGCTGCCGCTGATCCGCCTCACGGCGATGCTGGAAGAACTCGGCGTGCGGATCCTGGCCCCATGAGCCGGCGCGGCACGCTGTACCTGTTGCCGACGCCGATCGCCGAAGTTCCGGCCGACAACGTGCTGCCGGCGGGTACGCTCGCGGTCGCGCGCCGGCTCGACTGTTTTCTGGCGGAAAGCGCCAAGAGAGCGCGCGCCTTCCTGAAGGCGATCGCCCATCCGCGCCCGCTCGTGCAACTGAGAATCGTCGAGATCGGCCATACGCCCGATCCGGCGCGCTGCAACGAGTGGCTCGCTCCGTTGCTCGACGGACTCGATGCCGCGATCGTGTCGGAGGCCGGCTGCCCGGGCATCGCCGACCCCGGAGCGGAACTGGTCGCGCGCGCACACGCGCTGCAATTGCCGGTCGTGCCGCTGGTGGGACCCTCGGCGCTCGTGCTCGCGCTGATGGCGAGCGGACTGAACGGACAATCCTTCCGGTTCGTCGGCTATTTGCCGCAGCACGCCGCGGCGCTCGCCACGCGGCTGCGCGAACTGGAACACGACTCGCGCGCCGGCGAAACGCAGCTTTTCATCGAGACGCCCTACCGCAACGAACGGCTGTTCGCGGCGACGCTTGCCGCCTGCGCGCCCGCGACGCGCCTGACGGTGGCGGTCGATCTGACGGCGCCCGACGCGCGCGTCGCCACGCATACCATTGCCGAATGGCGCGCGTTGCCCGAGGCGCGCCGCCCGGCGCTTCAGCGCCGCCCGGCCGTGTTCGCGCTGCTGGCGGAACCGCGCTCAGCGCCAGGCGGGCGCATCCGTTAGGCTCGCGCGCAAGGCGGCACCGAACTCGGCGCCGACCCGACGAGCGACGCGATCGAGGATGTTCTCGCGGCGCGTGTAGTCGATGAGCTCCGGCGCCTTGACGACCTCGCGCGCGACCGACTGCACCGAACCGAAGTCGTCGGCCAGTCCGAGTTTGATGCTCTGCGCGCCGGTCCAGATCAGGCCGGAGAACAGCTCGTTCGATTCCTTCAGGCTGTCGCCGCGCCCGCCCTTGACCGCGGCGATGAATTGCCGGTGAATGTCGTCGAGCATCGCCTGCGCGTGAGCGCGTTGCGCGTCGCTCATCGGGGAGAACGGATCGAGCAGCCCCTTGTTCGCGCCGGCGGTCAGCAACCGGCGCTCGATGCCGAGCTTTTCCATCGCGCCGGTGAAGCCGAATCCGTCGATCAGCACGCCGATCGATCCGACCAGCGAGGCACGGTTGACGTACACCTTGTCCGCAGCGGCCGCGACATAGTACGCGGCCGATGCGCCCAGCTCCTCGATCACCGCGTACACCGCGATGTCCTTGTGCTCGGCGCGCAGCCGCTTGATTTCGTCGTAGATCAGTCCCGCCTGCACCGGACTTCCGCCCGGGCTGTTGATCCGCAGCACGATGCCGCGTGTGCCCTTGTCCTTGAAGGCTGCCCGCAGCGCCTCGATCGTGTTGTCGGCGTTCGCGCGCGCGCTCGGACCGATCGCGCCTTCGATCGCGATCACCGCGGTGTGCGGGCCGCGCGTCTTCGCGTCGCCCACGCCGCCCACGTCGATCAGCCACCACAACACCACGGCCAGGTAGGCGAATCCGAGCAACCTGAAGAAGATGCTCCAGCGACGGCGCGACCGCTGCTCGCGCAGCGATTCGGTGAGCAGCTTTTCGAGCGCCTCGCGCTCCCAGCCGGTCGGGTTCGACGCGCCGGTGCGGGCGCCGCCCTCGTGCGCGGGGGTCGTCGGTGCTTGTTCGTTCATCGCGGATCTCCGTTGTCAACGTCGCCGGCCGTCACGCCGGCATCGGGCATCCAGTAGACGCGCCCGCCCTTTTCCGTCACCTGCAAAGCGCGCAGCGCGCCGCGGCCGCCGCACGGCCCGCCCACGCAGCGGCCGCTTTCGGCGTCGTACAACGCGCCGTGCGTGGCGCAGACGAGCAGTTCGCCGGCCGCGTCGAAAAAGCGCCCCGGAATCCAGTCCAGTTCCATCGCGACGTGCGCGCAGCGGTTCAGATACGCGAACACGCGACCGCGATGGCGTACGGCGAACCCGCTGGCGTCGATACCCGCAACGCGGACCGGGAAGCGCACGCCGTCGCCGCCGTCGACCAGCGCGTCCGAAGCGCAGATGTCGATCAGACGGGGATCAGCCACCGGTGCAATTCCTCGACCGAACCGACCAGCGCCAGCGGCTCGCAGGCGGCCAACTGCTCGCGCGGATGCGCGCCGTAGGTGACGCCGGCCGCGTGCGCGCGCGCCGCGCGCGCCATTTGCAGATCGTGCGTGGTGTCGCCGACCATCAGCGTGCGGCCGAGGTCGACGCCGAGTTCGTCGGCCAGCTCCAGCAGCATCGCCGGGTGCGGCTTCGGGTGCGTCTGATCGGCGCAGCGTGTGGCGTCGAAGACGGCGTTCAACCCGGCCGCCTCCAGCGCACGCTCCAGCCCCGCGCGGCTCTTGCCGGTGGCGATCGCCAGCCGCACGTCGAGCGCGCGCAGCGCCCCGATCAGCTCGCGCGCGCCGGCGAACATCTGCAGTTCGTGCTCGCGCGAAAGGTAGTGCACCCGGTAGCGTGCCGAGAACTCGAGCACGCGTTCCGGCGGAAGATCCGGTACCGCGCGCGCCAGCGCGTCGTGCAGGCCGAGCCCGATCACATGGCTCGCGCGGTCGAACTCCGGCACGCGCAGCCCGAGATCGGCGGCCGCATACTGGATGCAGCGCGCGATCGTCGCGGTCGAATCGACCAGCGTACCGTCCCAGTCGAAGACGATCAGGTCAAACCTTTGCCGCACCCGGCAGACTCCGCAAGAAGTCCCTGCACTCGCGCGGCAGGCGCGCCTCGATCTCGATCGGCTCGCCGGTCACCGGATGGCGCAGGCGGATCGCGCCCGCGTGCAGGAACATGCGCTCGAGCCGGGCGCCGAACTCGCCGCGCGCCGCGCGCCTGTTCAGCTCGAAATCGCCGTACTTGTCGTCGCCGACGATGGGAAACCCCAGATGCGCGAGATGCACGCGGATCTGATGCGTGCGACCGGTCCGCAGTTCCGCTTCGAGCAGCGAAAAACCGCCGTAGCGCGCACGCAGATTGAAGACCGTGTGCGACGGCCGGCCCGCATCGTCGACGACGACGCGCCGCTCGCCGGCACGCGTCACGAACTTCGTCAGGGCGAGCTTGACGTGCCGGCGATCGTCGACCCAATCGCCGCGCACGAGCGCGAGGTAGCGCTTGTCGACCTCGCCTTCGCGCAGTCGGCGGTGCAGCCCGAGCAGGGCTCTTCGCGACTTGGCGAGCAGCAGGATCCCCGACGTGTCGCGATCGAGCCGATGCGCCAGTTCCAGAAACGACTGGTGCGGTCGCGCGGCGCGCACGCGTTCGATCAGCCCGTGCGCGACCCCGCTGCCGCCGTGCGCCGCCCAACCGGCGGGCTTGTCGATCGCCATCAGATGCTCGTCCTCGTACAAGATCGGCGGCATTTCGGTCGGCGCCGCCCGCGCCTGCGCGGCGATCCGCATCGGCGGGATGCGCAGTTCGTCGCCGGCCGCCAGGCGCCGATCGACCGCTGCGCGCGCGCGATTGACGCGCACCTCGCCGCTGCGCACGACCCGGTAGACGTGGCTCTTGGGAACCCCTTTGGCCAAGCGCAGCAGGAAGTTGTCGAGGCGCTGGCCGGCGGCGTCGGCGCCCACGGTGACGTAGGTGGCGCGGTCCGGGGCGATCGCATCCGCAGCGGACCCGCCGCGTGGCAATTCCGCGGTTCGCCCGCCGATGTGCCTTTTGCTGCCGACTTCCATCTTGCCTATACTTGCGCGCGTTGGAGTTGGGCAGCGCAGTTAAAGTGACTGCTCAGGTTTGTGCAAGCACGGGACGCGCATCGTCCGGTGACAACCGCCCGAACGAACTCCAGCAGGCAGCGATTGTAGCGAGGCGTGCCGCACCAGCGGCCCGCTGCGATCGCCGCCGAGGGAGCGCAGCCGGTCCGACGTACAACGGGCGGCGGCGCGATGAACAGGGACGGCGCCACGCCTGGCGGAGATGTCGGCGGCGCCGTTCGATAACGACGGGGTGGACGCCCGCTGTGGCCACCCCGGCCGGAACGAGTCGAGCAACGCCGCCGTCGCGCCGACGGCGGCGCGAAACGAAAAGAACGAGATCCTTCGTGTACCTGAGCGCCGACTTCCCCGACGAATCGCTCGATCCCCTGCGGACACCGGGCGTACCCGTCGGCATGTCCTTCCCGACGGTCCCGCGAGCGGACCGGCGCGCAGCAGCACACGGCTGATCGGCGCCGCGCCGCGGCGCCCGGTTCTTTCCCTGGCCCGATCCGATCCGGCACACGCCCGCGCTTTGCGCGCGGAAGGAGTGCTGATGAAACGCATGCTTTTCAACGCCACGCATGCCGAGGAACTGCGCGTGGCCATCGTCGACGGGCAGAAGCTCATCGACCTCGACATCGAAACTGCCGGGCGCGAGCAGCGCAAATCGAACATCTACAAAGGGGTCGTGACGCGCGTCGAGCCGAGCCTCGAAGCCTGCTTCGTCGACTACGGCGAGGAGCGTCACGGATTCCTGCCGTTCAAGGAGATCTCGCGCAGCTACTTCCGTCCCGGCGTCGATGTCGGCCGCGCCAAGATCAACGAAGCGATCTCCGAAGGACAGGAACTGATCGTCCAGGTGGAAAAGGAGGAGCGCGGCAGCAAGGGAGCGGCGCTGACCACCTTCCTCTCGCTCGCGGGCCGCTACCTGGTGCTGATGCCGAACAATCCGCGCGGAGGCGGCGTATCACGCCGCGTCGAAGGCGAGGACCGACAGGAACTGCGCGAGGCGATCGACCAGTTGCAGCTTCCGTCGGGCATGAGCGTGATCGCGCGCACGGCGGGCATCGGCCGGTCGGTCGAGGAACTGCAATGGGACCTGAACTACCTGCTGCAGTTGTGGCGCGCGATCGAGGAGGCGGCCACGCCGCAGTACCGCGACGCCGCCGGCAACCTGACTTCTTCGCCAACCACCGACGGGCAGAAGAACAAGCGGCTGAATCCGGCGCCGTTTCTCATCTTCGAGGAGTCGAGCCTCGTGATTCGCGCGATCCGCGACTACTTCCATCCGCAGATCGGCGAGATCCTGATCGACACCGACGAGATCCACGAGCAGGCGCGCCAGTTCATGGCGCACGTCATGCCGGACATGGTCAACCGCGTGAAGCGGTACAAGGACGACATTCCGCTGTTCTCGCGCTTCCAGATCGAACACCAGATCGAGACCGCGCACTCGCGCACGGTGCCGTTGCCCTCGGGCGGCGCGATCGTCATCGACCATACCGAAGCGCTGGTGTCGATCGACGTGAACTCGGCCCGCGCCACCAAGGGTGCCGACATCGAGGAGACGGCGCTGAAGACCAACCTGGAGGCGGCCGACGAGGTCGCGCGCCAGCTTCGCCTGCGCGACCTCGGGGGACTCATCGTCATCGACTTCATCGACATGGAGGACCCGAAGAACCAGCGTGCGGTCGAGCAGCGACTCAAGGATGCGCTGTACTTCGACCGCGCCCGCGTACAGATGGGCAAGATCTCGCGCTTCGGCCTGATGGAGCTGTCGCGCCAGCGGCTGCGGCCCGCGCTGTCCGAAGGCAGCCGTATCACCTGCCCGCGCTGCAACGGCGTCGGCGTGATTCGCGACACCGAGAGCTCCGCGCTGCACGTCCTGCGCATCCTGCAGGAAGAGGCGATGAAGGAGAACACTGCGGCAATTCACGCGCAGGTACCGGTCGATGTGGCGACCTACCTGCTCAACGAGAAGCGGACCGACATCGCCAAGCTCGAGGCGCGTCTGCGCGTCTCGATCGTGCTGATCCCGAACAAATACCTCGAGACGCCACACTACTGCATCGAAAGGCTGCGGCACGACGACGAGCGGCTCGATCAGACCAAGGCCAGTTACGAGCGCGCGATCTCGCCGCCGACCGAAACGCCGTATGGCCGTCCCAAGGCCGAGGAAGACCGTGCCAGGCCCAAGCAGGAAGCCGTCGTGCGCGGCATCGTTCCGGAAACCCCCGCTCCGGTGGTCGCCCCGCCGGCACCGGCACCCGCCCCCGCGGCGCCGTCGGTCGTGCCGCCCGCGCCCTCGTTGTGGAGCCGGATCAAGCGGTTCTTCGCAGGCGAGCCTGCGCCGGAGGTCGCTCCGGCCGCTGCGGCGCCGGCGGGACGCGAAGAGCGCCGCCGCGGCGAGCGGCATCGCGATCGCCGCGGCCGCGACGAGCGGCGCGAGGGTCGACGCGGCGAGCGCCCGCGGGAAGAACGCCGCGAGGGCCGGGACGAGCAACGGGGCCGTAAAGGCGAACGCCCGGAGCGCGGCGACAAGGCGCGCGAACAGGCCGGCGATACGGCGCGCCCGACCGCCGGACCGTCGGCCAAACCGTCCGGCACCGACCAAGCGCGCGGCGAGCGCCGCGGCGAAGAGCGTCGCGACCGCGGGTCCCAGACGCCACAGGTCGCCCCCGGCGACAGCGCGGTTCAGCGGACCGAACCGACGCCCGCACCGTCCGTCGCTACACCGGCTGCAGCAACCCCGACCGCCCCGGGCCGTGAGCCGCCGAGCGCGGCGCTCGCCGAGGAAGGTGCCGCGGAGCGGCGCGGTCGGCGTCGTCGGCGTCGCCGTGGTCGCGGCGGTGAACGGGTGCCGGCGCCGGCAGGCGCTGAAGCCGCAACCGCGCCGGACCGTGGGCAGGTCGAGGAGGTCCAGGACCAGGCGGCGGCGCCCGCCGCCATGACGACGGCGGTGGCGGCTGCGCCGGCGCAACTCGCGGCCGCTGCGGAGCCCACGCCCGCGCCGGCACCCGCTGTGGCCGTCCCACCGACGCCACCCGCGATCACGGTCGCACCTGTGCTGCCGAAGGCCGTCCCGGCGCCGTTGCCGATCGACGAACTGCTGCCGGTGCTGGACCGCGCCGGTTTGATCCTGGTGCAGACCGAGCCCTTGAAGCTGGCCGAAACCCAGGCGCGCCTGGCGGCCGAGCCGCGGCCCGTGCGGGTTCCGCGCGAGCGCCCGGTGCTGCCGCCGCTCGATGTTGGTCCGCTGATCCAGGTGGAAACGCGCCGCAGTCAGGCGTAGCGCCGGGCGCCCGCGCGGCCATTCGGAGTACCCCCAGCGGCGCCGCGGGCGTACCGCGCTCGGCCTTGCCCGCGCTGTTCGGCCCGGTAACATCGCCGGCGAGGCCACCCGATGACCGACCGCATCATTCCGCTGCTCGATGAGCGTGTCACGGCGATCCGCCCGCCGCTGCCGCACGCCATCGAAGTCGCGAGCGGTCGTGTCGCGGACCAGCTCGGTCGACCGCTGCATGACCTGCGGATTTCGGTGACCGACCGGTGCAATTTCCGTTGCACGTACTGCATGCCGAAGGAAGTGTTCGACAAGAATTACCGCTACCTTCCGCACGCGGAGCTGCTGACCTTCGAGGAGATCACGCGGCTCGCACGGCTGTTCATCGAGCACGGCGTGGAAAAGATCCGCCTGACCGGCGGCGAGCCGCTGCTGCGCAAGGATCTCGAAAAGCTGATCGAGATGCTGGCAGGCTTGCGGACGCGCACGGGCCGGCCGCTCGACCTGACGCTGACGACGAACGGGTCGATCCTCGCGCGCAAGGCGAAGTCGCTCGCGGCGGCTGGACTGAAGCGCGTCACCGTATCGCTGGACGCGCTCGACGACGCGGTCTTCCGCCGCATGAACGACGTCGATTTCCCGGTGCGCGACGTGCTCGCCGGCATCGACGCAGCGGCCGCGGCGGGGCTTGCGCCGATCAAGGTCAACATGGTCGTCAAGCGCGGCGTCAACGACGACCAGATCCTGCCGATGGCGCGTCACTTCAAGGGCAGCGGCCAAATCCTGCGCTTCATCGAGTTCATGGACGTCGGCTCGTCCAACGGCTGGCGCATGGACGACGTCGTGCCGTCGGCCGAGGTCATCCGCCGCATCGATGCCGAGATGCCGGTCGAGCCGCTCGACCCGAACTATCCCGGCGAGGTCGCGGAACGCTGGCGCTACCGCGACGGCGGCGGCGAGATCGGCGT
>FWPU01000836.1_pt1 | contig 97403 bp, 76 predicted proteins | sample 2228361 | NCBI WGS metagenome assembly FWPU01 (sample SAMEA103939777, study PRJEB20133) | metagenome | reverse complement strand
GGGGGGGCCGGGGGGGCGGTGGGTCAACCGATGCTACGAAATCTGGAAGGACAAGCCCAATCCGTTGAGGATTGGGTAGCTGACATCAACACCCGCAAACGGATAGGAGTTGCGCACATAAAGACACTTACAGCGTTGCCACCAAGAGCCTGTCCGAGAAACCTCATCCCGAGTGGCACGCAGCGCCCCCGTACGGGGGTAAGGGGGCAGCGCGCATCGAAGGGGCGGTTATTCGGATAGGCTCTAGGCTGCTATTGCCGCCCACTCATTGTACCGCACGTCCAGTGTTTCCTGCACTTCGACCATCTCGATGCCCAGGAATGTCACGCGCTGAACGTCACCCGCAGCGCTGGCAGCATTCAGCGCTTCTTCGAGATCGCGGAGTTTCGCTTCGAGACCGGCGATCTCCTCCTCCAGCATCGCCAGCCGGCGTTGCCGCCGGCGTTCTTCACGCTCCTGCTCACGACTGAGCGCACGGGTATCCTTCGCTGGCGAAACTGGACGCGGATCGCGCGCCGTGTCGCGTTTTTGCGAACGGTTTACTGGCAGCGCTTTTGTGGCGGGAACAGCGTCGCGTGCAGCGATATATTCGGAATACGTACCGTCGAATACCTCGATGACGCCGTCGCGCACCATCCAGATCGTGTCGGCGACGGCATCGACGAAGTAACGATCGTGCGATACGAAGAGCACCGTGCCGTCGTACTCGTTCAGCACCGTTTCGAGCGCTTCGCGTGCATCGATGTCGAGGTGGTTCGTTGGCTCGTCGAGCACCAGCAGATTTCCGCCGAGCAGCATCAGCTGCGCCAGCGCCACCCTGCCGCGTTCGCCGCCGGAAAGATCGGCAATGCGTTTATAGACGTCGTCACCGCTGAAGAGGAAGCGCCCCAGCAACGTGCGCGCCTCGGCTTCCTTCATCTCGGGTCGAACACGGCGAATTTCGTTGAGGATGGTCTGGTCCATCCGCAACCCCTCGTGCGCCTGCGCGTAGTAGACGAGCCTGATATTGCTCCCCAGACGCGCCCGCCCGCACAACGGCGACAGGTCGCCGACGATCGTGCGCAGCAGGGTCGTTTTCCCGCAGCCGTTCGGTCCCATCAGCGCCACCCGCTGCCCGCGCCAGATCTCGAGGTCAGGGACGCGGAGCAGCGCCAGTGGCTGCGCCCCGGCGTCGGGTTGCGCGTATCCTACGATCAGCTCTTCGATCTTCAGCACCAGGTCGGCGCCGCGCAGGTTCGAGTCGAGTTTGAACGTGAGTTTCTTCTGCTGATCCGGCCGGTCAATCAACCCTTCGATACGCCCCGAACCGCCTTCCCATCCTTCCTTCAGGCGCTCCAGGCGTCGCTCGCGCCCGCGCGCCTGTTTACTGAGCTGGCTGTTCTTGAAACGGCGAATGAACTCCTCGGTGCGGGCGATCTCTTCCTGCTGCGCGCGATACTGTTTCAGTTGCAGTTCGAGTCGCGCTGCTTTCAGTTCCAGATAGCGCTGGTAGGGCGCAGGATAATCGCCATCGAGACGGTTGAACGCCAGATCGAGGGTGCGAGTTGTCACACGGTCGAGAAAGTAGCGGTCGTGCGAGACGACGATCAGCGTGCCGTCCCAGTCGCGCAGGAAACGTTCGAGCCATTCGAGCGCCGCCAGATCGAGATGATTGGTTGGCTCATCGAGCAGCAACACGTCGGGGTCGGACAGGAGCGCAGCAGCAAGCGCGGCGCGGGTCTTCTGCCCGCCGCTGAAGCGCGCCACCGGTTCGTGGCGCTGCGCTGCGGTAAACCCCAGACCATCAAGGATCATGGCGATCCGCCGGTCGATGTCGTAGCCGCCAGCGTGCTCGAAGCGGTGGAGAACCTCGCCGTAATGCTCCATCATGTCGTTGTAATCGGGATGTGCAGGGTCTGCAAGCGCGGTTTCGAGCGCCGTCATCTCATCGCGCAGCGCATTGAGATACGCAAGTGAGACGTGCATTTCTTCGAGCAGCGTGCGCCGGCTGTCGAAGCGCGCTTCCTGCGCCAGGTGCGCCAGGCGCGTGCCGCGCGCCAGATGAACGCTCCCGCCGGTCGGGGTTTCCTGCCCGGCAATGATGCGCAGCAGCGTACTTTTGCCTGCGCCGTTGACCCCGACAATTGCCGCTTTATCGCCGCGTGCGATCTGAAAACTGACATCGCGGAAAATCAATTCAGCGCCGTAGTATTTGGTCAGGCCCCCAACAGTGATGATCGACACGACTACGCTCCCATTCGTTTCCGCGTGCGCGCATGTGCAGCGGTTTTCACTCCATCAGCATGTCGCCCGCCCATGTCACAAAAATTGGCGCAGCGGTGTTTCAGGTATGATTATAACAAACGATGGCGCAGGAGCGATGATAGCGACGGCGAGCAATCCGAACATGGCGGAACACGACAGTGACGGCGCGCTGCTCGAACGGCTCCGACATGGTGATGAGGCGGCGTTCGAGGAGCTGTTCGCCCGCCACTATGCAACCGTGTACCGCGTGCTGTACGGGCTGACCGGGAAGCGCGAGGCAGCGGAAGATGCGGCGCAGGAAACGTTTCTGACCCTCTACCGGCGACCGCCGGCGCCCCATCAACCGGTGCGCCCGTGGCTCTGCCGGGTCGCGCTCAACACCGCGCGCAACGCGCTGCGCAGCGAACGACGGGATGCGCGACGCATCGAGCGGGCAGCGCAGACACCGACGTCCGACGATCCGTCCGAGGCTGCGGAACGCGCCGAGGAACGCGATCAGGTGCGCGCTGCGCTGGCGATGCTGCCGCAGCGTCAGGCGCAATTGTTGCTCCTGCGCCACTCCGGGTTGTCGTATGCCGAAGTTGCCGTCGTGCTCGACCTTGCGCCTGGTTCGGTCGGCACACTCCTCGTCCGCGCCGAACGCGCGTTTGCGGAAGCATACATGCGTCATCAATCCGCCGACACCGGAGAGCAATTGCCTGGAAAGCAGGTGCAGCCATGACCAGATGCTACAACGATGGCGCGTTGCGCGCCGGACTGGATGGTGAACTCCCGGCGGAGGCGCTGCGTGCGCAGCAGGAGCACCTGGCAGCATGCCCGGAATGTCGCGCGCGCCTCGCAGAACTGAAAGCGCTGGCGGATCAGACGTCCGTGCAGTTGCATGTATCACCGCCCGATATTCCTGTGGCGCTGGCGGCGCTGCGTCGTCGTCTCGAGCGTGAGCGACCGGCATCAGCCGGCAGTCGCTCATCACACCCGCAATCATCACAAAGGAGTATTCCAATGACTTCGACCCGAGTATGGCGCCCCTGGATGGGGTGGGCGGTTGCACTGGCAGCCGTTCTTGCGCTCCTGGCATTTCCGCCGGTGCGCGCCGTTGCCGATCAGCTGCTGAATGTGTTCCGCGTCCAGAACGTCGTCTTTGTACCGGTCACGAACGAACGGATGGAGCAGTTGCAGCAACTCAACTTCGATGCGCAGACACTGTTCGTCACTCCGCCGACGCAGACCCGTGGCTCATCCGAGATACGCAGCGTCTCCTCGCTGAGCGAAGCGGCGACGCTCGTCGGGTTCATGCCGTCGCAGCCGGCACTGCCCCGTCCACCGTCCGGTGCCGAATTTGGCGTGACCGACCGCACAACCTTCGAGTTTCAGGTGAATGTCGAGTCGGCGCGCGAACTGCTCCGTCTGGCTGGTGTCACTGATGTCACGCTGCCGGACGCGCTCGGTGCCGCGCCGATTGTCGCCGAGATGTCCCCCGCCGTCAGCGCCCGATACGTCGGTGACGGCTATGAGGTGATGCTGGTGCAGGGTGTCAGCCCGCAGGTTACCCTGCCCGACGGCGTGGAGATGCAGCAACTGGGGTATGCTGCACTCCGGATGCTCGGAATGGAGCCGCGTCAGGCGGCAGCGCTTGCAGCGCAGATCGACTGGCGCACCACGCTGGTCTTCCCCTTCCCGGCAGACATGACCTCCCTGAGACAGGTAACGGTCGCCGGTTCGCCCGGATTGCTGGTCAGCGCGCAGAATCAGGAAGAGCGCTACCAGAGCCTCTACTGGCAGCGCGGCGAGCGGTTCTACGTCCTTTCAGGGAGCGGATTGACCGTCGATGAAGTCCTGGCGATGGCTGAGTCGATGCGGTAGGCTCTGCCCTCAGATGTCGAACGCACAACATTTGCCGATGATTATCCTCAGGGGCGTTGCTGTGCAACGCCCCACAAGTGCACACAGACGCACGAGTTCGCAATCGGGGCTTTGAGGAAAGCCCTCAAGATCAGGAAGCGGCGGCGGGAAGACGTTTGCGAGCGCTGTGAGACGTTGCTCCGCCGACGCAAAAAAACTATCGTGACGATACGTCTGAACACGCATATCGAGGTTGCACAGCCGTGCGTTTATGAAAAGATGCAAACACACTACGTCATTGAAACAACCGGTCTGCGTAAAGTCTATGGCGCGAAAGTCGCAGTCGCCGACCTGACGCTCCAGGTGCCGCGTGGCGAGGTGTTCGCCTTTCTGGGACCGAACGGCGCCGGGAAGAGCACAGCGGTCAAGATGCTTCTGGGACTGGTAACGCCGACGGAGGGCAGGGCACGGGTGCTGGACGCCGCACCCGCCGATCCGCGGGCAATGGCGCGCATTGGCTTCCTGCCGGAGCACTTTCGCTTCCACGAATGGTTGCAGGCCGCCGAGTTTCTCGACCTGCACGCGCGCCTGAGCGGTCTTCCCGCATCAGTCCGGCAGCGGCGCATTCCAGACGTGCTGGAGCTCGTCGGATTGTCGGAGCACGCGCGACGTCCGCTCGCCGATTTCTCCAAAGGCATGCTTCAGCGCATCGGGCTGGCGCAGGCGCTCATTCACGAGCCGGAACTGGTGTTTCTCGATGAGCCGACATCGGCGCTCGATCCGTTCGGGCGTATGCTGGTGCGCAACATCATCCGCGATTTGCGCGCGAAAGGCACAACGGTGTTCCTCAACTCCCATCTGCTCAGCGAAGTCGAAATGACGTGTGATCGGGCGGCGTTCATACGCGAAGGGCGCGTCCTGCGCACCCTGAGTCTGCACGATGCCGCAGCCGGCAGGGTGCGGGTGACGGTGCGGGTGGCAGGCGCGTCGAATGGGCTGCTGACATCCCTGGCAGCGTTCTGCGCCAGCGGCAGCGCGCCTCAGGAAACGTCGCCAGGGGTGATCGAACTGGATATTGCCGGCGAAGATGCCTTGCCACAGATCGCTGAGCATATCGTTACAAGCGGCGCACGCCTCTATGCCCTCACACCGCAGCGCGTCTCACTCGAACAACTGTTCCTCGAAATTGTCGGCGTCGAGGATAGCGGGCAATAAGAGCCTGTCTGAATAACGCAGGATACCGAACAACCGCCCCTTCGATACGCGCTGCCCCCGTACGGGGGCGCTGCGCGCTTCTCAGGATGCGGTTGCTCGGATAGGCGCTGAGAACCTGAGAAAAAAATACACATTCACGCACGTGCCGGCAGCGCCGGTCTTGCCAGCGCCCCAGCGTGTCTCTTCTCTTTCTTGCGCTTTCCATACAACCGTCACCTTTGCCCTCAGACGTGGTATGATATGTCTGGATCACTCCATTATGACGAGGGCCGTGCATGGAACGTCTTGGGTTCATTGGGTTGGGACGCATGGGTCAGGCGATGGCGGGGCGTCTGCTGGCGGCAGGATTCCCGCTGACGGTGCATAATCGGACGCGCTCACGCGCGGATGCACTGGTTTCCGCAGGCGCAACCTGGGCAGACACGCCTGCAGACGTTGCGGCGCACAGCGACATCATTTTCACCATTCTGACCGACGAACCGGCGGTTGAAACAGTCTATCGCGGTCAGCATGGATTACTTGCGGCAGCGGTTCCTGGTCGCCTGTTCATCGACATGAGCACCATCCGCACCGCCACAATCCTGGCGCTGGCGGAGGCGATCGAGCAGCGTGGCGCGCATCTGCTCGACGCGCCGGTATCAGGCACTGTTGCTCCGGCGCGCGAAGGTCAACTCCTGGTGCTGGTCGGCGGCAGAACCGCTGATGTGGAGCGCGCCCGGCCAGCGTTGCAGGTTCTGGGCAGGCGCATCATTCATCTTGGCGGGCAGGGCGCCGGCATAACCATGAAACTGGCGCTCAATATGACGATGGCATGCTTTTGGGGCGCCCTCGCCGAATCGCTCGCAATCGGTCGGCAATTCGGGCTGAGTCTCGAAACGATGCTCGATGTCTATCTGGATTCGCCGGTGGCGCTGCCGGCTTTGCGCAGCAAAACGCCAGCGCTGCTTGGCGAAACGAGCGATGTGGCATTCGACGTCACCGGCGTGCGCAAAGATCTGCGGTCGATGGTCGCAACGGCGCAGGATGCCGGCGTACCTGCACCGGTTGCATCGGCTGCGCTGGCGCATTTCGCTGCCGCCACAGCCGCCGGGTATGGCGAGCGTGATCTTGCAGCGGTTGTCGACTATCTGGCGGAACTGGCGCGTCGCACTGCGCGCCCTGCATTCACCCTGGGCGATCCATGATCATCACCATACGCCCCTTTACCGGCGCTGCCGATATTGAGCGCATGATCGAACTGGCGCACACCTTCCCCGATCAGTGTCTGCGCGCGGTTGACCTTCCCTATCGTCTGGCATCCTGGGCGCTCGATAACCCGCGCAATGCCAGTCTGTGGGAAGATGAAGGGGGGCATCTGCTGGGATTCGCTGTGATCCAGTTGCCATGGCATTCGCTCGACATGTGCGCCCACCCGGCGGCGTGCGAGGCGGGTATCGAAGAGTTGATGCTGGTGTGGGCGACCGAACGGGCGCAGGAAATTGCCGATCAGACCAATTGCGTGTTGACGTTGTATGTTGATGCGTTTGAGCACGATCTGGATCGGCGCGCGCTTCTCGCGGCGCACGGGTTTGCACCGGATTATCCGGCAATGATTCGCATGGCGTGCTCACTCGACCGGGTGCTGCCCGCGCCAGTTTTGCCTGATGGGTTCACGTTGCGCCCGATTGATGGAAGACGTGAAGTACGCGAGTATGTTGCGCTGCATCGTGCCGCGTTCGGCGCAGCCGACATGACGGTCGAGTGGCGCACACGCACCCTGTGTATGCCACAGTATGTTCCCGAACTCGATGTTGTTGCGGTGGCGCCCGACGGTCGCCTGGCAGCGTTCTGCATCTGCTGGCTGGGACCAAAAGAAGGTGAGGGGTACATCGAACCACTCGGCGTGCATCCCGATTTCGCCGGGCTGGGGCTTGGGCGCGCCGTGCTGCTCGAAGGGTTGTGGCGACTGCAGGCGCACGATGCCACGATTGCGTTGATCGATCGCTACGAAGGTGATGAGAGTGCTCGTGTGTTGTATGAGTCGCTTGGGTTCCGCACTCGTTTGCGGACAATGACCTGTGCCCGCCGTTTTCATGTCATTCAGAAAGCCGTGTGAGTGCGTATGATCGGTAATCCTGTTCCAACGCTGACCGGTGACTACATCGAATTGCGACCGCTTCCCGAGCACGACCTGCCGCGCCTGTTGAAGGTGTACCAGGGAACGCCGCTCTACTTCGACGGTCTGGGAGACCGCGCGGATCGCCTGACGCTCGATGATGTGCGCGCTCAATGGCAGCGGGCGCAGGAAGCGCCGGATCGGGTGCTGTTCGGCGTGTATCATCCGGTCACCGGTCTGCTGATCGGCGCAATGGAAGTCCAGATCGGCGCGCCACGACCGGACTCGGCGGCGGTCTGGCTGTTGATCTGGGGCGGGTTTCAGCGCCAGGGGTATGGACAGGAGTGTATGGCGCTCATCGAGTCCTGGCTTATTCCAGAAAAAGCCAGCACCCTGTGCGCAATTGCCGCCAGCAATGAAGAGGGGATTTCCTTCCTTGAATTGCAAGGCTTCCGCCGGACCGCTCTTCCCGCCGAACCGCCTGTCGGTCGCGGCAAGGCATTCTGGATGTGCTGGTGACCGAAGGCGTTGAACGTTCAATGTTCAGCGTTCAACGTTCAACGTTCAACGTTATCCCGCCTGCCATCTTTCGCATTTGCCTCACAACACATGCACCGGATCGATATCGATCATCCATCCTGGCGACAGACGCAGCGCGTTGAGGAGCGACGTCGGATCTGCGGCGCGCAGGATGAGGTGCCAGCGGTAACGGTTGTGCTGAATGCGAAAGAAGGCCGGCGCCGGTCCGATGAGGCTCCAGTCGTCAGTAAGACGTTTTGTTGCCAGTGCGCGAATCTCGTTCGCCAGCGACTCGGCGGCGCGTCGTGCGCGCGCGTCGCTGCCGGCGCTGTACACGAAGCGCACCAGACGATTGAAGGGCGGGTAACCGGTCTGGCGACGAAAGGCGATTTCCTCCTCGTAGAAGGCGTGGTAATCGTGCTCCTGTGCGGCGCGAAGGGCATAATGTTCGGGCGCGTAGGTCTGAATAATGACGTGTGCTCCTGCTGCGCGCCGTCCCGCCCGTCCGGCAACCTGCGTCAACAGTTGAAAGGTGCGTTCGCCAGCGCGAAAATCGGGAAGGTACAGCCCGGTATCGGCGGCGACCACGCCAACCATGCTGACCATCGGCAAATCGAGACCCTTGGCGATCATCTGCGTGCCGACCAGCACATCTGCTTCGTGTCGAAGAAATTGGTCGAGCAGGCGGTCGTGATCGCCTTTTCGCCCGACGCTGTCGCGGTCCCAGCGCAACGTGCGCGCGTCGGGAAAGAGCGATGCAATCTCATCAACCACCCGCTGTGTGCCGATGCCGAACGATTTGATGCGCGAACTCCAGCACTGCGGGCAAATAGCCGGCGGCAGTTCACGATGGTTGCAGGTATGACAGACGAGCAGGCTGGCGGCTGCGGGAGTGCGAGCATCGCTCTGCTGCCCGGTGGACTCCTGGTGCAGCGTCAGCGGCGATGAACAGTTCGGGCATGCGATCACATGACCGCAATCGCGGCACATGAAGAACGAGGCTGAGCCACGCCGGTTGAGAAACAGTATTGCCTGTTCGCCACGTTCGAGCGCCGCTGCCAGCGCTTCTTGAAGTGGACGGCTGAAGATCGAACGGTTCTGCTCCGCGAGTTCGCGCCGCATGTCCACAATCGTCACCCGAGGCAAAGGCAACGTGCGCGTGTGTGGCAATCCATCGGGACCGACGGTCATCGCAACACGATCCGGCAATTCCAGTAACCGCAGCTGCCAGGCGCGTGCGGCGGCATAACTCTCGACCGATGGCGTCGCACTGCCAAGGATGAGGACGCTGCCCGTCATGACTGCCAGGCGCTGCGCGACATCGCGGGCATGGTAGCGCGGCGCGGCATCATGCTTGTACGATGGCTCGTGTTCCTCATCGACAATGATCAGTCCCAGGCTGGGGAGGGGTGCAAAGACGGCAGAGCGTGAACCAATGGCAATGCCGGCATCGCCGCGGCGCAACCGCCGCCACTGATCGTACCGCTCGCCAGTCGCGAGTTCACTGTGCAACACCGCCAGGCGACCAGGAAAGCGCGCAGCAAAACGGCGCACCAGCTGGGTCGTCAGGGCGATTTCAGGCGTCAGCACGAGCGCCTGTCGTCCCAGGCGCAGCGCCCGTGCAATAGCGCGCAGGTAGAGTTCAGTTTTGCCGCTGCCGGTCACGCCGTGCAACAGAAAGTGCGCCGGCGCGGCATCGGTGTGATGAGCCGACGACTGTGCAGCCAGGCGGTCGAGAGCGCCAGCAATCTCGTCCCATGCCTTCTGCTGCGCGGGACTCAACACCGGCGGCGTATCGGGCGCAGCAACAATGTTCGCAAGCGGGTCGCGCCATACCTCTCGCGCCATTATTTCGACCAGCCCCCGGCGCTCGAGGGCGCGCAGTGCGCCAGTATCGGCGGCAGCGGCAGCAAGCGCGTCGGAAACCGGCACAGGTTCGGGGTGGTCGATCAGATAGGCTGCCAGGGCGCGTTGCCGGGGCGCGCGCGCAAGGGTTGCCAGTGCCGCACGCGCTTCATCTGGCAAAACAGCGAGACGCACCAGGCGTTCAGTGCGTGGTCGCGCGCGCGCCCGGCTGAGGATCATGCCACGCTCAATGAATCCGCGTTCGCGCAATGCCGCGTAAATCGCCTGGAGTTCGGCATCGCTGCCGCGCAGACGCCTGCGGAGGTCGCGTTCGGTCATTTCGCCGCTGCGACGCAACAGGTAGAGTACGTCACGCTCGCCGGGAGGCAATGCGCCCAGCGTCGCACTGTGTCCTTCCACCGTTGCGCGCCAGGACGTCTCAGATTCGCGGGTGACGCCTGGCGGCAGCATGAGCGTCAACGCTTCGTACAACGACACCCGATAGTAACCGGAAATCCAGCGCGCCAGCCGGATCTGCGCCGGCGTCAGTGACGCTTCCGGGTCGGCAATATCGATCAGGTCGCGCAGTGCTGGCGTTTGCCGATCAGGAAGATCGGAAGGGTGAGGCCGGAGTGCGGGCGGGCTGAAGGACTCGTCGGCGTCGTTCAGGTGATCGCCCCACGTATACAGATCGAGAACAATGCCCTGGACGTGCCGCTGACGCAGCGGCGCCCACACAAGATGCCCAGACCGTATGACAGTGTGCAATGGTGGCGGCACACGATAAGTGAATACCGCATCGGCGCCAACCGCGACATCGGCAAGCAATTCAGCAGTCATGCCAACAGTGTAACACACGTGTTTTGGTGTTGTGCAAAGCACAGGAGACCACGCCTGAATCGTCAGCTGGCGGCATCCGCGCTTTTGCGAACGCTGTACAGTCATTATCAAGCGCATAAGCGCCGAAGCAATCTCCTCCTGGTTGAGAAGATTGCTTCGCCTGCAATCATGCCGGGATATCGGGTCGTTGAACAGGCGCTACGTTGTGCCTGATGGAGAAGGTGTCGGCGTTACCGGCGCGATCCACGCGCCACGACCGTGGAAACCGCGACCGCGTGGAGTGAACAGCTGGGACCCCTTCTGCTGCAGACCAGCATAGACAGCATCAGCCTGCGCCTGGGTCAGGCTCCCATTCGCCACCGCCTGATCCAGCCGGGTCCTGGCAGCTGCCAGGGCAGCGTTAATTACGTCCTGCTCGGCAATCCCTTTCGACTGCGCGATCTGTGCCAGCGTCTGCCCACTGCGCAGCTGGGACATCAGATCGGCAGCAGTCATGCCCAGTTTTTGCGCAGCGGCGTCGAACATTGCCTGGTGGACACCCACCAGCGCCTGCACACCCGGTCCTTTGCCGCGCCCACGACCCCACAGCACACCGACATCTCCTGCCTGCAGGCGCGCCTTGAGCGCATCGCCCTGCGCCTGGGTCAGCGTCCCCTGTTGCACGGCATTGTCGATCGTCTTGTTACCTGCCGTCTGGATTGCGCTATCGAGCGTGGCGCGCTGAATATTCAGCGCTGCGGCGAGCTGGTCGAGGAACTCGTTCCACAGCGGCGCTCCAGGTGGGACGGACTGAGTTGTTGGCGATGACTGCGCGCTGGCGGTCGCTGCAGAAAAGAGCGGACCGATGACGATGCCGAGCACGAGTCCCAGAGCCACTGCACCAACCATAAATAAGCGGGAAAGTTTCATACCCTCATCTCCTTTGTATCGAGCGTTGTGCGGTGACGTTCACCGCTGCTCTCATGGTAGAGAAAGATTGTTAGGAAGATGTTCAGAACATTTGAGAGAGGAATGAAGAAGCCTCCCGCAGAGGGTCTGCGGGAGGCTTTGGTGGCGGGGAGGGAGGGATTCGAACCCTCGAGGGGATTGCTCCCCTAGCGGTTTAGCAAACCGCCGCACTAGGCCAACTATGCGACCTCCCCGTGCGGAGTAAGCCAGATTGTTCCGGTGGCGGAGGGGGTGGGATTCGAACCCACGGGCCTTGTTGAAGGGCCGGTCGTTTTCAAGACGACTGCATTACAACCACTCTGCCACCCCTCCTGTCGAACGAAGCGCCTGACGACAGGTTCACTGTCGGGGTGGCAGGCGGGACAGGAATCGAACCTGCAACCTGCGGATTTGGAGGCCGCTGCTCTGCCAATTGAGCTACCCGCCTGCATCGCCACTCATAATAGCATATCAATGCTATTTTCGCAAGATCGGGACACTGCGCCGGCGTTTGTCACAATGCAAAGCCAGGACTGTTCTGATGCCCATTTCCGCCAAATGCATCGATCGTCGTTTGTGCAATGCTGTGAACGATCCGAACAATAGCAGCCTCGAGCAGCGCGAAGGGCTTACGGTCGCCCCGTTCTGGCGGAGCGAATTTCCGCGCCGCCTCGAAGTACCAGTGAATATGAGAAATCAAATGGATTCGTTCCACACGATATCGTTGCAGGATGGGCCATCCCCAGCGATACTCGCGTTCGATCACAGCAATGGATTGCAGTCGCAAGACGACCTGTATCAGGCGGTGAAAGCGGCGAGGAGTGCGTTCATACGCCAGTTGCTGAAACTCGGTTGCATCAGGACGGACCGGATCGTAGCAGAGCGTTGGAAACGCCTCCATGAGGCGTTCGGTTACGGTGCGACAGATATGCTCACGCCGCATGTCGAGCAATGCCGCATACTGCTCCCCTCGAATCGCAAGCCATTCATCCAGTGGGACCATGACCTGCTCCTTTTCGGTCGTGAAAGCCCACACTGCCGGAAATAGCCAGATGATCGCATCGGCTATCTGTCGATTGCCAGACGTATGAAATTGTGCTCCCTTCTAGCGTACCACAAATGGTGGCGAAAGAAAAGACCGAACTTGCGCTCGTTCTGGCTCATGTTTGCGCGCACGACAGCAACCCGGAACGGACAGACCGAATTCGAGGCAGCCGCGGGTATGGCGCTCGCATCAGCACAACAACGAGACATCGCTTGATGATGGCACCACAAAGGCGCAAAGTCCACAAGGTCTACGCTTATGGATGTTACGATATGTCTGCGCACGTACCTTATGCGGGATGAAAGAAATCTCGTTCTTGTGGTAGCCGGGGTCAATACGGTATTTGTGCGTCGGCGGGGCAGCATCGTATGGCGCTTGCAAAAGCCATCCCGCCGCCGATTCGTGATCTCGCGAGATTCCCCCAACCCTTCGATCGCGACCAGTTACTGTTTTTCGGTGATCAGGCGCGGCAGGGTCAGAAGCGCGTGCGGCACGTCCAGAAACTCGAGCGGCGCATCGGGCGCCAGCCGGAACGCTTCACGCGCCAGACGATCCGCCAGTGCGATGCCTGCTGCCATGTCGGGGACGGCGTGCATATGGCAGGCGCGCACAATGTCCAGGTGCTGTGCGCCGACAACGATGATTGGATGACGCACCAGCACCTGCGCCAGGATGTAGGCGCGCTGTGCGCCAGCCGGGAATCCGGTGCGCCGCAGATCATCGAGCAGGTGTTGCGCTGATGCGGCTTTCGAGAGCGCATCGAAGAAGCGGCGTTCGCCAGCGCCTTCGCCGGCGCCTTCAGGGATCGGGGCAGGCAAAAGAATGGGTGCGCCAGGGAGGAGCGGAGTGCGTTCCGCCAGTGCCAGATAGGTCGCTGCACGGCTCGCCTGATACAGGTTGACCGCCTTGGGTCCGTCGACCCCGGCGCGCGCAACGTGGACCGGCTGCGCTACTGGCGCTTCGTAGATGGTACGCGCCTGTGCCACCAGATAATCGTGGACGCGCGCCGGCGGACCGGCGGCGATGATCAGGGGTTCGCCATGTTCGCTCAGAATGGTGTTCATGACATAGCGCAACCCAGCGCGTTCACCACCCGCGCGTACAAACGTCTGGAATGGATTTCCGTCAACTGATCCCAATCGTGTTCCCGGATGATCGAGCATGGCAGGACCGTGGGTGGCGCTGATGGTCGCTTCACCGGCGCAGCCGATGACGACCGTTTTGGCGCCGCCGGAATAGCCGGCGTACTGGTGCGGCTCAACGACCCCCGTCGCCAGCAGCAGGTCGGTGTCGATACAGCGCTGATGAACAACCAGGGGAATGCCGTCGATAGTTCCAAGATCGACGAGGTTGCCGGGATCAAGGGCGTTGTGGTCGATAATGCGGTAGCGAGAAACGATTGCCGGTCCAAGTTTGGCGAGACGTTCGGCAAAGGTCGAGGGACGATGCAGTCCAGTGGCGCAGATCAGGGTGATGTCGTCGGGTGCGACGCCGCTCTGTTCGAGTTCACCGATCAGAGCGCCGACAAGCCGTTCGTCTGGGCAGGCGCGGGTTGCATCGGTGAATGCAATGGTCACGCGCATACCAGGGTGCGCAAGGTCGGCGAGACGCTGATCGCCGATGATCTGCACGGCGGTTTGCGGCGCTGCAGGTTCGCGGCTGATGGCGCGCGTGACGCGCCAGGATGGCGGCAATGCGTCCACGTCGTTCATGGCAAGTCCTATCAATCGGGCCAGTCAACAATGACAAATATGCTGTCGCCGTCGATCCGTGTTTCGTAGGTCGGGATGCGGATGCCAACCGGCGGAACGATCGCTTTCCCGGTGCGGACATTGTAGGTCCAGCCATGCCACGGGCAGGTGACCGTCTCATCAATCAGCACGCCGGACGAAAGTGATCCTCCCTCGTGGCGGCATGAGTCACCGAAGGCATAGATCGTACCATCGACATTCGCCAGCGCAACCGGCAACCCATCGATGTCGACGTAGATCATGCGACCGGGTGGGAGATCGCCGGATGCGGCGACGCGAACAATTTCACGAGCCATACAACGCACTGTTTCACGATCGGGGGTTTGGATGACGCCCTCAAGAACAAGAATCGGCGGCGGGATGGATGCCGCAGGCGCCACGCGACGTTGCTCCGCCGACGCACAAATACCGTATTGACCCCGGCTACCACAAGAACGAGATTTCTCTCATCCCGCATAAGGTACGTGCGCAGACGTATCGTAACATCCATAAGCGTAGACCTTGTGGACTTTGCGCCTTTGTGGTGCCATCATCAAGCGATGTCTCGTTGTTGTGCTGCGCGGGAATACGCCAGCGGGCAACGTCGCTACGCGAATGCTTTGACCCCAAATCTGAACACTTACTGTACCACAGGTATTGTAGCATGAGGTCGGGGATGGTGTATAATAGAAAGAGCGCCGCTGCGTGCAACGGCGCCGCATGATACATTATCACTGCCGCAAACACGGGGAGGTCGCATAGTGGCCTAGTGCGCGGCACTGGAAATGCCGTAGGGGGCAACCCCCCCTCGCGGGTTCAAATCCCGCCCTCCCCGCCAGTCTGTAACGGTCACGCCGGGGCGCTTTCCTTCGCCCCGACGTTCCGCACTCCACGTTACCGCCACATTCATGTTTCAAGGCTGACCAATCGCGACCGAGGCGGTCATATTCCAGCGCAGGCGTGCATCATGCTGCATGGGAATGATGATCACGCGATAGGTGATGTCTCCCTGGCGATTCTCGCCAAGTTCTCGAATGCGCGTCACGCGCCCCTGCATCTCGACGCCGGGCAACGCATCGAAGGTGATGGTGGCCAGGGCGTCGGGCTGCACCTTGACGATGCTCAGTTCGGTCAGGTCAGTCGTTTCGATCTGCCAGGCGGACGGATCGCCGATGGTGATCAGCGCTGTGCCGGGGTTCACATATTCGCCCGGTCTGATGTTGACCGCAGCGACCAGTCCGCCGAACGGCGCGCGCAGGGTCATCTCGTCGAGTTGCGTTTGTGCGGCGAGGAGCGCAGCAGTGGCGCGGCGCACCTCGGCTTCCGCCTCGGCGATCTGGGCGGCGGTTGGTCCGGATTTCAGGCGCGCCAGGTTGGCCTGTGCTTCCGCCAGCGCGGCCTCGGCGCTGGCGATGGCGCCAGCGCGCTCTTCGCCGCCGAGTCGATCAAGGCGCGCCTGTGCGTCGGCGACCTCGGCGCGCGCCGCAGCAAGTTCGTCGTTGTTCGTGCTGCGCAGCACGCGGTCGTATGCCGCCTGCGCTTCAACGACGCGCTGCTCGGCGGCGCTGACGCCAACCACCTCCGCCTGGCGTGCTGCATCATACGCCACGCGCGCCTGTTCGACGCTGCTCTCTGCGCTGCGCAGCGCCGTTTCCGCCTGCACGAACGCATCGTAGAACTTGCGCTTCTCGGCTTCGTTCAATCCATACCCCAGTGTTGGGTGATTACCGTTCGCCTGGACGGCGTCCCACTCATTTTTGGCGACCACCCAGGCCGATTGGGCGCGTGTGAGCGCGTCAACCGCCTGGTCCATCCGCAGGCGGGCATCGGTCTTGGCAGCCGAGAGGCGCGCTCTTTCGGCTTCGAGGGTTGCGCGCGCTTCGTCGAGACGCGCTTTCGCCTGGATCACTTCAGGACGATTGTCGGCGCGCTCGAGTTCTGCCAGGCGTGCGCGCGCCTGCTGGAGGCGCGCTTCGGCAGCCAGGATGTCGCGACTGGTTACACTGCCACGCACCTGTTGCAGCTGCGCCTCGGCGCGCCGAACCTGCGCTTCGGCAGCCATGATTTCTTCTTCGGTCGATCCTGCCTTCAGACGCGCCAGCGCCGCCTCGGCACGCGCCTTGTCTGCTTCCGCCTGCGCCACCAGCGCCTCCTGCCGCCGGGTGTCGAGCCGGAGCAGCGCCTGTTGCGCCTGTACCATATCGCCTTCTGCCACGAGTACTTCCGCCACGACGCCGTTGCTGTTCATTGCCAGTGCAGCACTGCGCACCGGCGTTACACGCCCTTCGGCGACCACGCGCTCATCGGCGCGCACCGGCGGAATAGGGGTGGGTTGAGCAGTGGTCGCCTGCCCGCCACAGGCGGTCAGCGCCAGCAGCGCCGCCGCCGCCGCAATTGTTTGTTTGATGGAAAACCGGACCATGCGCCTGCCTCACTCTCTTTGAGACGCATCACAAGACATTTACGACACGCTGGCTTCCGTCGCACGGGTGTGTGCGTCGCGTTCGTTTGCGACCTGATTGATAGCGTGGCGAGTCGTTTCCGACTCTGCCAGCAATGTGTGAAACTCCTGGCGGTCGAGTATGGCGACATCGCAACCGGTGGCGAAACTGGCGCGCACACTGGCAGTGCGGCGTCCTTCGCGCAGCAGACCGATTTCACCAAAGTAGGCGCCGCTGCTCAGATGGTTGACGATGATTTCGCCGCCGTCGGGATGTTCGATGAAGACCTCGACCTCGCCTTTGGTGATGATGTAGAAATTGTCGGCGGCGTCGCCCTGTTCGAGAATAATTGCGCCAGGGGCGTAGGTGCGGGTTTCGGCGTGACGCATCACCCAGCCCAGCTGGTCGAGCGTCAGGGAAGAGAGCGCCTGTGCAACATACTCATTGACGATCCGCCCGTCGGCGATAATGACTGCCCGACTGACTCGCCGCGCCATGTCGCTGTCGTGGGTAACCATCAAAATGGTTTTGCCCTGATCGACCAGACGCTCAAACAGGGCAAACACCTGCTGCGCCGTTTTCGAGTCAAGGTTACCGGTCGGCTCGTCTGCCAGGATGATCGGCGGATCATTGGCGAGGGCGCGAGCAATGGCAACGCGCTGCTGCTGACCGCCGGAAATGGCGGAAGGCAGTTTGTGCGCCTGATCGGTCATGCCGACCTGATCGAGCAGCATCATCGCCCGTTCGCGCCGTTCGCGCGGCGTGAACATGTTGCAGAAGTCCATCGGCAGCATGACATTTTCGACCAGCGAGAGCGCCGGAAGCAACTGGAAGAATTGAAACACGATACCGACATTGCGCCCACGCCAGACGGCCATTTCGCTCTCGTTCAGGGTATGCACGGCGGTATCGCCGATGAACACCTCCCCCGACGTTGGTCGGTCGATGCCGGAGATCATGTTCATGAGCGTGGATTTTCCACTGCCCGATTTGCCAATGATCGCCACGAACTCACCGCGATCGACATTGAGGGTGATGGTGTCGAGTGCGGTAAACGGTCCTGCTGCTGTCTCGAAGATTTTGGTGACGTCGCGCAGTTCGATGAGGGTGGTGTTGCCGTTGCGGTATGCGCCGTGCGCATGCGTGGCAACAGGTGCTGTTTTACGCTGAAACCAGCCTTTGAACACAATGCGCTCCTTCTGTCATCACACAGCCAGGGTGCGGCGATATGCCTTCTGCGATCTCCTTCGCCTTGTTCGACGCAGGATGGCGTCAATTGTTGCAATTTTTGCGTCTCTGGCGTCAGCAGTATAGTGCCGATTGACGGTATTCGATAGCGACAAACGGAGGATCGTGAGGGCGAAGTGTGATCGTTGGATATCAGTCGAACGTGGTACGCCGTTTGGGAGAGGTTGAATGCCAGGGCGTCACGCCTGCCCGAATGCTGCGCGGCGCAACAGGGCGTGTTCAGCGCCTGCAGCCGCTATCAGCGTTCGGCGCACACGACCCGGCACGCGCATAAACAGGCGGAGCATCGTCCGCGCCAGTTCTGCGGTGCTCAACGTATCCGAAAGATACCCTGTCCACTCATGACGCGGCAGGCTGAAGAATGACTCGAAAAATGCCTGGATCGTCAGACTGTCACATCGCATGAGACTCGCCAGACCGAACAGGTACAACTGCCGTCGTCGTCGCCGCGCCGGAGACCAGAGCGCCTGCCATCCAGCGTGCGCGGCGCTGAGCGGCGTTGCGCCGGCTGCGCCAAGCGCCTGTGCAATCGCCTGCGCCACGCCAGCCGCGCGGCGCAGCGCTCCACCGACCATGTAGCCCGATGGCGGATGCACCATGCTCGCTGCACCGCCGAACCCCATCACCGGCTGATCGAGATAGGGAAGCGGATTGTTCATCGGGAAAAGACAACGCTCGATATGAAGAACCTGCCGCACAGCGACGCCACTGGCTTCCAGACGGCGATACAATCGTTGCTCGAGCGTCGAAAGCGGCACACCAGGAACGTGCGCCAGCGACGTCTCCTCCACAAAAAACCGCCCATCCCCGAAATCCATCGCATACAAAAACGTTGGCGGCTCACGCTGCTGCTCAGGCGTCAGATGGTCGGTTCGATAATCCATCAACACCATCTGACGGGGCTGGATCGGCGGCGCCGAAAACTCACCGACAATGCCATACGCTGCCTGACGCGCTACCTGTAGTGCAGCGGGACGGCGCAGCAACGACGGCGAATGACCGCTGGCATCCACCACGAGGCGTGCTGCAAACTCACGACCATCCCGGGTGTACACCAGGGAATGCGATTTCCGATGCTCTACGGCAGCGGCAACACCGGTGTGCCAGACGACCCCGTGGCGTTCACACCGATCGAGGAGATACTGTTGCAATCGCTGATTATCGAACAGACCATACTCACGGTCGAGCGCAATCGTCCGTTGACCGGCATGCACCACCACATTCGACCAGCGATGCCCCAGGGTTGCCTGCAATTCTGGCGCCGGCAGTTCATCGAGCCACACGCCATACGTATTCTGCCAGGGCTTCGCCGGCGCCGCCACCGATAAACCTGTGACACGCAGACCGGTTTCGCTGAGCGCCGCAGCGATTGCCAGCCCTGTCGGACCGGCGCCTGCAACCAGCACATCATTCACGCTCAAATCAGGAACTTCCCCTCTTGATAGATCAGCCGTCCGTCGGCGTATGCCTCGCCCTGGCGCATATCGCAGATCATGTCCCAGTGGAGCGCCGATGTATTGCGCGAGCCGGTCTCCGGGTAGCCTGCACCAAGCGCCAGGTGAACCGTGCCGCCGATCTTCTCGTCGAACAGGATATTGCGACTGAATCGGGTAATATCGTAGTTCGTTCCGAAGGCGACTTCGCCCAACCGCCGCGCTCCTTCGTCCATATCGAGCAACGAGTGGAGCAGGTCTTCGCCCTTCGCTGCCGTCGCCCTGACGACTTTACCGTCCTCGAACCACAAACGGATGTCTTCAACCTCGCGACCGGCATAGATCGCGGGAAAACTGTAGCGAATGAAGCCGGTCGTCGATGTCTCGTCGCAACTGGAGAAGACCTCGCCATCGGGGAAGTTGCGGTCGCCGGCGCAATTGATCCACGTCCGACCGGCAACGCGGTATGTCAGGTCGGTATCCGGCGCCACCAGACGAATGACGCTGCAGGTATTCAGGAAATCAACGATCCGTTGCTGCTCTTCGAGCGTCCTGCGCCAGTCGGCGACCGGATCGTCGTAGTGCAGTTTGCAGGCGCGGTAGACAAAATCCTCAAAATCGCTCAACGGCATATCGGCATCCTGAGCGGCGGCGTTGGTTGGAAACAGCGTTACGCACCAGCTGAGCGTTCCTTCGGCGGAGCGCTGCATCACACGCTTCTGGAGATCGCTCAACGCCTGGCGTCGCAGGGCAATCTTGTGCGGATCGACCCCCGAAAGCGAGCGGGTATTCTCACTCGCCATAATTCGAACAGTCGCATTAATCTCCTCAATCTCCTGGCGCATCATTGGTGAGACATACCCGATCTGTGAGTCGGCGCCATAGCGCAAAAGCAATTCGTCCGTTTCTTCGAGAGTCATCGCCAGATACGGGTTGGCGCCGGACAGCAACGCCTCTTTGTACAATGCGCGCACCAGCGGCGCAGCAGCCGGCGGCGCAACGATGCGAAACAGATCTCCAGATTTGAGCGCCAGCGAGTAGCGCACCAGCACCTGCGCCATTTTTTCGACACGCGGATCAGCCATTGTGGACGCCTTTCATTGTGACAATCTCATAGAGCGCTGCACCCAGCGCTTCGGTATCATACTGGATCGTATCCTGTTTGTTCCACAGCGTGCGCCGGGGTCCTGCCTCTCTGACCAGTTCACGCACCAGCGGCGTCACGCCAAGCATGCGGATGGAGGCGATTTCGTCATCATCGGGGCGCAACAGATGCAATCCCTCTTCCGCATACGAATGAATCACAACCGGATCGGGTTCGCTGGCGTTGATCAGTGCTGCATCGAGGACGCCGGGACCCAGCGCCTCGACGACTCGCCGCACATGGTCGATGCAACGGTAGCCATCCGTCTGTCCCGGCTGCGTTGTCGAGTTGCAGACATACGCCACCGTTCCCCGGCGCCCGGCGAGCGCCTCTGCCATGCCGGCAAACTGCACACAGGCAAGCACCGACGTCCACAAACTCCCCGGTCCCAGCACGACCAGATCGGCATTGCGGATTGCATCGAGCGCCGGAGCATACGCATCTGCCGGTTCGTGCAGAAAGAGGCGTGCAATCGGCGGCTTGCCGGGCGCGCGCACGCCAAACTCGCCCTCGACCCGTGTTCCATCAGCAAGGACCGCGCACAATGTCGCATTCGCGGTACTTACCGGCAACACACGGACTGTCGATGCAGCGAGACGCGCCGTGTGCTCGATTGCGGTCGCAAAATCACCGGTCACGCGGTTCAACGCAGCGATCAGCAGATTGCCAAACGCCAGGCCCTCGAGCGCCGGAACACCGGCGCCATCAAAGCGGTGGTTCAGCGCTTCAGCCATCAGTCGATCACCGGCAAACGCTGCAATTGTCGCGCGCAGATCGCCAGGGGCAGGCATCGCACCAATCTGTCGCGCCAGCCCGGTCGAGCGGCCCGTATCGGTTACGGCGATCACCGCTGAACGTGACGCGGCAAACGGCGCTACTGCGTGCAACACACAGGTTGCGCCGCCGCCGCCGCCAATAGCGACCACATGCATCTTCGAACCAACCGGTTGAAAGGTCATCTCACGATGCTATACTTAGTTTTTCTGGTCTTCCGAAACCTGGAAGGAAAGCGCATTGAACGGTTCAACGCCGGGAAGAGCGCCCTGTATTGTACCACACCAAGCCTTCCTTCTCAGCCCATTCAAGAGACGGAGACGCCAGCGCTGGAGTATTGCAGGTGCATCAGACGCAGGCGCTGGCATTGAAACAGAGAGACTCATAATCACTCCTATCACACATGACTCATCCCCCCGACGCCTCAACCAGATCGAAGGCGCGCACGGCATCCGCCTCTGCGCGCCGCAGCGCCGATTCATCACGACCATCACCGTGATCCAGTCCCGCGCGGTCGCCACGGGTCATTGCAAACACGGCGCGCAGCACCTCTTCCTGATCGGCGCTCAGATTTACCTTGCGGCGCGCCATGACCTTGCGTGCAACCTCGATCATTGACTGAATGCGGTATTCACGAAAGACCTCGCCGCCCCAGGTGAACGGTGGAATCGTTTTGGGCGCAAAATGGACGCCGAAAATGTTCGATCCGGTTCCGACGACCGCGCCGCCGTTCAGATGCACGCCGATGCCCAGTTTGACGTGATCGGCGAGGAAACACCCAAGTTTGAGAATACCGCTGTCGATTTGCCCGAACCCCTCGATCACCATGCGGATTGATCCATAGGTGTTCTTCAGGTCGCTGTTGGTGGTCATTGCCCCGATATTGACCCATTCGCCGAGGTACGAGTGCCCAAGAAAGCCATCGTGGTGCTTGTTGCTGTACCCCTGAACGATACTCGCTTCGACCTCGCCGCCAATGCGGCATACCGGACCGATGCTCGTTTCGCCGCGTATGCGTGCGCTGGCGATCAGTGAGCCGGCGCCAATAAACGCGGGTCCCTGGATGAACGAAAAGGGTTCGATGCGCGCCGCATCGATCACAATCGGACCGTCGCGTGCGTCGAGCGCCAGTGGCGGTTCGAGACGCGCATCGCGATGGATAAACACCTGCGTCGGGTTACTGACCACGATCGAGGGATGGTCGGGTGGGCGGTCAGCGGCGCTGAACCATTCCTCCTGCTCGACCAGGAGAGGGACATCACGCACCACCTGCTCGCCATTCACCGCAATCAGGTCCCATGGAAAAGTGAGCAGGCGCGTCTCGATTTCGACCAGGCGTCCGAAACGCTGCAATTCCGCGAGCGCCGCTGTGGCGCGTTGTTCGAGCAGGTAGGGCAACACCGCGCTTGCGAGCCATGGCGTCAGACGCGCTCCAAGCAGCACAGGACCGCCAAGCAGCGCATGACCGGCGTCGGTGATATAGACCGTGCCTGGCGGTTCGTTGCACAGATCGAGGAGCCATCGGACATCCAGCGCACGCGCATTCACAAACGTGAGTGGCACGCTCTGGCTGAGCAGCGCCAGGGGCCAGCGTCCGGCGCCATGCACACGCGCCAGATGTGGACGACAGATGACCGCCGGCGCTCCGCCGGTCAGCGCCTTCACACGTTCGCGCAACGTAAAGATGCCGCAACGCAGATCACACACGGGACGTGTATGCGTCAATGGCAGAAATGTGCGCCATCCCTCGTCTTCGAAGATCACAATCATCTCATCAGCCATAGCAAAACCTGTTGTGTATGAGATTTATTGGCGTTTCCACACTTCCAGGATCGCCGTCGCCAGTTTCTCGGGATCGTGCCGCAGTACACGCACGGTACGTCCTTCGCCCGGATGATCGAGGGACGCCGTCAGCTGCACCACCGCTGTCGCCAGGTCCGCCTCGATGACTTTTGCGCCCTCAACGAGAATATCGCGGGTTGTGATGCGGTCGGTTGTACTGACGGCCGTTTCTTCATATTCTTCCGGCGAGAGAAAGACCGGCATTTGCCGCGCTGCTGCATAGATACGGCGCACTTCGGCATCGATGCGCGGGGTATTCACCAGGACATAATCGGGAGTAAAGCCGCCAAAACGCACGATCTGGCGCACATGATCACCGACGCTGTAGCCAGTTGTCATACCGGGTTCCGTCATCAGGCTGCAAATGTAGATTTTGCAGGCCTTGCTGCGGCGGATCGCATCACGCAGATCGGGAATGAGCAGATTCGGGAGAATGCTCTCATACAGACTGCCAGGACCGAACACAATCACATCGGCGGACATAATGGCATCAAGCGCCACCTGAGTCACCGGCAATGGCGCGGCGACCGGTCCCTGTTCATCGCCGATGTAGATGTTGACGACATGACGCTCTGCGAGGCGTTCATCGTGTGCAATGTTGTGTTTGATATTAAAACGCTGACCATCATCGAGCTCAACAAAAACTTCATGCGGTTCAGACGTCGGCACGACGAAGACGACATTCTCGAAGTTGAACAGGCTCGATGCCCGATAGTAATACTCAACCGGGTCCTGCACCGGTGTAATGCAGGTCAGCCGTTGCGCCGAACGTCCAAGGCTGGCGGTGATCAGAAGACCGGCGCCTCCCGAAAGGATCGTCATCCGGGGAGGCGTCTGGTCGCGCTGATACGCAAGCACCAGTTCGCCGCTGGTATCGACCTGTGTGTTGAGCGGGATGACTGCCACGCCGCTGAGTTGCCAGATGCCGACGGCGAGCGCCATCAATCCCAGGATGGCGAACACCAGGCCGCGCGCCCACAGGGGCATGAATTGCAGCGTAATGAACGAGAAGATCGGCGGTAGCGTCGCAGTACGGTAGACGAAGATGAAAAAGTATGCCACGCCGAGAGAAAAGAAAACGATACCAATAAACGTCAGTGCCAGCGGGCGGATGAGTCGCCGAAGCGAGCTCAGACGTTGCACAATGTGTTGCATGGCGATCGTGCGCTCCTGATAAATGGTTCGTGCTCCCTACGATTGACGCAGTTTTTCGCGCAACACCCGTAGTTTTGCGTTACGGCGCGCCACCAGTTCGGCGAGTAGCAGCGCTGCCAGCGGTGCATCACCGATACCGCCAATGCGACCAATCGTCGGTTGTCCGTCATCTGTCACGCCGACCAGCAACTGCTGCGCTGCGCGCGCTTCGGCGATGCGAGCCGTTGGTTGCTCTGCAAACTCGACGCTTAAACCGGTTTGCACTTCCCAGGTGTGCACCCATGTCGCCGATGCTGCTGAGGCGGGAACGATCACCAATCCGTGCCGGCGATACTGACGGTTGAGATATTGCGCAAGCAGGAGCGCAATATCAAGAGGCGGCGCCAGATCACCATCGTTGTCCACCACACCCAGCGCCCGACCATCAGCCGAAATCGCGACCCCCAGATGCGAGTCGCTTTCGCGCACCAGCTTGCGCAGACGCACGAGTGGCGCGGTGTGCGGGTGTGGCGCCTGACGGCCAAACCAGGCATCCGGATCGCGGTTGATCTCGATGGTTTTGGTTTGCGCACTATCACCGAGGACCGATGGGATAACGCCTCCCGTCGTACCATTCATTACATCCACAAAAATGGTAAGCGACGTCTGACGAGCCAGATCAACATCAATCGCCCGACGCAGACTCTCGACATAGGTCTGGCGGACATCGACCGTCTCAGCATCGGAAACATCAGCGGGAAACGGCGAATATTCAGACGGGGAAGCATCATTGACAAACGGGTTCAAACCAGGCGCCGGCGCAATGACGATCAATCCATTGAGCCAGTAATCACGATTACCGGCGGATACAATCACAGCACAATCGGCAATGCTGCGATCGAGTGCGACATCGATTGCCGGACGCGGCAGTGGCGTTGAGCTGAGGACAACACGTGCGCCGCGGGCGCGCAGCCCCTGGTAACAATCGACAGCGATCTGCGCTGAAAGAAAGCGGGTATCATACGCGATCAGGCAACTCCAGCCGCGCGCCCTGAGGAGATCCGCAAGGGCTGTATATCGGCGGCGCACCGCATCGAGTGTAAAATCTGCCGCGACAGCGCCTTCCCAACAGTACATGTATCGCACGATTTGCATATCTGAAAACTGACGGACCGAGTACGGCGTTGCGCCTGCGCTTACCGTGCAGCTGCGAACTCACGCAACTTGCCGATCATCATATCGCGGATTTCATAAGCGCGTTCGAGCGTATGCGCCTCGAAGCGAGTCGTGATCGCCGGCTCGGTGTTCGATGCACGCAAAATACCCCAACCATCGCCAAAATCGACCCGCACGCCATCGACGTCGATAACCGGATACCGCGCTGCAAAGTAGTCGCGCACAAACTCAATCGCTTTGAACTTTGTCTCCTCATCGAATGGCAGACGTCCCTCCGAGAGCGACGGCAACGGCGGAAATGGCGCCAGCGCTTCAGCAAGCGTCTGCCCGCTCTTCTCCAGCGCGTCGAGCAGCATGCAACCGGCAAAGATGCCATCATCATGATGATGGTGTTCGACGGCGCCAAACACATGACCACTCAACTCGCCAGCCAGTGGCGCTCCCACTTCTCTCATCTTTGCTGAGAGGTTCGAGTAGCCGGTCCGCCACATCACCGGCGTGCCGCCAAAGGCGCGGATGGCGTCAATCAACACCACACTGCACTTCACGTCGAACACGATCGGCGCCGGTCCCTTCGCCAGCGCCTGTTGTGCCAGCACAATCAAATAGCGGTCAGCAAAGACGATCTCGCCATTGCCGTCGACCACGCCAAGGCGATCACCGTCGCCGTCGAGCCCGATGCCCATGTCGGCGCCGGTTTCGCGCACAACGCGAATGAGGTCCTGGACATTCTCCTCTTTGAGCGGGTCGGGATGGTGGTTGGGAAATGTGCCGTCCGGCTCGATGAACAACGGAATAACTCTGCACCCGATCGCTTCCAGGGTACGCACGCCGAGTGGACCGGCGACCCCGTTCCCGCCGTCGAGAACGACGGTCGTGTTGCGTGTGAGCGCGATGTGACGGGCAACATCGCGCACATACGCTTCCGCCATATCACACTGCTCATATGTGCCATTGCCGGATGTGAAGACACCGCTCATTGCGATCCGACCGACGTCCTGAATCTGCTCACTGCTGAGCGGCGTGCCACCGTACACCGGGTCGGAGAGGCGGAGTTTCAAACCATTGAAATGTGGTGGATTGTGGCTGGCAGTCACGACGGCGCCGCCATCGGCGCGCAGGAAGGAAACGGCGAAATACATCAACGGCGTCGGCGCCATGCCAATATCGATGACATCGCACCCGCTCTGGCGCAGACCCGCGATCAGCGCTGCTGCATAGGCTGGCGAAGTCAGGCGAGCATCACGCGCCACGACGATCCGACGTCGCTCGTGTTGCCGAAAGAACGTACCGCTGGCACGCCCCAGCGTGCGATAGACATCTTCGGACAGATCGCGATCAACCACGCCGCGAATGTCGTATGCGCGAAAAATCGAAGGGTGAATGGTCGTCATCACGATGCTCCTCATACCGTGCAGCGGTCGCCAGACTCCAGCGTTCGTATTGTAGTACCAACCATTGATGATAGCAACCGGATACTGCTGTATCCCCGGTCACGTGTCTGCCAGTGCAATCAGCACCCAGAATGCAATCGCCAGGTCAGGGACGAAATAGAAGCGATCGACCAGCCCGTGCACCAGCGCAGCACTCATCGCCGCCAGCGCACCAAGCGCCAGAAGGTCGCGTCGCTCACGCAGGGCGCCGATGGCATTGCGGAAAAACCGCAGCACGAGCCAGCCAAACGCGATAACACCGATCGGACCGGTGTTGATCCAGGCGTCGAGGATCAGGTTGTGCGGATGCGCAGCATATGCTTCACTCGTGCCGAGGAGCGACGGATCGATCAGGCTGCGTCCGAACGCTGGATTGTGGTAATAGTAGAATTGATCGAGTCCGAGACCAAACGGATGCTGCTGGAGATACGCCAGCGACTCGCGCCAGAGGAGCAGACGCGCATCGGTGCTGCCTCCGCCAGGACCGCCGCGCAGCGTCAGCGCCAGACCGGCAACCACTGCAATCACAACGCCAGCCAGCGCCAGCGCCGACCAGCGCATGACCTGCCGATCCCGCGACTGAAAGAAGAACCAGCCCACACCAACAACAGTCGCCGCAACAACGCTCGCCAGCCACGCGCCGCGCGAAAAGGAAACCCCCACGCCAGCCAGAGCGAGCAACGCGCAGCAGGTGAACAGGAGCATGGTAGCGATGTTGCGTGCAACGTCCCCGTGATTCGTATGTGCGACCATATCACCCGCAACGTCACCACGACGCACACCGATGGCAATCACCGCCGCCAGGGGCCAGACCCGTTCAAGAAAAAGCCCCAGATTGTTCGGGTGCCCATACACCGACGTGACCCGACGTACACCATCCACATCAATGATATTTTCGCTGAATGCCTGTTTCTCGCCAAGCAGCGGCGCCAGATCGAGTCCGCCATACTGCAATACCCCGATTAATGCCACGTATGCGCCACTCACTGCCAGCGAGCCGCCCAGCAGCAAACGCGACACGCCCACGACACGCACCAGCCCATAGAACAGCAACGGCTCAGCAATCAACCAGCGAAACTCGCGCAGTGCAGCGCTGCGCCCCTCAGGGACCGCTATGACAACACCGATAATCCCTGCCAGCGCCAGTATCATGTGCGGTGCATATCTCCCACTCATCGCGCAGGCACGCTGCAAGTGCGGCTGGAAGTCAACAGCATGTCGGTGTCGCGCCACCTGGATCGTCCATCGCCCTGCTACAGCAGCTGTCGTAAGCAGAAGCGCCACTTCGTGAAGCGGGAACAGCCACGCGCGCCCGAACAGATCGACAGAAGCCGGTATCAGGTAGAGCGGCGCCGTCAGCACGACACTGATCAGACCGCCAGCCGGCTGCAGCGCTGCCAGACCGGCAAAGAGCGCCAGCCCTGCAAGACGCAGTGGGAGTGGCAATGCACCGATGTAGAACAACGCCAGCCCCAGTACCATTATCGTCAGTACCGGTGCATCCGCCAGAAGCGCCCGACGTTGAAAGAGACCGAATGGTTGCATTCCTGTGTATGCTCCTGGGTACGTGTTCGCTCTTCTCCTGGGAGCGCGAGCATCATATTCATCAGGCAGCATCGACGATTGGGCGGACGACCTGTGGTTCAGATGCACACGGTCACCGTCGTGCGGCAATCCGCCCGATCTCAAGCATCATCACAGCGCCTGCAGACGCCAGCGCCAGCACGATCAGCGTCGGCGTCAGCGTCCAGACCCAGGGCAATGGACGTTCGCGCCCGACAAAGAATCGCTCTGGCGCAACACCGCTCCGCACTTCGCCCACATGGACAGTGTCAGCCAGGCCAGAAGCAACCATCACCGAACCTCCATCTGCCCGGGGTTCGACCAGTGTTGCCATCCCGCCATCGATGCTGACCCGGGCAGGCGCATTGAGTTGCAGGGCAAGCGATTGCCCGGTAAAACGGACGCGCCACACACCTTCCCCGACTGGCTCGACCGCCGGATGGCGCCAGGTATGGGCGCCGGCGCCGGCAATCGCACCGTTCATCGCATAGGCGCGGACTGCCTCATAGGCTGGCAGCGGCTGAAAATGACGGTCAACGAGCGCGAAATAGGGGGTCGGATCGGCGAGGTCTGGCTCACGATAGCCGCCCCAGCGCAGGAACCAGATGTTCATGACCCCAACCCAGGGCCATTCCCGACGGGCGCGTTCCAGCTGCCCGACCAGATAGACGCCCTTCACCTCCTCGGAGACAGGGGGTCCCCAGGTATTGCGCGCCGGTTCCGGAATATAATCGGGGGCGCTGTTGTAGCCGAACTCGCTGATCCAGATCGCCTTACCGCCATCGCCGTGCCGTTCCATCACTTCGCGCAACAACACAACACGCGAGACATCAATCCGCGTATCGATCGGTCGGTCCAGATCGCGAAACGGCGCATCAGGTCGCCAGCGGAAGCGGATGTAGCGGTTCTCATCGGGCGGTTGCCCCAATCCATATGCCTGCGCCGACATGATGTCGAAATATGGTGCACCACCGGCGCGATACACTCGATCGAGATACTCCAGTTCGCTCATCGGCGCGATACGTGGCTCTTTCCCATCAGTTGGCGACAGGCTGGGGAACAGGATGACCACATCAGGGTTGGCGGCGCGCGCTGCTGTGGCTGCGACGCGCAACAGTTCGACAAAACGTTCGGGTTCCGGCAGGCGCCAGCTCCATTCATACGCAAGGTTTGGCTCATTCCAGATCTGAATGAACCGCACCTGCCCACGATAGCGGGCAGCAACTGCTGCCACAAAGTCAGCATAGTCGGCGTCGTTTTCCGGTGGCCCGGTCGAGCTGGCATTTTCGCGCAACCCGGCCTGAAATCGTGGATCGGCATCGTCGTTTGGGCGCGCCCAACGCGGCGCGCGGTCGATGCGCACGATCAACTCCAGCCTCAGACGTTGCGCTTCGGCGACAATGAAATCATACTTCTCCCAGGAACTGCGCGTCTGATCAGGATTGCGGCGATCGACAAAATCGCCCTTGGCGTGAATTTCGACATCATCCCAGGGCATCTGAATCCGGACGAAATGCGCCCCCATCGCGCGCGCCAGTTCGAGGGTGCGGGTTACATCGGCGGGATTGGGTTCAAACTGGAGATTGTATGCATTTACGCCGATCTGGGGAACATCAGACCAGGCGACGGGGGCAACGGGTGGCGTATACGTTACACCACGGTTCACCTCGTTGTCGAACCATGTGAATGCCGCAAGCGCGCCGGACAGCAATCCGATGACTGTCAGGGACAGAATGAAACGAACCATGTGATATCCTTACCTCACCAGGCGGGGAGTATAGTGGCATGATGGAGGACTGTCAATTGTACACCCGGGCGCGTCTCCAGGTTCTGGCGTGGAATACCGGCGCACAGCGTTTCTATGCACGCTGGGGATACACGGAAATCTGGCGTCTATCTGGCTGGCGCGCGATGCTCTCGTGGTCCAGCGTCGTGATGGAAAAAAACCTTTGTTGATAACGGTCATTCGCTCCCGCTCTAAGCGCCTATCCGAATAACGCAGGAAACCGAAAACCGCATCCTGAGTAGCGCGCAGCGCCCCCGTACGCCCCGTACGGGGGTACGGGGGCAGCGCGTATCGAAGGAGCGGTTTTTCGGACTAGCTCTAAAAGTTGCGAATCCTTCACTGCCGCTGAAGCGATTCAGGGTCAGTCGATCCTCTTGCGCTGCCGGGCAAACGTGCTACAATGAGGTACAAACCACCGTCAGCGAAGACCATACAGGAAGCGATCCTCTCAACTGCCCATCGAAAGCACCTTTCAGCAACGAACCGCTGGATTGTCTGAACGTACAGCTCAACCGATACGGTTGAGCCAGAGGTGTTTGTACTATCGGAGAAAATCAGCATTCAATGACGCATGCTGCCAGACGAGGCGCCATCATACCGCAACGACGCGGCTCAGGCATGGTGCAGAAAGGGGAGAACCATGAGCAAGCCAGAACGGGTGAACGATCCGTTGGAGGATGTGTCCTCCTTTGTCGCGTTGCTCACTATCCTGCTGGGATGCGCCCTGCTCCTCGCCGTCGTCAATATCGTTTTCTTACTTGTGACCGGTGATCTGACTGGCGCCACAATTGCGATCATTAGCGCGGTTGTGGGATTGTCTCTTGTAGCAACGCGCCATCTGTCCCGACAGCGGCGCAGGCAGTCCGCCGTGATTCTCTTCGCTGTAACGCTCTCACTGGGAGCGGTGGCCGTCGTATGGGTCGAACCTGCCAGTCTTCCGGTCGCGGTGCTGATCCCGCCACTCATGCTGCTCGGTGCGTTGCCACATCTTCGTCAGTACGAAACCGGACCGCTGATTTTCCTGACCAGTCTTGTGACGATCGTTCTTGCCATCGGCGTCGAAGCCGGGCATCCGTGGTTTGCGGCGCCTGGATCCATTGCACCAGTCTTGCGAATCAGTGCCGCTGTCGGTGCTGTGCTCTTGTTGTCAGCAATCCTCTGGAACTTTAGCACGCATTTCCATACTGTCCTGGCGCGTCTCGAAACTGCCAACACTGCCCTGCGCGAGAGTGAAGCGCGGTATCGTTCGATCGTCGAGGAACAAACCGACCTGATCTATCGTGCGCGACCTGACGGGGTCGTGACGCTGGTCAATGAAGCCGGCTGCCGCTACTGGGGGCTGAAGCGCGATGAGATCATCGGCAGCGACCTGCGGCGATTTGTGCATCCGGACGACCTTCCAGCACTCAATCGGCATCTGGAGTCACTGACACCCGAGTCGCCGGTGGGAACCATCGAGTGTCGGGTGGTGTTGCCGTCGGGTGAGGTGCGCTGGCAACGGTGGACAGACCGCGCCCTCTACGATGGTAATCGGTTGAACGGGTACCAGTCGGTCAGACGCGACATTACCGAGCGTAAGCGCGTCGAAGAGCAGTTGTTTCGCAGTGAACGCCAGTTCAAGGCGATTGCTGAGAATGCTCCCGACATTATTACACGCTATGACATCCAGGGGCGTTACCTGTACGTCAATCCGGCATTCGAGCGAGCAACCGGAATGACGAGCGCCGATATCCTTGGAAAAACGCAACGGGAACGCCGTGTGCCTGAAGACATTGCGCAGTTGTGGGATGCATGCTTTCGATCTGCGATCGAGACCCGATCAGTGCAATCACTGGAGTTCGAGATGAAGATGCCATCAGGGCATCGCTTCTACGAGTCACGCATCGTGCCCGAACTCGATCCACAGGGTCGGATTGAGTCGCTGCTGGCGATGTCGCGCGATATCACGGAGCGCCGTCAGCACGATCTGGCGCTCCAGCATCGCCAGAAACTCGAGAGTATGGGCGTGATGGCGCAGGGCATCGCTCACGAGTTCAACAATCTCCTTGGCATTATGTTGAACAATGCCGAACTCGCCCTCACCACCCTCCCGCGTGAAGCGCCGGAGCGCCTGTCGCTCGAGTCCATCAACAGCGCCGGACGGCGCGCAGCGGCGATCACCCGTCAAATGCTGACCTACATCGGGAATCGGCCGTTGCAGACAACCCGCCTGCACCTCAATGATCTGATCGAAGAGATTCGAGAACTTCTGCAGGCTTCGATCGCAAAGAATGTCTCACTGGTCTATTGTTTGAGCCGCCATGATCCGGTCGTCGAGGGCGATGCTGCACAACTGCGTCAGGTGCTGCTCAACCTGACGATCAATGCCGCAGAAGCAATCGGTGATCGAGATGGCGAGGTGGTTATTTCGACCGATGTGCGCTTCATCGATCAGGCGTTTCTCTCGGCAACGATTGGAACGCCCGACCTGCCCGATGGCACATATGCTGTTCTTTCGGTCCGTGATGATGGTTGCGGCATGGATACACACACACTTGCGCGGATCTTCGATCCCTTCTTCAGCACCAAATTCATTGGGCGCGGGCTCGGTTTGCCTGCGACGCTGGGCATCGTGCGCGGGCATCACGGCGCAATCAGCGTTGCCAGCGCTCCCGGCGAAGGAACAACAGTGAGCGTCTTCCTGCCGGTTGTGCACCAGCCGCTGCCACAGATCGGTTCTCACAGGCACGCCGGCATAAGTAGCGACTACCAGAAAATCTTTCTGGTCATCGATGATGAAGAGGGTGTCCGCGCCGTCGCTGCGCGCATGCTGGAGTGGCTGGGTCGCCCGGTGCTCACGACAGGCAATGTCGAAACCGCGATCATCCTCGCCAGACAGCATCGTCCGTATCTGACCTGTATTCTGCTCGATGACACAATACCCGATTGTGATCTCGATCACGCTGTTGGGGAGCTTCGGCAGGCTGGCGGCGATGTACCGATCATCCTGATGAGCGGCTATACCGAGGACATTGCCAGCAGGCGTTTTGCGCATCTTGGGTTGAACGGTTTTCTGCAGAAGCCGTTCACGTCGCAAGAACTGCGCGATGCCGTCGATTGTGCGCTGGCGACTCTCTGAGGGGATTTTAGATTTTGGATTTTAGATTTTAGATTTTAGATTGTGGCTATGTTCACCTCACGCGCACGGCTGCACTGCCTCCTTGTAGCGTTCAGAGGCAGGAAAGAGCCATAACGCAAAGGCGCTATGTCCGCCCACTTCTCTCCTTTGTGTGCTTCGCGCCCGGTCAGGGCACGATGGAGCACGGCGCCACGGTGGGGCACGGTAGGGGCACGGCGGCGCCGTGCCCCAACATATCGGGTATAATCCCCGCACCTATGAGATTGTCGTTCCAACACCGTTCCGACCGGCGCTCGATTGCGCATGTGCCGCTCCTGATCCTCCTGGTGGCGGCGGCACTGTTTCGCATCGCACTATGGGACGCCTTGCCCCGCCAGGGGCTCATATCCGATGAGGGTGAGTATCTGTCGGCTGCCTGGTGGCTGGCGCATGGGCGCGGCTTCGACTGGCATCAGGGGTACCTGTGGACACGAGCGCCGCTCTACCCCGTATTTCTGGCGCTCCACATCGTCTTCTTCGGTGATGCCCTGGTCGCCATTGTCGTCACGCAGACCATTCTGAGCCTGATTATGATTGTGCTGGTGTATGCGCTTGCGCGGCGGATCGTGCCACCCGATCTGCGTGCAGCGCCGCTGATCGCCGCTGCACTCACCAGCTTCTACCTGCCCTTCGTTGTCTATCCGCAGATGATCCTCTCAGAAACGCTGTACATCTGCCTTGTGCTGAGCGGTATGCTGGCGCTTGCTCGTGTCAACGCACAGACAGCGCCTGCATCCGCCGTTGATCCTCGACATCGTTCTCTTCAACCAGTTGTCAGCAGTATCGTTGCCGGTGTCCTGTTCGGAATGGCAACCCTCACCCGCAGCCAGACACTGCTGGCGTTACCGCTGATTGCAGGATGGATGGCATTTGCCTGGCGACGTCACCTGTGGCGTCCGCTGGTCTTTCTGGTGGTTGCAGGCGCTGTCATCGCACCATGGACAGTTTACAACTCGCGGATCTATGGCGGGCTGGTGCTGGTCGACACCAGCGGCGCTTACAACCTGCTCATCGGCGCATGGTCGGCGCACGATGGCGTTCGCCGGGATGCGCCCACTCGTGATTTTGTGCTGGCGATGTTTCCGGAGCAACGTGTCATCCCTCCATCCAGCACATGTCTGCCCCACCCGGGCCCCCAGCCCAGCCAGGCAGCACGCCAGACGACAATGATGCGCGAAGGTCTCTGCCTGATTGCCGATCGCCCGCTGGCATTCATTCACAAATCGCTGACAGAACTCGTTGACCTGTTCCGCATCAACTATACCGGCGCCGAACGACTGACGAACGGCTTCTCGACCGGTCGTCTGCCGGTCTGGTACGTTCTGATGCTTTTTGTGCTCGATGACACCCTGTATGTACTCACGCTGCCGCTGGGGATCGTTGGTTGGGCTGTGGTGCGTCGTGCCGCGCCCGACTTCCAGGCGCCGGCATCGCTCATCGGAGTCTGGCTGATCTTCAACATCGTCCTGACGCCGCTGCTGTTTGCAATTAATCGCTTTCGCATGCCGCTGCTGCCGTTCGTCTTCATTCTTGCAGCAGTAACCATCAATGGGTTCTTCCACCGGCGCAATGGACTGCTCGACGCGATACGCACGCGCTACGGCATCGCCTGCAGCGTGCTTGCCGGGTTGCTAACCCTGATTGCCGTCTCGCCCCATGCGTACCTGGAGCCGCGTCCGCCGGGCAGCGACTCGCAGTGGGCATCATACCTGGGACCATACCCGTCGAGCCTGGCGATCACTGGCATTGCGCTGGCGGCGCGTCCCTTTGCGCTCGACGATGCGCGCTTCCTGAAGGCGTTACAATCGGGCGATATTGCGATAGCGGAGGATATTCTGCGCAATGGCACGCCAGGGCGCGCCACAGCGCGGCTGGGCGCTGCACTGATTGCTGCCCATCAAGGGCGATACAACGAAGCGCTGGCGTTCCTGCCGCCGCCAGAGCAGATTGCTGCCACCGGTGATGTAGAGGGAAGTGTATTGTACGGCGATCTGCTGCGCAGTATCGGCGATGAGGCGGGTGCGCGCGCTGCGTTCACCCCACGGTACGTCGATGCCGCCAATCCGGTCGAGTGGGCATGGGACTGGCTGCGACCGGCGCCGGCCCGCATCATTGATCTGGGAGGGAATCTCGACCTTGGATATATTCGCGGATGCTATCTCGGAGAGGGTGACATCGCTGAACGAACGACCTATCGCTGGTGCACCGACGGAGCGCTGTTGCGCTTCCCTGGCGCAGGTCGCCCGTATGCGCAACGCCTGATGGTGACTGTTGATGGGCGCGGATGGCCCGCCGATCTGCATCCCGCGTCACCGGTGCGGGTTCTTCTCGCAGAAAACGGGCAGGAAATTGGCGCATTCCCCGCCAACCCCAACGGAGTGCGCACCTTCGAAGTGACAGTGCCGCCATTTCCCGATGGCGCAGATATCATCATCGAACTGCGAGGTCCCGTGTTCGTTCCCGATGCGGCGCGCTACCTGAGCCAGCAGGGTGACGGGTCTGTCGGTCAGGTTCACCGCCTGATGGTGCGGCTGGATCGGGTTGAGGTTGGGATGTAATATGGCGCTGATCAGACGCTTCGCACCATCGAATCGTTCAGGCGTTGCGCATCTCCTGACAATCGCCGGGTTGGTGGCGCTTGCGCTCGTTTTACGATTGCTGGTGTGGCGCTGGCACGAACTGTATCCGCTGGGGGGCGATGAGCAAGAATATCTGAACCAGGCGCTGACGTTGTTGCGCACACGGCAGTATGTCGAGTTGCGCCTGATGCGCCCGCCGCTCTACGCCATCTTTCTGGCGGCATGCATCGTTGCATTCGATTTCCTGATTCAGAACCTGCGCCTGGTGCAGGCAGTGATCAGTGCGCTGACGGTTGCGCCGATCTATCTGCTCACCATGCGCCTGTTCGGTGACCGGCGCGTCGCCATCATCGCCGGGTTGCTGACAGCGCTGAACTATACACTGGCGTTCACGGCGACCGAACTGTTGACCGAAACGCTCTTTCTCTTTGCAGGAACGATCATCTTCGTCTTGCTATCGTACACTCTATCCGCTTCACGATGGCAACCGCTCATCGCCGGCATCTGCCTGGGAGCGCTGGCGCTCCTGCGATCCGTTGCATTGCCGCTGCTGGCGTTGGGATCTCTCTGGCTGGCATTGCATGCCGGAAAGCGCGCTGCGGCGACGTTCGTCCTTGCCGCAGTACTGGTGATTGCACCGTGGACAGTACGAAACTACCTGACCTACGATGCGCTGATCCTGATCGACACCACTGGTGCAGAAAACCTGTGGCTCGACAATGATCCCGCCGGTCGTGAAGCGGTCAAGCGCCAGTTATACGCCCTTGGCGACAACATGGCAGCGCGGCAGCGTCTGGCAGCCGAACGCGGCGTTGCGGTCATTCTCGACAATCCGGAACACTTCGCTGCCAAAGTCTGGCAGCAGGCGCGCCTCTTTACCGCGCTCCAGTTCTTCGACGATATGCGCAACCGTCCGGCGATCTGGGTGCCACCTCTTCAGGTCTGGCTGCGCCTGATCCTTGGTGATGGTCTCTGGCTCGTCATTCTGCTTGGCGGGGCAGCCGGTCTCTGGCTGGCGCCGACGTATCGCTGGACGCTCATCATTGCGGCGCCGTGGACGCTCTACATTGCGCTGACCACCCTGATCTTCCACGTCGAACCACGCTACCGGCTCCCTGTCTATCCCGCGCTCATCCCATACGCTGCCTGGATGATCGCTCATCTGAGCGCCTGGCGAGCGCCGACAAAGCGCCACATACCGGCAGTGATCGCAGCTGGCGCCACGTGCGCCGTGCTCATTGCTGTTACACTCACACATCGACCCTATATCTCGGAGTCCTGGATGCTGGCGCAGAAACACATGGCTCTCCGGCAGGCGCAACACGCCCTCGAACAGGGACGCGCCGATCGCGCGCGTCGTGCTGCCGAAACGGCGCTCCTGCTCGACGAACGTTCCGCTCTGGCGCGGGTTGCCCTGGCACGCGCCGATCTTGCAGATGGCGACGCCAATGCAGCCCTCGAGCACCTGAATGCAGCGTTGACTGCCATCCCTGATCATCCATACGCGCATCTTTTACGTGGCGCCGTCCATCGTCTGCAGGGGAACGAGCGTGCAGCGCTGCGTGATCTCAGGTATGAAACAGCGTCGCTCGAAGACCTGCAACACTGGGCATGGGATGTCTTCCGTCCCATCGCGCCGCTGCAGGAGCGCCTGGATATTGGACATCTCGATCTGGGATATGTGCGCGGGTTTCATTTTGCAGAGGACGGCTTTCGCTGGACGACCGATCAGGCTGAGATTCTGCTGGCGGCGCAGTCTGGCAGGATGCTCGAACTACGGCTCAGCGGCGACCGGTTGCCCGGCGCGCCGCTTCCAGAGGTGAGAGTCTTCATCGATGGGGTGGAAGTCGGTCGCACAACTGTGCCGCAGGGCTGGCGGTCGATCCGGTTTCCACTACCCGACGGCGCTGCCGACGACGGTCAGGTCGTGGTCGGCATCCAGAGCACAACCTATCGCCCGCGCAGCATCGATCGCACGAGTCCGGACAATCGTCCTCTTGGCGTTGCGATCGATGAAGTACGGATCGTCGATCAACCACGCCCATGAACATCTCGAAGGAACAGACTCTTCTCGTCCTCATCCTTGCCTTTGCGCTGGGGTTACGGCTGCTGCTCTGGAGTCAGCCGCTTCACGAGCCCGCGAATGATGAGGTCGAGTACATCACAGTTGCGCGCGATCTGCTGGAAGGGCGCGGCTGGTCGTTCTATGATCGCTACCACTGGCTGCGTGCGCCGCTCTATCCACTCTTCCTGGCAGCGTCCTGGGGGCTGGCAGGCGACGACGGATGGCCCCGCGCCACCCGCGCCCTCCATCTGGCAGCGCTGCCCAATGTGCTGTTGAGCGTTGTCAGCGTGTACCTGGCATACGCGCTTACAAGCCGGTTGCTTCAGCATCGACAGGCAGCGCTGCTGGCGGCGCTGATCACCGCGCTGCTCTGGACTCATGCTACCTTTGCCAGTCTGTACATGTCAGAAACGCTGTTCACGGTCCTGTTCCAGATTGGACTGCTCAGCCTGCTCTGGGCCGGTGATCGGCGCACGACAGCGCAGCGCTGGCTGTTGATCGGTGTGGCGGGTGCAGTGCTGGGTCTGGCGGCGCTCACCCGTTCGCTTGCGCTCCTGTTTCTGCCGATTGCCGCCGGCTGGCTGGCGATCCAGATGTACCGCCGGCATCCTTCGGGACATCTTCGTCGCCGTCTGGCAACGTCACTGCTGGCGGCGGTCGTCCTGCTGGCAAGCGCAGGAGCGGTCATCGCCCCCTGGACAATCCGCAACTACCAGGCGTATGGCGGTCTCATCCTGATCGAAACCGGGCTCTCGTACAACCTGTGGGTGTTCAACGAACCACGCGAAGATCGGGAAACGATTCATCGCCTCCTCGAAGAGATCGCTAATCCGGTCGAGCGGGCGAACTATGCCACCGAACGCGGGCTGGAGCGCCTGCGCGAAGACCCGATGATCATCGCGCGCAAACTCTGGCTCAACTGGATTCTTCTGGTGCGCGTCAAGCCGATCCAGGATCGGTTTCTGATGGAAAGTTACTACAGCGATGTCGATCTTCCACTATTCGTTGCGGCGCTGATCTTCGACGACCTGCTCTACATTCTGATTGCGATAGGGGCAATCGTTGGGCTGACGTATGCAGTGCGCATCCGCAACCCCGACCCGGCGCGCGTGACACGCCAGCGGCTGCCGACTGCCCCTGCGCTCCTCTGCCTGCTCTGGATCAGTTATGCAATTGCAACCATGCTGATCACACACGGCGAAGCGCGCTACCGGCACTTTCTGTTTCCGGTGCTGATTCCATACGCGGCGTGGACCTTCGCAGCGCTTGCAGGGCGCACACTTCATGTCGACCGGCAACGTTTGCTGTTGATCACACCACTCATCGGCATCTTCCTCTGGAGCGTCACGACCGCATATCCGTGGCGTTGGGCGGATGAGAACCTGAGGCGGGGCAGCCATGCCCTGGTCGGGGATGTCTGGATGACGCTCAACAGTCCTGATCGGGCAATCGACGCCTACATGAGTGCGCTGAGAGCAAAAGCGACCCCTGATGGGTGGCTGCGATTATGTGCAGCTCACCTGGCGCGCAGCGACATCGAGCAGGCTCATGTTGCCTGCCGTGCTGCCTGGGACAGCTCGCGCGCCTATTACATTGCCAGCGCGCGCCTCGGTGATCTGGAGCGCTCCATCGGGAATCTGGAAGCGGCGCGGCGCGCGTTTGCAGGGGCATATGCCGATGAACAGCGCGTTCTGGACTGGTCGTGGCGGATGCTGGGACAGAACCCTCCCGCATCACTGGACATCGGCAATGGTCTCGACTTCGGTTATGCTGGCGGGGTCTACCCTGCAGAAGAACTGCTGGGACGACGCGCGCGCTGGAGCGCGGGGCGTGCACTATTGCGATTGGGCGGCGCCAGCCCGTCTGCTCCGGCACTGCTGACGCTCAGGCTGGCAGCCCCTCACCCGGATCGATCGGATGTTCCGGTACGCATGTGTGTTGAGGGGTCATGCCAGCAGGCTGAACTCAACGCTGCCTGGCGCACCTGCGCCTTTATCGTCGAGCCGCGCAGTGCAGCGATCCTCGTTGAAATACAAAGCCCGACATTCATCGGCGCCGATGGGCGGCGGTTGGGGGTGATGATCGATCGGGCTGCGCTGACGCCGCTTCTATCGCGAACCGAACGATAGTACTGTTGCCGGAATACGGCACGCCACACTTCCTGCATTGCATTCATTCACAGCCGGTGTGTCCAGTGGCAGTATGCACGGTTTTTCCAGGAAATAATACCATTTTAGATTGTAGATTTTGGATTGGAGATTGCTGCGATAGCGTTGTGATGCGCTCTGATGAGCGTGCGCATGCGGCTTGTTCAATTCCAATCGGTATAATCCTCTGTCGCCTGCGCCGGCAGGCTTTGCCCCGATAGCGGAGGGCATTAGCCCGACGGCATCAGGCGCATCCCGAATTTAATGTCTAAAAAACCATGCATAATGAAGAGACGCGAGCCATCGTATCTGCTCGCGTCCCTTCCCTTCACCGCGCCCCACAAGGCATGGGTCGCGTCCTCTGTCCCCATTTCACATCAACCCGGTGCCGCCGCGCTTCGACAGCCGCTGATCGAGAGAGATCGCAAATGCCTGGAGGCTGGTGCTATCGAGTTTCTCGAGCGCATCGAGTTCATCTTCGGTCAGGTCATATTCCTTACAGGCCTCACGCGCATTTTCGATCAGCGCTTTACGAAACTCCGGATCGGTCACCGCACGTCCAATTACCCGCTCGACTTCCGACTGAGACATGGCATGGCTCCTTTCTGAAGGCAGAACGCGCTATGCAGTGAGCATGTCCCCATACATAACGCGCATCCGGTACGCTTCTCCACCTGCGTCCAACAGAGTAAACGTATCGTATGCTCGTTTTAGGTACGCAGATCCGTCATTATGGTTTCCTGCCTTCAGCAATGCTGCGCCATACGCGCGCCAGGTGCGCGCCAGCTCAAAACGATCCTGCACAGTCTCACACAATGCCGCGCTGGCATCGAAGTCTTCCCGCCAGGAACGTTCCCGTCCCACCGTTGCCGTGCCACGCAGCCGGAGCGCAACTGCCATCAGGTCATCGGCGCCGAGGGAGCGGCTCAATTCAACTGCCTGCTCCGCATACACTGCTGCGTCATCCATCTGTTCCTGCCCGATCATCGCCTCGACCAGCGCATTGAGCGCCTCGATCTGAAGCGATGGCGCCTGAAGCGCCTCAGCCGTCGCCAGTGCGTGGCGGGCAAGTTTTGCCGCCTGCAGAACGTCACCCTGGGCACTGCAGGTCTGCGCAAGATGAACCAGCGTATTCGCCTCCTGATCCGTACTGCCGAGCGCGCGATGCAGACTCAGCGCCTCCTCGTACGCCTGTTGCGCCTGTGTATAGCCGCCGCGACGATAGTGGATGATACCAAGGGTATTGAGCAACTGTGCCGTTTCCAGTTGTGCATTCAACTGGCGCGACAGTTCCAGCGCTTCCTTGCAGCGCGCTTCAGCTTCGGCGTACTGTCCGAGCACAGTGAGCGAATACGCGATATTCCCTAGTGCGTAGGTAATCGCGTACCGCAATTCAATCTTGCGCGCCAGCCTCTCCGCCACGCGATAGTGTTCAAGTGCGCGCTGGTGATCATTCTGCAACTGCCAGAGATACCCGATATTGTTGTGCGACGCGATCATGCCCGGCAGGTCGTCGATTGCCTCCCGCACCCGCAGACTGCGCTCGAAAAACTCGCGGGCACGAGCATATTCGCCGCGCAGAGTCAACACCGAGCCACTCTCGGCATGCAGCCGCGCTTCGATCTGTTCGTCCTCAGCGCTGTGAGGATCAGCGTGAAGCATCGCCAGTCCCTCTTCACACGCCGCCAGCGCCAGATCGTATTCACCACGTCGCCGTCGGACGAGGGCGATATCTGCACTGATGCGTGCAGCAGCCGTTGGCGTTACGTCTGCCGGATGCGCACGTACCATGCTCATCGCCTGCTCCAGCGCCTCGAGCGCCGCGGCGTACATCCCCTGTTTTTCAAGGACAGCACCGCGCCGATGGTACGCCTGTTGCGCTACTTCCGGCGAAATGCCGGGGGTGTTGAGAACATGCGCAATATGTCCCAGTGCCTGGGAGTAGCGACCGAGCGTCGTTGCGACATCGGCGATGGACAGACGCGTTTCCCAGCTGCGTGGATCCTGCTCATCTCCTGAGAGTGCTTCGAGCGCCCAGGTGTAGTACTGCAACGCTTCTTCGTTAGCGAAGACGGCGCGCGCCGCATGACCGGCTTTCAGCAGATAATGGATCGCCTTGTCGCGCCGGTTGCTGAGACGGTAATGATGCGCCAGCAAACCGTAGTAATCGTCCAGATCGTCGCTGTAGCGTTGTTCCAGGTACTCGCCGATGCGCCCATGCAACTCGCGCCGCCGCGCATAGAGCATGCTCTGGTACGCCACTTCCTGGAGCAGAGCGTGGCGGAACATATGCACCCGTTCCGGCTCGATCCGCTCCAGAATCGTCAGTTCCTGCTCGTCCAGATGGGTCAGCTGGCGCAGCAGCGCAATCCGGTCGATACTCTGAATCGCCTGCAAAACGCCGAACGGGATGCGTTGCCCGATTACCGATGCCACGCGCAACACATTGCGCGCATGCTCGTCAAGACGGTCAATGCGCGCCAGAAGCAAACCGTTGAGACTATCGGGCAGGCTGTCGATACTGTTGAGAAACGCCTGATTCGACTGCGCCAGCACAGCACGCAGAAGTTCTGCCAGAAAAAGCGGATTGCCTGCCGCTCGCGCCGCAATCTGGCGGCGCAACGTTTCGGGAATCTGCACATCGCCAGCCAGGATTTCCACAAGGCGATCACTGTCCTCCGCCGGGAGTTCCCGTAGCGCGATCACCGTTGCCTGGTCATCGCCCGAAAGTGCGGCGGCTGGCCGGTGCGCGCCAAGGATCAGCGCCGGTGAAGAGCGGATCGTCTGTGTGACACGATGCCAGAGATCGAGCGACACCGAATCCGCCCAGTGCAGATCCTCGAACACGACCAGCAATGGATTCTGGGAAGCGGCATACAGCAGCAGTCGTTCAAGCAGATCAAAGCGCCGTTCCTGGCGCAACTGCGGATCGAGCCCGCGGGTCAGACGATTGTCGGGAATATCGAGCCGCACCAGATCACCCAGCAGTGGCAGCCATTCTTCCATCCCGGCGCCAAGCGCAGCCAGATGCGCAGCGATCTTGCCGGCGCGCACTTCATCGCTCTCACCAGGAACCATACCACAGAGCGATTTCAGCAACTCCCCCCAGGCGGCATACGGAATGCTCGAGGTGTAGGACAGGCATGCCGCCGACACGATACGCATACCCCGTTCACGCGCGATGGCAACCAGCGCTGCCACCAGTCGGCTTTTGCCGACGCCCGCTTCGCCGACCAATCGTACAGCCCGACCTGAACCGGCAAGCGCCGCATCGAGTTCTTCTTTCAGCGCAGCGAGCTCCTGCTCCCGACCAACCAGAGGGGGCAGGGTTTCGTGTGACCACAGCGCTGTATCGCTGCTGTCACGCTCACCGACAATGCGATAGATATCGAGCGGCTCCGCTTTGCCCTTGACCGTAATCATACCCTGTGGTTCACAGATGATGCGCGTCGTTGAAGAGGCAAGCGCCTGGCTGCACCAGATCTCCCCCCAGGGTGCAGCACTCATCACTCGTGCAGCAATATTGACGGCGTCGCCCATCACAGTGTACTCTTTGCGTGTGGCGCTCCCAACATTCCCGGCAAAGACGACGCCAGGATTGAGCCCGATCCGCTGGCGCAGCAGCGGGATCGTCATCGACAGCGATTGGTCGCCGGCATCATCGGCGCTGTGCAGAAGCGCAATCAGGTCCTCATTTACCGATTGCAGCGCAGCCTGCATCGCCAGCGCAGCGCGCGCACCACGCTCGGGATGATCCTCATACGCCGTCGGCGCGCCAAAGATCGCCAGAAGTTTGATCCCCTCTTCGGCGACATCGACCTTGTTGATCACCCCGCCGTATCGTGCAATGGAGGACTTCACCGTCGTCATGTAGCGCTCGAACATCTGCGCCGATTGTGCCGACGGCAGCACCTCCGCCAGTATCTCAAGCCCGACGATTTGAGCGAATAATGCGGTTACCGGGCGCAAATCAGCTTCGACCTGCGGCTTCTCTGGAACAGCAATGATGCGACTCAGCAACGCCGACGGAATGTACGAACTGATACGATCAAGATCGTCCAGCACATCAGACAGCGCTTCACCAGATACTGAACTTTCAAACGAGAGAGACCGGCCTCTCGACAATGGCGCAACTGGATGAGTCAGCGCGCGAAGACGAAAGAACCCTCCTTCAAGCGGTTCTCCCGTCGCATCGACCAGCAATTCGCGAGAACGCCGTCCCAGGACGATCTCACCAGGCCCGGCGAGCGCCTCGGCGCGCGTCACACCGTTCACCACAGCGCCCAGTGCTGCATAATGCCACATGTCGGCGTGTCCGGCGCTCACCAGCGCCACCTGACCGCTTTCGACGCCAACATGAAGATGCATTGGAAAATCGCCCACTCCGGTGACACTGCGCACGTACCCGTTGAGCGCCTGTTGCAATCCAAGCGCTGCACACGCAGCCGTTCGAGGGTGATCGGCATCATCGAATAGCACGAGCAGCGCATCGCCGCCGAACGAAATCAGATCGCCGCCATACGCCGAAATGACATCGATCATGCGCGCAAAGATGCTGTTGAGGAATTCGGTGACCAGTTCGGTTCCTTCGCGCCCAAGGACGCTGAGGCGCTCTGCCAGTGCCGTTGAGCCGGAAAGGTCGGCGAACAGCAGCGACCCCTCTACCCATTCCAGCCAGGGAGGCGAACGACGTTCGTGCAAAGCCCACTGCACAATGCGGCGCGGGAGATAGGTGACAATCGCAGAACGCACTGCCATAAGATGGCGGTACGACCCCTGAATATCAGCCTGATGGTCGGCGCGGCTCAAACGACCGGAGAGATCACCCGGCAGGTAACGCGCCAGTTGTTCGGGCGCCAGTCTGTTCATATCAGCCGGGTCTGCTACGTTATCCGCCTCTTGATGCAGAACCATACGCATTGGGCTGGAAACAGCGCTCTCTGATCACACTGTGCATTATACCGTATGACCAGTGTTGCCGGTTGGCATAGCCGATAGCCGATAGCCGATAGCCGATAGTGGTGCATATGATCAGCCCTCGCCTATCGATTTGCGACTTGCAGTATGGGATGGCTGCCGGGATCGGCGCTGCCGGGTGCGCGGGCATCTCGCCCGCAGCCCCACGCATGTGGACAGCGCCGTCGAAGCCCGCTGGCTGGCATAGCCGATAGCCGATAGCCGATAGTGGTGCATGTGATCAGCGCTCGCCTATCGATTTGCGACTTGCAGTATGGGATGGCTGCCGGGATCGGCGCTGCCGATGCGTGATCGCGAGGGCTTCCCCCAATTGCGAACTGTTACCCGCACAGGTGCAACGGGCGCGAAAACGTGAGACTCGGAAGCGTGGACTTTGTGGACGTCGTGTCTTTGTGGTGCGATCATCACGCGATGTATCGTTGTCGTGTTAAGAGGACGTGCGCGTCAAAAGGTGGGGAAAACCGCCATCGAACACGACGACCAGCGTGTTCGGGCGCAATTCGCGTTCGACATCGCCCATCCCAACGACTATCGTATGAGGGCTGGCGCCGCAACTCAGGCGGATGATCGCCTCAACATGAGGCGCTACGATTGGCGGCTCGACAACCAGCATACGATCAGGGCGTCCATCAGCGCACTGCGCTGCTGCAAACAGGCGCAACTCTTCACCGGGGCGCGCGCCAGCGGCAAAACGAACTTCCCGTCCCCGGGTCTCATCGATTGCCAGCAGACCGAGCGCCAGCGCAACCACGATTGCGACGCCCCCGATCGACAGACGCACCATGCGCGTATGTTTGCGCGGTTCGGCTGACATGACCCAATCCACAAGCGTGGCAGACCAGCCGCCTGCTATCAGCGCAACAACCATCACCGGCAGATAGAGATACCGCGAATCCGGCGCCGAAGCGAATGGCGCTGTCGGCGCAAGCGTGATGATCAGCGCAAGTACGCCAGCCAGCAACGAAGCGGCGCCTTTGCCATATCGCCACACAATCGCCAGCGCCATGACCCCGGCCAGCGCCACGCCCGCGCCTGCTATCGGCAGCCATGCCGCCCTGCCATACTCCGCGCCCGGCAACGGCGCAACGATCAGTCCAAGACTCCGCAGCGGATTGAGCACAAGCTGAGCGCCGACCCCATACCCGCTTTCGCGCACCAGATAGTTGCGCGATGCAACATCGAGTGCAGTCGTAAGATACACCGCAGTTACCAGGATCGGCAGAATGAGCGGCATGAGCGCCACGCGTCGCCGGGTCATGCGCGCTGCTTCCCATTCGAGCAAAACGATCAACGGCAAGCCAATAATTGCACTCTCTTTGGTCAGCAACGCCAGCGCCAGCAGCACAGCGGCAACGACAGACCAGCTCAGGCGAGAGAGCGACCATTCATCGGAAAGACCGGCGCTCCACCAGCAATGCAGGGTCAGCAAAAGGAAGAGTGCAGCCAGCAGTTCACTCTGCGCCGACACCCATACCACAGCCTCAAACGGCGCGGGATGCAGCGCCGTCACCAGCATTGTTGCCGTAAACCCAACAACCGGTGCAATAGACGTGCGTGATCTGACGATACGGTACGCCAGCCAGCCTGCGAGCGCTGCGTTGATGACGTGGAGCGCCAGCGACACGCGGTGAAAGGCGCTGGCATCGAAACCGAACAGTTGCCACTGACCCCACAACAGCAACCAGACGAGAGGACGATAGAAATGCGACTCGGCGCTGGCATCGAATGCGCGTGCAATAATCATTCGCAACGACCGATCGCGCACATTCAGGAGCCACTGAAAATCATCGGCGGCAAACGCGCGACCAGGCAGCGCCTCGTAAGCAACAAAGACCGTCACCAGCGCCACGATTGTTGTGGCGATGATCAGAAGCGCATAGCGTTGAGCATTGGACATAGAAGCAGGAAGCGACTCAGCGCCGACAGCCATTATTCAATCGCGCAATGTCCCCAGCTGCTGGCAGAGCCAGTCCAGCTGCGACTGATCGATCACATAGCAGGTTGCTGGTCCTTCGGACTCAGCATGGAGCACACCAGAGGCGCACAGGATTTTCAAATGTTGCGACAGCGTCGACTGCGCGCGCGCCAGTTGTGCAGGCAGATGCAGCTGAATCTGGTTGCCGATGCAGCGTGGGTGACGTTGCACATAGCGCACAATCGCCAGGCGAACCGGATGCGCAAGCGCCCGGCATACGCTGATCAACCGGTCATCATCTGATACAGACGCCGAACCCATGGCAGACCTCTCTGCCACACGGTACACCCGCACATGAGCAATGTTGGTCTCTCGGTCGCGAAACAATTATACCGCACCTGGCATATCACTGCCTAGACCGAAAAGATGATTTCCCGTTTCGCAAACGAGTACACGGCGAACGCCAGCAACCCGATCACCAGAAACAACTGCGCCACAGGCACGACTGCCGAAGCGCCGCTGTAGTCTCGACTGACCGAGATGGCAAAACCGGTGAACGCAGGCAACAATGGTGCACTCAGCACAGTGCGCATCACATCCAGCGCAATTGCGACTGACTCAGGCAATACTGACAGTGTCGAGCCGCCGATCAGGCTTCCAGAAAAAGCCAGCGCCACCAGTGCCAGCATCGCCAGACGCCATGGCGCCGGCAGAACGATGGGCGTCAGCAGCGTCAGAAACGCCACCAGCAGCGCCAGGTTCAGCAAAAGCGGGATCGTTCCCAACACCCAGCCGGTAAAACTGAGACCACCTATTGGGTTGGTGAACGCAACCAGCAGGCAGATCGCGCCATACACGCTCCACGAGACCGCCAGCACTGCCAGGTACAGACCCAGCAGATACGGACCGCGACCCAGACGCCGCGCCAGCGTCACGTATCCTGCTGATCGGTCACCGAGTGCAAGGATGGTCGAGCCGGTATACACCGTCAGCCCCAGCGTCAACAATCCGACGGTCGAAAAGAAGTATTCCGGCGTCATAGGTATCGTCCAGCGGCGAAAGAACAGATAGTACATCGCCGCAATTGCCAGCAGCTCGACGACCGCCCGCCCGGAACGCAGATACTCGCTCAACGTAAACAATGCAAACCAGTATGTACGAATCAGCGCATTCATGGACTCTTGCGCTCCTCGCTTTCGTGAGTCCGCTGGTCCTCGCGACGCAGCAGCTCACGCAACAGCGTATCTCCCATTCCCGAAGGACCGGGGGGAGGCGTATCGGATGAACCGTCACGCTTCGTTTCGCCCCGTACCGCCTCAAAATAGAACTCCTCGATCGGATGGTGTCGCGGCGCCAGGGTGACGATGGAGACACCGTGATCGAGGAGCACACGCAACACCTGCGCCTGCAATTCCGGGGTATTCGGCGCCAGGATGATCTCGCGTCGGTTACACTGCACTGCAAACGACAGCGCAGTCAGGGCAGATTCTGTTGCTGGGGGAAGGTCTGCCACTGTGATCACGATACTGCTCGATGGTCGGTGGAGTGTATGCGTTTCCGCCTCTGCAACGATGCGCCCGCCGTGCAAAATGCCGATCCGATCACACAACAGGTCTGCTTCATCAAGGAAGTGCGTCGTCATCAGAATCGTGCACCCACGCTGGCGGACTGCAGCAAGCAGATCGATGATGTCGCGTTGTCCTTCCGGGTCGAGCCCTGCCGTCGGTTCATCGATAAGCACAATCTCCGGTTCGCTCAACAACGCCTGTGCAAGACCGACGCGCTGCACCATGCCGCGCGAGAGGGCGCTTAACGGACGATCGGCGACGCTGGTCAGACCAAACGCGTTGATCTCGGCAGTGACTCGCTGGCGTAGCGTCGCGCCGGAAAGACCGCTGAACCGCCCCAGGTAGAAGAGATACTCGCGCACGGTATATCGGGTGTGATAACGCGCTCGCTCCGGCACATATCCGACGCGCCCATCAACCTGCTGGAGTTGCTCGCTCCCTAACACACGGATCGTTCCCCGATCCGGTCGCAGAAAACCCGCGATCAGATGGATCAACGTCGTTTTGCCGGCGCCATAGGGACCGAGCACGCCATACACGGCGCCCCTGGGGACATGCAGCGATAGTCCACGCAATACGGGAATGCCGTCGTAGGACTTGTGGACTGTATCGAGTTCGATAACATCCATGAGAGAACCGGAACAACCAGGGGTTGAGGGTTAAAGGTTGAGCCTGCCAACCCTGCTGCTCTCACCTCTAACCCTTCGCCACCAACTCCAGATACACGTTTGCAATCAGCGCAACGGGGAGCATACGCCAGAGGCACCAGCGCACCGTCGTGTGTAATGTCAGGCGTGGTAACGTCTGACGCGCCCGGCGCAACCCGACAATCAGCACCGCAAAGAGTGCAATGGCAATGATCAATGTAATGCCTGGTTGAGCTGCTTCTGCTCCAGGCACGACGCTGACGACGAACAACCCCAGCGCCAGACTTGCGCGCATGTGGCGCGCCGCCTGCGCCAGCCAGCGTTCACGCGCATCAAGCCCTTCCTCTGCACCCGATGGCGAGAGGCTCACATCTGGCATAAACGGTCCGAGACCAGCGGCAGCGGCAACCGCCACTGTGCCTGCAACAAACAGAACGATTCGCCCCAATACTTCGAGCCCGGTCCAACCCACATCGCCCCATAGCAGACTGCCGATCGCCACCCAGAGCACCAGGCGTCCCGCGCCATTCACCTGCGCTTCCCGCATAGCAGCGCGCGCGGACAGTGGTGATGGCGCCAGCAAGCCGGCAAACGCCGGCGCCAGGAATGCGCCTTCGACCAGCCCTCCTATCAAAACTGGATGCCCCACCCAGGCATGATCGCTCGCCGGATGAAAGGGCCAGGGAAGCGCAGCAAATGCCAGAACGACCAGCGCCATGCACACAAGCGCCGCCCATCCATCGATACTGTGCGGGAAATGCCGCATCGATGGCACTGACCGGATATGAGCGCCGGTTATCGCCCATGCTATCATGATGCTCAAACCAGATGCCAGCACAAAAGCCAGTCCAATTGCGAGGATGATGTCCACCGCCATACTCCGCTATTCACCTGCGACCCATACTCATCCATCACGGGCAACGTCACGAATTGCGTCGATAATTCGCGCATATTCCGGCGGACAACCATCAAGCATGAGCCGCACCGTCAATCCGGGAGCGCCGGCGAGTCCTCCGTGCCCAAACGGATGCCCGTCGATCGCGCATCGTCCAACCGCCAGGATCGGAGCACGATGTTCTGATTCCTGCATCAGTGCAACCAACGCCGCTTTTGCGCTGTGTGTCAGCGGACCGGTGATCAGCAGCACATCCGCCTCGTGTGGCGTCGCTGCCCAGGCGATATCTGCAGCATCGCCGACGGCTGCGATAACCTCGAGATCACAACCGCCGCACGATCCGGTGTTGAACCGATAGACCTGGATGATACGCTCCGCCATATGAGAACCAGCCGCCACAAACCAGAAACTGAGCACCAGAACCCGAAAACCAGAAACCAGACATCAGGAACCAGGAACTGAGAAACATCAAAAATCAACTACCAGAAACCGGTCGCCAGATACCATGAACCGAGAAAACCAAAAATCAGAAACAGAGAGCCAGAAAAAACGAAACACCAGACATCAGAAACCAGGAAAAACCGCCCCTTCGATACGCGCTGTGCGCTACTCAGGATGCAGTTTTTTGGTATCTTACGTTATTCAGATAGGCTCTAAGAACGTGAATCAAAAATCAAACAAAAAACTGTACAATCAAAGAAATCAAACACCAGGAACCGAACTCAAAGACCGGAAAATTCAACAATCAATCAACATCACGAGTTGAACCCAACAATCAGGCAATCAAGTAATCAAGCAATCAGGCAATCAAGCACTCAAGCAATCACCAAATCATCTTTACCCTCTGACGAACGTCAATCCTCGAATAACATCGGCAATTGTTTCGAGCAGCGGCTGCGGATACAGCCCGATTGCCATGCTTGCTCCCAGGAATACCAGCACAACGAGCACAGCAGTGAACGGTTCGGGCGACAGTTGACGTTTTGGCGGCAGATCGAGGTCTGTAGCGCCCAGCATGATCGGCGTTTCAGGAACAGGTTGATCTTCCGGCGCTCCGATCAGCCAGTCGCGCGCCAGGCGTGCAAGCGCCAGCAACGCCAGCGCCGTCGCACCGATCAGCAAAAGCAGTAAAACTGCGCTATGGCGCGCTGCAACGTCGTACAGGAGCATCTTGCTCGCAAAACCGCTCAGCGGCGGTAATCCAATCAGCGCCGCGCCGCTTCCCAGCAGACCACTGCCTGCAACCGGCCATCGCCAGAGCATGTCGCGTCGGGTCGCCTTTGGCGGGCGTCCATCCGGTTGTTCAAGCAGCGCCAGCGAGACCATCAACAGCGGAACTGCCAGCGTTTGATTGAACGCCTCGAAGATGGCGCCTGCCAGCCCGGCCGATGTCGTCGTCGCCAGTCCAAACAGGATCATACCGGCATTATAAACCACCAGATACCCGACCGTGCGTCGCGGGCAGTCCTGCACAAGCGCCAGGAACGCTCCGATCAGCGCTGCCAGCCCACCCGACCACATCAGCAACTGCAACCCGCGTTCATTTTCCGCCACCAACGCCGGAAAGAACTGGAAGACGCTGATCAGAAACAGAAGACCGGTCGTATTCAGCACGACAATGATCAGCGCCGACGCCATCGGCGAGGCGTCTTCCACAAGATCGGGCAGCCAGGAATGAAACGGGACAAGTGCGATGCGTGTGCCAAACGCGACCACCATCAGCGCCAGCACCAGTTTCGGCATCGTCTGATCCGGTGAAATGCCAGGACGATAGACATTGATGAGAACAAATCCCATATACGCCAGCACTCCAGCACATGCCATCAGCACCAGATACTTGATTGCTGACGCAATAACCTTTGGCTCGACCAGAGTTGGCGTACCGGTTGGAAGATCGACGATAGCGAGGACAGAGAGCAACCCGGCGCTCACCAGCAGCAATGCGACAACGAATGGTTCCTGGAGCAGCACGACGATCGCCGATGCAACACCGATGATGATGAGCGCAATCGCAATGAAATGCTCACCATGCGGCAGGCGCCGACTTGCCAGCGCCATCAGCGCCGTTACTGCCGGAAAGCCAGCCAGGAACAGTCGTCCAAGCGGATCGAGATTGAGGGTAAGACCGAGCAACCGTACCGGCTGATCGGTCGGCATCGCCAGTACCAGCGCTATCTGGACGATCAACGCAGCGACCGCCAGTCCAATAACCAGTTGCGTTTCCTTTCGAAGCAGAAAACAACTTGCGCCGAGCGCCATTGGAAAGGTTATGAGTAGCACGTAGGACATACATTCCTGCCGAGACGCGCCTGCAACGGCGCGAGCATCGCGCGATTTTACCGTTTGTACAAGACGCCCAGGTCAAGTGTTTTGAGCCGACCATACATCAGTCCACTCAGATACGCAACCGAAAGCGACAGCACGATAGTCGTCAGGCTCAACAATGCCAGCGGAAAAACCTGGACGGTACTGGCGATCGCAGTATAGACCAGATCGATGCTGCTGACGACCAGAAGCAACCCCAGACCAATCTTCAGCGTATCACCGGCAATTACGATAGTAAACAGACCGGTCAACCCCAGCCAGTACCATGCCATATCGACCGTCTGACTTCCGATTGGATAGAGGCGCGGCAACGCGAGGCTGGCAATTGCCGCCAGCACCAGCGCCCAGAATGGCACCACATACTCCGACACACGGAATGGTTCACTGGTGCGCTGCCGCTGGGCGCGGCGCGCAGCGCGGCGCAACTCCGCCAGCGAAAATTCATCGAGATCTTCCAGATTGTATTCGCGTGAGAAGGTAACCCCAGTGATCCCCAGGATCAGACTGGCCGCAAGGCCGGTGATCACTTTGACCACAATCGTCGTGCTGAGCGCAAGCTCACCAATAACAAGATCGGGCGTGATAAACTGTTGCTGCGCCAGAAACCAGGCGACGCTCAGATAGTTGACAAACAGCGCAGGCGTTGTTACCCTCCAGTCGCGCAACAGCAGGATGATCCCGCTGGAGACGGTCAAACCGATAATTGCCCAATTGATCTGGAACATCGGTATCGACTACCCCGCAGCAAATACAAGAATCACAACGATCATCGCTACAAGGACCGCCGCCAGGTAGTAACGTCGTCCCAGCACGGCCAGCCCCCAACGGATTCGCAGTGCAACCCGCGCCAGTCGAGCCTGCGTCGTTTCTGGAAGCACAGGCGCTGCAAGCCACGCCAGACCGGCGAGTGACGCACCGATTGTATCAGGAATCAGCACCGACGACAGGCGTTCGTCCGGCGGCGATGTGCGACGTTCACGGACGCGCCGCAGAACGACCGGTGCAATGATCAACAGCAACGCCGCACCGACCGACACGATTGACCCTGTAAGTCCCGGAAGGCGCGGCGTATTGCTGACCGGCGTCAACTGCACAAGACGCCAGACGACATCCGGGAAGGCGCCCATGAGCGCCAGCAGCACCCCGATACCAGGGGAAAACATCTCACCTGGATGCGCTCTGCGCAGCGAAGCCGAAGGCACAGACGCTCGCCAGAAACGCACCAGCGGCGCTGCCAGCGCCAGCGCCAGCAGGCTGCTACCCGCAAGCAATGGCGCTATCGCCCAGGGAACGAACGTCTGGAGCCCATCGAATAACCAGAGCCGTGACCAGAATCCCCAGGTTCCAGGGAGACCAACCGCTGAAGAGGCTGCCAGCACGATGCCGACAGTGGTGACGTACAGCGCGCTTTCTGGATGGACGCTCAGCACAGTCACATCATCACTGCCGCTCCGCCGCTCAAGCGCCGCAACCCCCAACGCCAGCGCCAGCGTGGACATCAACCCGTGGACCGCCAGGGCCGGAGCGACTGACACAAAAGTTGCAGCTCCACACCCGGCGCACACGACGATCAGCGCGATTTGTGCGCTCAACTGCGCCGCCACAATCTGACGCAGCGAGGTCGACCATACCGCGCGCGCGGCAGCGAGAACGAATGCCAGGACGCCGGCTATCGTCACGCCGGAAAGGGCAGCCGGACTCAGCAACGCCAGATGGTCGGGCAGCAACCGCAGGAGTACTGCAATGCCGATGAGCGGCAATCCGAGAGGCGCCATAGTTGCCAGCGCGGCAGGCGCCAGGTGAGATGCAACGAGCGATGCATGCGCTGGTGAAAGACCGCATAGCATCCATGCGGATACCAGGATGCCCGCCACGATCAGGGTTGGCGGCGCCCCTGCCGGATCAGCGCGCTCGATCAGGATCATCGTCAGCAGAATAAGCGCTGCAAAACCGCCGGTGACCGCCAGAACCAGCGGAGCGTCCGATCCCGGCAAAGCGCCGCTCGATCGCAACGCAATGAACCATGCGATGCCGGCAATGATCGGCGCGAACGCCAGCGTCGGCAGTGCTGGACTGCACGCACCGATCGCTGCCATTCCCAGCGCAAGAAGCAATGCAGCGAATAATCCGCCAAAACCGCGCAGGTCTGATGGCAACGTCAGTGCTGAACCCAGAAGGCCGAGTGCGCCGCCGACATAGACAAGAATCGCCATCGACCACCCCAGCGGATCGACGACCAGCGCGATTCGCCACGATGCATCGTTCCACACCAGCCAGACGCCATCGGCAACTGTCAGAGGCATATCATGGGCAAAACGCCCGGCAATCATCAGGAGCGCGCTGAGGAGCAGCGTAGCAGCGGCGACCAGACCAATCAGTCGCGAAGCGACGAAACGACTCAATGCCAGACAGACGACCACGCCCATCAACGGCAGAATGAATGCCAGCAGTATCATACCTTATTGTTCGGCGCAGGCGACACAGACAGCGATCGACGCAAGAATCGCTATCACATCGTCCAGTTGCGCCCGGCTCAAGAGCGTGCGCGCCAGCAGTCGATCACACTGGCGCGGCGTATCGATCTGGACGCGGCTCAACCGCAGCCCATCACTTTCGATCACGTAGCGAATCGCTCCTCTGGGACCCTCGACCACTGCAGATGCCCGACCACGCGGCAGATCCGCCGGTAGTTCCACAGTCGGATCCTCATCTGGAAGGCGTTGCAATGCGGTCTCGACGAGTTTCACACTTTCGTAGGCTTCCAGCAGGAACACCACCAGCCGGGTGTACACATCGCCGCCTTCCTGCACAATTGGTTTAAGGTTGAGCATCGGGTATGCCGCATACGGCTGATCCACACGAACATCACGACGGATGCCGGACGCGCGCGCCATCGGACCGCGCACACCAAACTGCTCCGCCGCCGTGCGCGGCAGCATACCAACCTCAATCGTGCGCGACAGTAAGAGGCGTTGATCGATCAGGCGATCGATGAAACGGTAGAGATCAACACTCACTCCGGGCAGCATTGCCAGCAAATCGTTCCGTTCGCTTGCCGGCAGATCGCGCAGCAGCCCGCCTGGCGCACAGACCGGCGGTGGAATGCGCCCTCCTGTCACCTGCGCCAGCATCTCACGGAACTGCCGGGAGAGGGTCTCAAGGTACGCACCGCGCTGATCCATGCCAATCGCAAGGAGTACAGCGCCAGCTGCACGCAGGTGTGACGCAGCTCGTTCCATCTCCGCAGCCGTCACCCGGATGAGTGCAGCGCGCGTGCCAACATCACGCTCGTATAAACGCTCCAACGCCTGACAGAACGCCAGGGAATGCGCAAAGGAACACTCACCGCAGATTCGTGCAACCAGGTGCAGCGCATCGGGCAGCGCCAGTCGCGTCAGACGCCCGGCACACGCACGCTCGTTGAATCCACTTTGATATTCGACATCGACAACACGATCGCTGACGATGCGCAGCACAAAACGCTGCGGACCAAGCCACGCAGGGTGGAAAGGACCCAACGTTAGAGCATATGACACACCTGCTCTCTCTTCTTCATATGCATCGAGCGTGCATTATACCATGCAACGTGACGGGGGCGCAGCATCGCTGTACCCCCTGTTACGCTGCACGAAGAGTGAGAAACGGACCGCCTCACTGGACGGGTGTTATTTCGAGAAAGACCGGTGTCGTGCGCCGAAGTTTCCAGAACGTTGCAAACATCCAGTACATGATGCCGTACTTCTTTGCCAGCGCCCGATGCCCAATGTCCTGCGCCGACGGATCGAGGATTCGTGCGTGCGCTTCGATCGTTTCGCCGAGCGGCTTTCCGCGTGCGTCACTCGGCGTCAGTTGCACCCGTGGATTTGCACGGATGCGCTTTACTTTGCCCGATGCGGCGAATGTCACCACATAGAGCCGGTCACCCTCCTGCGCAAACCAGACAGGGGTCGGCACCGGTTGGCCACTTTTGCGAAATGTCGTCAGGTTCATATACTGATGACCAGCAAGCGGGGCGAATGGGGTGGTCGTCATTGCCTGCGCTCCTCTCTCCAGGATTTTTCCGCCTTGCGCGAACGAATACGTTGCATCCGCGACAACAGTTCACACATACAAACGGCGACGTATCCAGCGCTGGATGCGTCGCCACATGATACAACGTAACGAACCGATGCGCGTCCTAGAGATCCAGGCGCACTTTCGCACCAAAGTTCTTCTTCTCTTTGCTGGGGAAATATGACAGACACGCCGCATCGAGCAGATCGGCCGTCAGCAGCGGCGTCTCCATGTTGTACCGCGCAATCGCGATCAGCTGGTCGAGAATATCGCGCGGCTGACACATGCGGAATGGACGTCCATCTGCACGGAACCATTTTGCAACCAGATAATCGATGCTTCGGTCATCATAGGGAACCTTGCGCACCTTGCACATAATCTTCCAGATTTCGCGCCATTGCTCTTCGGTGGGGTCGATGATTTCGATCTTGAACTTGATACGCCGCAGCAAGGCATCATCGCCGAGGTCTTTTGGATCGAGGTTCGTACTGAACATGATCAACTGATCGAAGGGGATCTGAATCTTCTGCCCCGTAACCGTATTCAGGAAGTCGTAGCGTTTCTCGAGCGGTACGATCCAGCGGTTGAGCAGGTCAAACACACGCACCTGCTGCCGCCCAAAGTCGTCGATCAGGAAGATGCCGCAGTTCGCCTTCATCTGGAAAGGCGCTTCGTAGATTTTCGATGTTTCGTTGTAGATCAGGTTCAACTGCTCGAGGGTCAACTCACCGCCGACAATGACGACCGGACGACTGATGCGCACCCAGCGCTGGTCGTATTCGATCTCCTCGTCCCACGGACGGCGTGGCGGTTCGTGAATGACGGCGTCGTAGAACTTGATAACCGCGCCATCGGCATACACAGTGTGTGGAATAAAGATGTCGTCCCCCATCAGGTGGGTAATCCGTTCGGCAATGGTTGTCTTGCCGTTGCCCGGATAGCCGAAGAGCATCACGGAAGAAGCGGAGTTGACTGCCGGACCGACCATGTTCAGAATGGACTCGTCGATGACCAGTCCCTCGAACGCATCACGGATGTTGCGCCGGGTAACTTTCACGTTGCGCACCGTCTGCGCCTTGACCGACGCGATCCAGTCGTCGAGGACGACCGGACACGGACCGACATACTGCGTTTTGTCCATCGCCGCCTGTGCCGCTTCGTGCCCGCGGATCGTCAGCACATACTCGTAGTTGATGTCGCCATACCCGCGTTGACCAATGATATCGATCTGCTCGACGTTGCGCAGATCGGTGATAATCGGCTCGATGATCTGGTAGAGCACCCCCATGGTCGCCGCTATTTCTCGACCGGTTGCGCGCCCTTTGTTGTACAGAATGCGCAGAAAATGTTCGGTCAGAAAGGTGCGGTTGAGCCCCGTCTCCTCGATGGTATGCGGAACTTTGGGCAGAAATGAATTATCGAGTTGCGGTCGCGCTTCTTCATCGGTCGGCGGCGGATCGCCAAGCAACCTGATCGCCTGGACATTTTCACCGCGCGCCCGTGCTGCGCTGATCAATCGCTCCAGGTCAGCAATGTGCATTTGCAGATGCAGCATGGCGTCGGCGTCATTCTTTGCCTGCGCTTCTTTCATGCAGGCATAGACGGCGCGCGCCACCGTGTATTTGACGCCGTCGATGTAGAGATGATGGCAGTACTCATGATTGCGCACATAGCAATCGCGCGGATGGGACGTCTGTTTGAGCATTTCGTCGTAGGAACGCTGGTCGAGAAGATAACGCATAGGCTTCCCTCATACTTCATACTGTCCAGTATCGCAGCGTCTGTCGCTATCGACCGCGCGACACACAACACGCCGTTCAGTATACTTGTGATCTGTAACCGATTCCTAACCATCGCGAGCATGTGGCGTGTGATTGGTTTGTTCGGCGGGAACGCAAGAACTTCTGGTACAATAGTGCGCGATGACGAGCGGCGTTTCTGGGAACTCTGGGACGCAAACCGGCAACTCCGGGAACTGACGATCGATCAGCGCAACAGCTGGCGCAGGCGATTGCTGGGTGTGAGGAAACCAGGCGCTTCGCTGAAGAGCGCCACGCTTACGCTCTACACCTCGAATCAGAGATTGCCAGAAAAAACGAGCCCATCCTGTACCTCGAACATCTGATCCGCCGCTTCGAGAACGGGCGTGTGATGCGTCTTGCGCGCCTGCTGACCGGCAGACGCTGGCGGTGAAGATTGCGAACAACGTATGCATCTGCTCATTATCAGCCATGATGTCGTAGGCCAGCGCATGGCAGGTCCAGGCATCCGCGCCTGGGAACTGGCGCGGGTCCTGTCGTTCCACGCCGAGGTGACCCTGCTGGCGCCCCAGCCGATCGATCTGGTTGCGCCTGGCGTCCGCACCGGTCACTTTGTGATTGGCAACTATGCGTCACTGACTACCTTTTTACGTCAGGCGGACGTTATTCTGGCAAACGGGTTTCTACTCGAGTCGCATCCGGAACTGGCAGCCACGCCCCAACCATTGATCCTGGATCTGTACGATCCGACGCTGCTGGAAAATATCGAACTCTTTCGCAATGCGCCTCTGCCAGAACGCCAGGAACGCACCCGCCGCGACGTCGAGTTGCTCAACCGCCAGCTCGCTGCCGGCGACCTGTTTTTGTGCGCTACGGAACGTCAACGTGATCTGTACCTCGGTGCACTTATGGCCGCCGGTCGCATCACTCCCGAGCAGTCCGATAGCGATCCACTGCTGCGCTCCATGATCGCAGTTGTGCCCTTCGGCTTGCCTGCCACTCCGCCAGCGCGCACCGGACCCGGCATCCGCGGCGTCTTGACCGGCATTGATCACCATGATCCTGTCATTCTCTGGAACAGCGGGTTGTGGGACTGGCTCGATCCATTAACGCTTATTCGGGCGATGCCGCAGGTCGTTGCCCGTGTTCCCAATGCGCGCCTGGTTTTTATGGCAGGGAAACATCCTGGCGGCGCGGCGCCGATGCGCATGCCTGCCATGGCGCGTGCACTGGCGTCCGAACTGGATGTGCTCAATCGCCATGTGTTCTTTTATGAGGCGTGGGTTCCATACGCCGACCGCGCCAATGCGCTCCTCGATGCGACCATGGCGGTGTCGCTCCACCGTCAGCACCTCGAAATGGCATACGCTGCCATCCGCTCACGAGTGCTCGACTATTTATGGGCTGGTCTGCCTGCCGTGGTGAGCGATGGCGATCCCGCCGCTGCACTGGCGCGGGAGCATGGGTTTGCACTTGTGACCCCGCCAGAAGACCAGGAAGCGGTCGCACAGGCGATCATCACGCTGCTGACCAGTGATGCAAAACGGAACGAACTTGCAGCGCGAGCCCGCGCCCTTGCGCCGCAGTATACCTGGGAAGCAGTTGCACAATCGATTATCGCGTTTCTCTCTTCCATGCCTGCGGCGACATGGCGTGCTCCCGATCAACGCAGAACACATGACGCCGGACAACACATTCGTGCAGCAGCGCCTGTCACCCAGCACCAGATGTCTTATGACAATCGCAATCGTGCACTGCAGGCGCTCGATACCACCTGGCGCCTCGACGAATTGACCCCTCCGCCGCGAGGGATGCTGGGGAAGGTACGTAACTTCTTTCTGGATCGCGTCGTCTGGCCCGTGCTTGCACCGTTGATCGCCCGCCAGCGTGACCACAATGCTGCTGTGAACCACGCTGTCTATGCCATGGCGGAGTACCAGGACCATCTCTCGGACGAACTGAACCGTGGCATGACCGCCGTGCGTCTGCTGTCGCAGCAGACACGCGATCTTGCCGGGCATGTCGTTGAACTGGAAGAGGCAATCCAGAACCTTCGCAGCGTGATCTATGGCGACCCGCCACCGCCGCCGCCGATTGCAGACGTTGATAGCCGCAGCAACGACGGAGCGCCGCAGTGATACCATTTTAGATTTTAGATTTTGGATTGGAGATTATCGCGCAGAGCGTTCTGATGCGATTTGACGGAACTCCGTTTGCGGAGTATTCAAGTGGAATTGGTATGAGAAGCGCCGTTCTGGTCCTCACCTGGAATGGCGGCGCCGATGCGATTGCCTGTCTCCAGCAGGTGCGCCAGCTCGACCCGGCGCCTGATATCGTGCTGGTGGTAGACAACGACTCACGTGACGGAACGCCAGAACAGATCGCTGCTCTTTTTCCTGCATGGACGCTGATCAGAAATCCGCGAAATCTGGGGTATTCCAGGGGAATGAATACAGGCATTCGCGCGCTGCTGACGCACGACCCGCCGCCGGATGTGATTATCCTGCTCAATCAGGATACGCTGGTCGACCAGGAATGGCTTGGCGCACTCACAGCACCCTTCGCCGACCCTGCAGTTGGCGCGGTGGGATGCAAGATCCGTTATCCTGATGGAACGATCCAGCACGCGGGACTCGCCCTCGACTGGCCTCTGGCGCTCGCTCGCCATACCGGAAGGTATGAACCAGATCATGGGCAGTACGATACACCGTGCAATGTCGAGTTTGTGACGTTCGCTGCGGTTGCGTTGCGACGCCAGGCGCTGGAATGCACCGGGCTGTTCGATGAGGGGTATTCCCCCGCCTACTACGAAGATGCCGATCTCTGTGTGCGGCTACGGCGCGCCGGGCGCCTCATTCGCTACGAACCGCGTGCGACCCTGGTTCACCGGGAAGCCGCTTCCCAGAAGGACCCGCTGGCGCACAGTGCAATCGTTCATCGCGGGCGCCTGCGTTTTGTGTTGAAGACCTATCGCCTGGAAGACATTTGTGGCGCATTTGCCACAGCAGAACGCGCCTTCCTCGTCGGGCTCAGTCACCCGCCGGAATGCCGCGCACTACGCTGGGCGTATGATCGCACACTCGCGGAACTGCCGGACATCCTTCTCGCGCGGCGCGACCTCGACCCCGAGCTGCCTGAAGAAGCGCCGAAACTGTTGCGCACGTTGCTCCTCGACCTGCAGCACGACCTGAACCGGCATATCCGTCAGCGCCTCACCATGCGCGCAGATGATATCGACCGCCTGATCGAAACTGCGCACATATGAATACAGGCTTGTCCGTCACAGATCATGGCGCGTGACATCGCCGGTCTCGCTGTCGTAGACGGCGCACGTGGCGGACCCGTAGAGTTCGCCCATGACTTCGCCAGGATTGACAAGCGTGACCGCACCGCGCTGCACAACACTGTACTGATGATTGTGTCCGCAACAGACCAGACCGTAGCGTCCGCCTTCGAGCAGCGGCAGGGCAATCTCCGGGTAATGGGTTACGGCGACGCGCAGTCCATCGAGGTCGAGATCGGCAAACGCACCGTGCAGCGTGATTGCCGAAAAACGCGCCGCAGTGGCAGTCAGTCGAAACAGGTCGCCATCGTTGTTACCGAATACGATGTGAATTGGGCCGGCAAATCCTTCACCCAGCTGCCGCATAATGAACGGTGAACAGAGATCGCCGCAACAGATCAGCATATCGGCGTCGCGCACGCGCTCGAGCGCGGTCGCCAGGCGCGAAATGTGGTCGTGAATATCAGACATGATGGCAATACGCATATGTACTCCTCTCTATTGCGCAGGATGCAGGTTTATTATACTTGACTGAAGTCGCGAATTGAGAAAGCGGCGGTATCCTGCGTTATTCGCACAGGCGCTAAGCGTAGCTTTTGTGGACTTCGTGTCTTTGAGGTGCGATCATCACGCGATGTCTCATTGTCGTGTCAATCGCAGCTGCGTGCGCAGGGCAAGGCGCTCATACCCCTGACACAGACCATGGTACAATACCTAGACGGGGTATTCGCGGTCTGCCACCGCGTTCATGCTGTTCAGGAGCCAATGTGTCATTACAGCGCACGATTCTGATTACCGCCGGGTTGATGCTCAGTCTGTTTCTGGCGTCGATGGAGTCAACAGTTGTCAGCACCGGCATGCCAACGATTGTCAGCCAGCTGGGAGGTCTCGAACATTACAGCTGGGTGTTCACCGCCTTCATGCTCGCCTCCACAACGATGGTGCCCCTGTACGGAAAACTCTCCGATCTCTTTGGACGCCGTCCTGTGTTTCTGGTGGCAATGGCGATCTTTCTGGTTGGGTCGGTGCTCTGCGGTCTGGCAGTCACCATGCCGCAGTTGATCGCCTTTCGCGCCATCCAGGGCGTTGGAGCGGGCGGGTTGCTGCCGCTGGTATTCATCATCATTGGTGATCTGTTTTCACTGGAACAGCGCGCCCGGCTGCAGGGGTTGTTTTCGGGCGTATGGGGTGTGTCGTCGATTATTGGACCACTCCTCGGCGGGTTCATTGTTGATCGGGTATCATGGCAGTGGATTTTCTGGATCAATATCGTCCCCGGGTTGATCGCAACCGCCATTGTCTGGTTCGCCTGGATTGATCGGGCGCGCGCCCACGACGCGCCGAAGCGTTCAATCGACTACGTCGGGTCGGCGCTGCTCACTGCCGGGGCGGTTGCGCTGCTCCTGAGCCTGACCGACCTGGGCGCGCCGTGGGCGCTTCCGGTGCTGTTCGGTGCACTGGCAATGTTTGGCGCGCTGGTATGGGTCGAGCAACGCGCCAGCGATCCCGTGCTCCCCATCAGTCTGTTCCGCGACCGCATGTTTCTGGTGGCGTGCGGACACGGAATCCTCGCCGGATGTGCGGTCTTTGGCGGCGCGACATTCGTGCCGCTCTATGTGCAGGGGGTGCTGGGCACGAGCGCAACCGAAGCCGGCGCAGCGCTCATGCCGATGCTGCTGGCGTGGGTCTTTTCCAGTATTATCGGAACGCGCATGCTGCTGCGTGTGGGATACCGCACCGTAGCACTCGCAGGAATGGTTGCTCTGGTCATCGGCTCATTTCCGCTCATGTTCGTTGATGCGCAGACCAGCCGCCTGCTGCTGATGATCTCCCTGGGTTTGATGGGATTCGGTATGGGCTTTTCGATCCCCGCGTTTCTCATTGCCGTCCAGAGCAGCGTCGAGCGCAGCAAACTGGGAACGGCCACCTCGACTTTACAGTTCAGTCGCAGCATTGGCGGCGCATTTGGCATCGGCATTATGGGCGCCGTCCTGAGCGCGACAGTAACCGCGCAGCTGGCTGCAGCCGGACTCGATGCGTCTGTGTCGCTCAACAGCCTGATCGATCCTCTGGGGGGCGATATCGCCGTGAATGATGCACTGCGCACTGCATTGGGGGCAGGCATCAGCGGCGTGTTTGTGGTTGCTTTTATCGCCGCAGCACTGGGGTTACTGGTCACGTTTCTGGCGCCGCGCGGGTTGATCGCACAGGCTGCCGCTGAGCGCAGACATGCCGAGGGAGTGGCGCAGCCGGCGGTCGAATGAGGAGCGATCAGTCAGCGAAGATATCTCGAACCGCCACGCTCAAACCAGGCAGAACATCGTCGCCTGGCAGTTGATCGTCGATAGTGAACTCGCGCACGTCGGTGATCGAGCGATACGCAAAGACGCTTTTTGACAACGGGTCAACCAGCCACACCAGACGGACGCCGATGGAAAAGAACTCGCGCACCTTTTGCATGGTGTCCAGCCAGGAGTTGCCAGGTGAAAGGATTTCGACGATCAGATCGGGGGGCACGTCCAGGAACGGAGTTGCCCCTCTGCGATCATACCGTTCCTGCGAGATGAAGAGCACATCAACAGCACGAATGGTATCCGGGTTTCGGCGCGTGTAGACGCCGACTTCGCCGGAGCGTACTTTTCCAAGACCGTGTGCACGCACGAATGAGAACAATATACTGGCGATGGCGGCTTCGTACCCGCCGTGTTCATCACTTGTTGGCGTCACAGGGACAATACTCCCGGCAACCAGTTCGCACGGTTCCAGGTTGCTCAACGCTGCCAGTTCCTCGCCGGTGATCATTGGCTCTGTTTGTTGCGCGATCCGGTTTGCCATCGTTCTACTCGTTCCTCTGCCATCTTACACAAAAGAATATCTGGAGCGTTCTGCATCTCTACCGCCACACATACCAACTATTATAGCCGCATTCCGCATGTGGTATGATAGCCTGTGTTGCCGCTCTGTGACTCCGCAGATACAAAGAAGGCAGGTATGACCGACACAGCAACGACGATGACCGCCCAGGCCGAAGCGGTTGTCCGGCGCCATGCTGCGCGCAATTTCTGGCTCAACGTGCTTGATGGCGGCACGTTCTATCTGGGGTTAAGCATGGTGTCGCGCTTCACCGTGCTCCCGCTCTTTGTCGAACGTCTTTCGCCCGAACGCTGGCTGCAGGGATTGATCCCGATGATCAACTACACCGGCTGGTTCCTGCCCGGCTTGTTCATCGTGCCTGTCATTGCGGCGATGCCGCGACGCAAACCCATTCTGCTCACCGTCACGCTTTTTGAGCGACTGCCGTTCCTGATCCTTGGGCTGGTACTGATCCTCTGGCCCGATCTTCCCGGTGCAGGACTGCTGGCGATCTTCTTTTGCTGTTATGCCCTTCACGCTGTTGCTGCCGGATTTGCCTCCATCCCCTGGCAGGATTTCATTGCGCGAGTCATCCCTGGCAAACGTTGGGGCATCTTCTTCGGATTGCAGAGCGGTCTCGGCGGTTTGCTCGGCATCGGCGGCGCGGCGGTCGCCGCGTGGGTGCTGACTGCATTTCCCTTCCCGCAGAGTGTCGGTATTCTGTCGCTCATCTGCTTTGGCTCGATGGTGGTGTCGTTTATCTTCCTGGCCGCGACAATCGAACCGGCAATGCCGCCACAGCCGGCGCAGCCGTTGACGGCGTTCCTCCGCAGCGTGCGTCCACTGCTTGATCGCGATGTCCCGTTCCGCAACTACCTGATCGGGCGGGTCAGCATTGCGCTGGCGCTGATCGGTCACAACTTCATTACTGCGCTGGGGCTCGAACGTTTCAGCCTCTCCGGCGCCGACGTTGGCGGGTTCACCGCTGCGCTGCTGGCGGCGCAGGCAGTAAGCGATCCGCTCCTCGGCAGCATGGCGGATCGCTGGGGCCACAAGCAGGTGCTGGAACTTTCGACCGCCGTGGGGTTGCTGGCGATCATGCTGGCGCTGATCGCGCCGGCGCCGGTCTGGTTCTTCGTGATCTTCGTGCTGGTCGGCTTTTCTCAGGCGGGGTACATTCTCTCCGGGTTCACGCTGGTGTTCAGTTTCGCACCGCCGGCACAGCGCCCCACCTATATCGGCGTCTCAAATATCGTCATGGCGCCGGTTGCAGCGGCAGGACCACTCCTCTCCGGCTGGCTCGCCGAATTCGTCAGCTACGAGGCGCTGTTTGTCGTTCTGCTGGCAGTGGGGGTCGTCGGTTTGAGCTGGATGCGCCTGCGTGTGCCGCGCCCGGCAGTGACCGCCGCGCTGGCGGAAGAGCGGATGGGGTAGGTAGCCGTAAACGGTTGCACTGCACCTTCTCAAACACGGAGTGTTAATGCGTCTTGTGGTGAGCGACAGATAATGACATCAGGAAATGTCACATCGAGTGATACCAGCGTTGTTGCAACTGCAGGAGAAATACCGCTGATTGCCACCTGACGCCCAACCAGACGTAGCGCCTGGACAGCCCGGATGAGATACCGCGCAACCGCCTCATCGACGTGTGTAACACCGGCGACGTCAATCACAACGAGACGAACCTTCTGGCGGGTGGCTGTGTCGAGCAAACGCTGGCTGAGCAACTCTGCGCGGCGCGTATCGAAACGACCAACCAACGGCGCCAGCAGCACACCATCGGCGATAGTGATCGCCGGTATCTCCAGATCTGAAACCAGTTGTAACAACTGCTCCTGTTCGGCGTTACGCTGCTCCAGTTCATCGGCGCGCTGCTGGGCAAGCGCCAGGGCGTCGATGGCGCGTTGTCGTTCTTGCTCTGTAGCCTTATACGCTTCCTCCAGACGCCGCGCGTTATCGACCGCCAGGCGGCTCAGTGCCATTCCACCGACAAGCGCCAGGTAAGCTGCAAGGTTCACCGGGCGTGTATACACGCCGCTCCATTCGCCACGAATGAGCAGGATAACCAGCAAGAGCGCCGCGTTGAGCACCACCCAGCGCGGTCCGGTCAGCACCAGAGCGATCACGATGGGAACGGTATGGAGAATATCCATCCATCTGTTGCGATACATAAGGCTCAACGGTAAGCAGGGCAACCAGGAGCGTGGTTGCCAGCGACATCACATAACGCGCAGGTTCCCACCCGCGCCGGTACGCGATCAACAAGACGCTGGCACAGAGGACAGCGATGCCGTATCCTGCCCGGGCGATTGGTTCACTTTCTCGGGTCGAAACATCCACGAAGGCTGCCAGTGCAGCGATCAGCAGCAGAAGAAACAGGAACGTATTGATCTGTCGCCGGGTCAGATGCATGTGCGACAATTCTCATAGGCATTCATTGCAGACACCATTATACGTCACCAACTCACTCAAGCAGCTGGAAATCCTGACTAACATCAGGATTTCAATGCGCGATGCCTCGTGTTGGCAGACGGATCTACCGCATCCGGGTCAGGTCGCAGCCAGTGGCAATCGCCAGCGGTTCCGAACACTCATGAACCTGTCGGGATTGCGGAGGTGAGGTCTGGTCACTCAGGTTCAGCAGCGCGCCACGGGCTTCTTTTCTTTCTCTGCGCTTCCATCCGGCTCAGGTTCGTCCAGCGCGGCGCCCCAACCTGTCAGGATCTCACTCAATGTCCAGCATATCCCGTCCGTCTTCCAGTCGCAACCGTTCGCCGACGCGCGGATCGTACACGCCGATGACGAGGCGGTACGGCGCCCGCGGGGTGTCCGGTGGTACAAGCACTGCTGCGCGACTACGGTACTGTTCGCCGGGTTGCCAGAGGCTGGCCGGCACACGCGCCAGCGGTCCGTCGTGCTGGGCAATGATGCGGTTATGTATGTCCAGCAAATGCACGAACAGGAACAGATCGCGATCTGGCGAAGCGACGACGCGCCAGTGCAGTTCGATCCGCACTGCATCCCCGCCTGCGACATGCCGCGACGAGGCTGCGACTCGTTCCAGAACCAGTGTATCACCAAAACGGATGTCGGCATCACGCAGCGGGGCGCCCGTATCGCCAAGTTCGTAGACGACGAGTTCGACGCCGCCGTACCAGCGACTCTCGGCGCGGAAGGCGCGTTCGGCCAGCCAGGCGCTCACGACGCCTTCAGGGTCGGCTTCATAAGGAACATAAAAGACGCCATAGACCCGCGAATGACGTTGTTCCATCTGTTCGAGTTCAGCGACTGTTGCTGCCGGATCGAGTGGACGGAAGCGCGGCAACAGGTAGCGCATTTGCGACCCATGAAAGTAGTAGTCGAACACATCGATCTGCCCCGGACCGATCAACAGAATGGCGTCGTCGGGTCGGGCGGTCGCTGCGATTGCCTGCGCCAGCCCACGGTAGTCGTCGCGCTGGAAGACCGGATTGAACCATTCGTTGCGCAACGGCGCCACCGCAGCCGCAAGCGCCCACGCAGCGACGAGCAGTGCAGCGCCTGCGCCTGCACGCGGACCGAAGTGCGTGGTCGCATACCGCGCCAGGGTAGCGCCGCCGGCGCCAAGGAGCAGATGAAAAGCGGGAAGCGCAGCCAGCAGGAAGCGTGGCTTGTAGTACGGCTGGTTGAGCGAGAGCGCAATGATCGCTGCCAGCGGCACGAAGAGCCACGCAAGCGCCATGCCGGTCGTGGCTGGCGACGTGCGCCACGCCGCTGCGGCTGCCACGAGCAGCGCCACAAAGCCAGCAAGCCAGAACCAGGAGGCGTCCGATGCTGCTGGACCGAGGCTGAACACGCGCAATACGTCGGCGAGAATGAAGAACGGATCGGTCGGCTGTTTGGCGAATGTCCAGACTGCCAGGCGCTCACGACTGTTCCAGACGATTGCGATGAAAAACCCTACGAGCGCCAGGTGTCCGGCGATCCACGCCAGCCGCGCGCGGCGGCGCAGAAGAAGTGTTCCGACCAGCACCGTTGCTGCCACGAATGTGACCATGAAATAGTGAGTCGCAAGCGCTGCCAGCGCCACGACGCCATAGAGCAGCTGCCATCGCCAGTGCAATGATGTCGTCTCTACCCGGTCAGCAGCGTTCGCACCGTGCACCAGCCTATCGAACGCCATCCAGAGGCATGTCGCCAGCAACATCGCCAGCGCATACATGCGGGTTTCCTGGCTGTAATGAATGGCAAAGGGAGAAACGGCAGCAGCAATTCCGGCGATCCATCCAGCGCTCGCACCGAACCAGCGCCGACCGAGGAGCGTCGTGAGCACAACAGTGATGGCGCCGCACAGTGCACTGAACGCGCGCGCCGCCGCCTCGGTCGTTCCGGCTATTCGCAGCCAGCCATGGAGGAGCCAGTAATAGAGCGGCGGATGAACATCAGCGGCGGCGGCGCGCGCGATGTCGCCAGGCGGTTTGAGCGCAAGAGCGACCGTTAATCCCTCATCGTACCAGAAACTCTGTACGTCGATGCGGTAGAAACGCAGCGCCAGCGCGAGTGCGAAGAGCGTAGCGAGAAGACCAAGGGCGTGAGATGTCAGGTGTGTGGCGGGGCGCATCGTGTGCCGTCAGAACGTGTGAACGTGTGAACGTGCGAACGTGAAACGTGGAACGTGTGAACGTGCGAACGTGAAACGTGGAACGTGTGAATGTGCGAATGTGTGAACGTGTGAATGTGCGAATGTACCTGCTGACGAGTGCGCTGACACTTCCCCGCGCGTAACGGTTCAGAAATGGACAGAGACACGACGGAACCAGGCGAGTTCGATCAGGCGCGGGGTTGCATCAAAGCGCATCTGAACGCCTTGTGCAACAATCTGCAATCTAAAATCTCCAATCTCAAACAGTATTATACACTCCACGTTTCCACCGGTTCGCCATCCAGCACGACCCGGTTGCGTCCGGTCATCTTTGCCACGTACATGGCCTGATCGGCGCGATGCAAAATGGTTTCGCTGCTATCACCCGGAAGATACTCAGTAACACCAAAACTGGCCGAGATGGCTGGTGTGTTGGGCAGCGTAATGGTATGCAACGCCAGACGCACCCGTTCCAGCGCTATCCGGGCATCGTGAGCGCGGGTCTGTGGCAGCAACACGACAAACTCCTCACCGCCCCAGCGCCCAAAGCGGTCAACCGTGCGCAGGTGGTGCGGCACCGTTTTCGCAACAGCGCACAACACCTGGTCGCCAGCCAGATGCCCGTGCTGGTCGTTCAACTGCTTAAAGTGATCCAGATCGAAGAGACAGATGCAGAAACTCTGACCATACCGATCCGCCAGTGCGATCAGCTGGCGTAATTCTTCGTACAAACGGCGACGGTTGGCGAGCCCGGTCAGCGCATCGGTATACGCCATGTGCGTCATCAGTTCATACTCCGTCCGAAGGCGTTCCGCATGCGCTCGATATGCCGATAGAACAATCAGAAACCCAAGCAGTGCGCCTGCCATCAGATAGATGCTGACCACTCGCTCGCTGTTGGCAGGATCGACATCCAGGATGTTCCAGCGCACAACCTGCGCCAGAACAATGGCAAACGATGTCACAAAGACACCGACGGCGATCAGCGCGCCACGGCGGATGTCGTAGATGTGGATCGCCAGAATGCAGATGATCAGCAGAAACCAGATATCGTCACCGACCGCATCGATGAACACGTCCGAAGGGGTTGGACGAAAGACCGCCGGAATGATGCCGTTGAACCCCAGCGACTGAACGATGAACACAACCAGCATCAACCGCTCGAGACGGTCAACCGGAATGCGCGAGCGCGCCAGATGCCAGACGATCAGAACACAGAGGCTGGCGAATACGATATGGTTGATCGCGTACACGGCACGGTAGAGATACGACAGGTTCGTATCGGTAAGAGTGCTGTACTGGGCATAGAGGATCGCCAGCACGCCGAGAACGCCTGCGATACGGTAGATCAGTCGGCGCTGCTGCTCAAAGCGCCTGTGTTCCTGTTCGATATGGTGCACCATGGATCGTGAAGCAATAGGTGTAGAACGTCTCTGTGGTTTCAGATTGGGTGAGTGAAACCGGCGGACACGCAGCATGGGTGTCAGAACGGGATCATAGCACGTGCTACGAGAAATTGTAAAGGATCTAAAAAGTACTATAGCCGCCGTTGGCAGGGCGGGTGTCAAGTGTTATGCTGAAGCGACGCCGGTCAGGAGTCGTGTGATGCCGGGCGGGTCGTGGCAGGGCGCACACTCTTGCGACAGCTATCCATTCATTGTCTCTATCTTTGCCAATGCCGCCTCTGCTGCCCGTCGTTCCGCTTCTTTTTTACTTCGGCCTTTCCCACTCCCATATTCACCGCCAGCGACATACACCACCGCAGTAAACTCGGGATCATTATCGGTTCCACCAGACCGGATCGTCTTATATTCCGGCGGTTGCCGATTTGGATTCGCTGAGAAATCCGGGTGTAGCACCACTTGCTGTAATCGGCTTTTGACATCAATCCTGGGCATCGTTGCATCAGAGTCTGCCAACTGGCTCCATACGTCATCAAAGAAGGGATAGATCATATCTCGTACTACTTCAATCCCTGAGTCTAAATAGTAGGCTCCTACTAATGCTTCAAAGGCATTACTCAATAACGACGTCTTTTGTCGTCCGCCATTGCGTTCTTCCCCCTTCCCTATCCGTATCCATTGTCCCAATTCAAGTCGTGCCGCATACTGAGCTAATTGTCCATCCCCTACCAGCCTGGCGCGCCATTCTGTCATATCACCTTCGCGCAAACCCGGATCTTGCTGATATACATAATCGCAACTCAGCAATGCCAGCACCGCGTCGCCGATAAATTCTAATTGCTCGTTATCTTCACCCGTATTGGGGTTCTCATATTTATAGGACGTATGCGTAAGCGCTTGATTGAGCAATCCTACATTCTGAAATGGCACTGCTTTCAATAACGCGCCCAAACGCTGCACAATCTGCGCTTCTTCCGCAGGTGACAGGAGCGTCGGCGGTATCTCGCTTCGCGCCTGTTCCTGTGCTAACAGGCGTAAGATATCCTGACGCTGTTTTTCAACCGTTGCCACTTGTGGTGCATTGAGTGATTTGAGCAGTCGTGCCACGCTATCAACCGCACGATACGTATCATCGGTAGAAAACGGTGACTGATGCGCCCACTTATTTCGCACCGCTATCAATTCATTAATGAGCGCTCGATCGGAAGGGCTCAGTCCCTGTTTGAAAACCTTCTCCCATTCGCGATTTATAACCGTCAATTGCGCTGCGACATCTTCCCGAAGCGGATCGTCCGTTTCCATTTGTGCGCGTTGGAAATCTCGCAAATGACCAGCAGCACGCGCCTTCCAGGCATCACCGTAGATCTTCTGCATGTTCTGCTCAAGATAGGGGTACAGGCCTTGCCGGAGTAATTCGAGCGCCGCGCTGATACGTTCACGATGATTGGGACTCATGTAGATCTCCTCAAGATGATTACTGGAACGTGCACGTTCTTCACATCATATCGATATCAGATAGTATAGAAAACCACAGTGTATGAGTAGTCCGCCTGACGGTAAGCTTCACCCACTGCGGCGGTTTGGCACAGGCTAATCCCCGGAAGTACGGCTTTGGAACCCACAATCTCGTAAAAAGCCCCGATCACAGCGAATCAGGTGCAGGCAATGTCAGACAGTGGCATTTATACTATGTGTGAATGATCAGACCAGTACGGTTAATTTCGACCAATGAATATGCCGTCAATGCTGTTTCAATCGGTTCGATATGTTTGGTAAACAGATCAACTAAATCGTCATTACCAATATTCCCAGTTGATACAAGCAATAATTTGTACGGTTGACCGTAAATCATAAATGAGGTGATGAAATCAGCATCTTTCGTCACTACAATCCGTTGTTCACGCATTGATATGGTATTTATTGCACTATCACCCGTCCGGTTTCCCTGCGGCAGATCACGGGTATGCAGGACATCATGACCACGGTCACGCAAATAGTGTGCCAATCGCCGTGGTAGTTGCGCATCAATCAGGTATTTCATGCGGTAAAGACTTCAACGCGTTTGATCTGGCTCAGCCGAGTCGCAAACACTAAAACCGCATAGATATCGGCTTCCTCTAAATCATCATAATCGTCTAAAATGGCTTGATGCGACATACCTGCGCTCAACAATTCCAGGACGAATTCAACGGGATAGCGCAACCCGCGGATACACGGTTTCCCGTGGCAAATATCAGGATCGATGGTGATACGGCGCAACAGTTCATCAGGTGAAGGGAGGTATTTCGTCATACGCCCTCCTTAGATGGATAATGCTTCCCACATAATCTTCCTGCGATGCATAAGACATTATCGGGATACAGCGCTAAAAGCCGCTGGATGATGGCAGCTCCTGCAACCAACGTGCGGTGAGCGGGCCAGTACAGGCATCCGCTAAGAAGCGCATCTATCCCTTCGTCGTTGCCATGGGCATGAAGGTGGTTGTTTCGAGCGCTTTTGTGGCAAACAGGAGACAAGCCCGAATGTCATCGAGAGTCACACCGTGATACTCATCAAGAATATCACTGATCGTGGCTCCCGAAGCGAGCAGTTTGAGGATATATTCGACGGTCAGTCGCGTCCCATGGATAACCGGTTTACCGATCATCACACGTGGGTCAAGGGTAATTGGTTCCAGCAGGTCATCGTCCAACATAGACACCTCCTGAAGATATTATACACGGAACGAGAGGAGCGGAGACAAGCCAGAATATCGGTCCCCGGCATCCAGTGCGGCATCGAGTATCGTTGCGAGCGCCGGCAGAAAATGGCGCGTTTGCCATCGTCCTGCAGCCCCATGGTAATCAGCTCCGCCGCATCATGCGCCTGCCCATCACTCCGCACCTTCTCGTCGCGGGCATCCAGCCACAGATATCGACAGATCGCCAGGAAACAGGTGCGCCCCTGTTCCAGCGCGGCATCCAGCTGGGTCGCGACGCGACGAACCTGGGGCGACGTCAGTTCGACACCGCATACCTGCGCGGTCATCGCAGCCACGGCGCGTGTCGAGACGCCTTGCACGCATCTTTCGGACAACGCCAGGGTGAGCGCACGTTCGCTCCGCAATCTCGTCACCAGCGCCTGGGGATACCAGCAGCACGTCAAACGTCACCGTGCCGATACAGGTCGTCACGGTTTTGGGCGTGTCGCTGCTGGCGGAGCCGCGCCGCCCGGTCGTGCGTTCGTGCCATTCGGCACGCAGATACTGGCTGTGTGAGACGTGCATGGCATGGGTCATGACGATACGGATCAATTCCGGCAACACGTCCAACCCCCGGTCGGCAATCAGCTGAAGGTAGTATTGCACGTTTGCTATGCAATCGTTTCAAATTCGAGTCTCTTCTCTGCGCCCGTTACGGTACTATATGTGCGTGTCTGGTTGACAGGTGGTTGTGGAGGTGGCGGATGACCAACGAAGTATTCACTGACCATTATGCAGTTGTTCTCAATCGTGCCCCATTCGAGTGGTCTACCGATGAGGGCCGGCTGCGTTTTTTTGGCATCCCGTCGGCGCTCCTGTGGTTGAACCCGTCGTTGTTGAAGATTCTCCGTCCGCTGGCGGACGAGATCGGCATCCCGCTCTTCCGGCTGCTGGTGGCGCATAGCGGGAGTTTTGGAACGGCGGAAGACTATCACGATGTTGTGCTGGCGCTCGGCGCCACGTTCGAGGAAGGGCTGCTGGCGTGGGGCGAGGTTATCAGCACCATCGGATGGGGGCGTCTCGAACTTCCTTTCTGCGACCTGCAGCAGCGGAAAGCCATCGTGCGTATCCGTAACCCCTGGGAACTCGATATGCAACGCGGGCAGCCGGTCAACTGGGGGTGCCCGTTTTTGCAGGGGAAGATTATCGGCCTCTTCACCCATGCATTTGGCGTTCCATGCTGGGCTGATGAGAAGAACATGGTTACCGATGGTCCCGAAACATCAGTCGAGTTCCATGTCTACGAATCGACGCGCACCATCGAGCATGAAATTGCCATGCTCCGCGAGGCGCGCGAGCGTGAGCGCCAGCAGCGTCTGCTCGACGAGATCGCTGCCAAAACGCTCGAACTTCAGAAGGCGAACGAAGAACGGTTGCGTCTGCAGGAGCAGGTGATCGAAATGCAGGCGCGCACGCTGGCGGAACTCTCAACGCCGCTCATCCCACTCAACCGCCACGTGTTGCTGATGCCGCTGATCGGCGCGTTCGACTCACAACGGACACAACTGACGGTTGATCGCCTGCTCCATGGCGTCGCCGAATACCGTGCGTCCGTGGTTATTCTCGACATCACCGGCGTGCCGATTGTCGATACGCATGTCGCCAGCGCACTGATGCAGGCGGCGCAGGCGGTGCGCCTGTTGGGCGCCGAAGTCGTCCTCACCGGCATTCGCCCGGAAGTCGCGCAAACGCTCGTCGGGATGGGGGTGAGTCTGCAGGGCATTGTCACTCGTGGCACACTGCAGAGCGGCATCGAGTATGCCAACAGCATCCGCTGATCGTTTTTCGGGTATACTGTGCGCATGCCCATGCGCATTCTGATCTGCACGGCACAGGTGCCATTTGCGCGCGGCGGCGCCGAACTCCTCGTCGAAGGTCTGCGGGATGCTCTCAGTGAACGCGGGCACACTGTCGATGTTGTGGCGCTGCCCTATGCCTGGCAACCCCACGACCGTCTGATGCCTTCGGCGCTTGCGTGGCGCCTCCTCGACCTGGAGCAGGTCAACGGCGCACCGGTTGACCAGATTATCTGCACCAAGTTCCCTTCCTATGCGGCGCGCCATGCGCGCAAGGTCGTCTGGCTGGTGCATCAGCATCGCCAGGCGTATGACTGGTACGGCGCCCCGCTGTCGGATTTCACCAATACCCCAGACGACCGGGCAATCCGCGATCAACTGCTGCGGATGGACCGCGCGACGCTCGGCGAGGCGCAGCGGTTGTTTGCCATCTCGCGCAATGTCGCAGCGCGCCTCAAGCGTTTTATCGGTCTGGAAGCGCAGCCGCTCTATCCGCCGAGCCGCTACGCGGGACGGCTGCGCGCCGGTCCTTATGGTGATTACATCCTGTCCGATGCGCGTCTCGATGCGGCAAAACGCCTCGATATGCTGCTGCGCGCGCTTGCCCGCACCCGGCATCCGGTTCGCTGCATCTTCATCGGCGCCGGCGATGATCGCGCTCGCCTGGAACGCCTGGCTTCCGATCTCAACCTTGGCTCGCGCGTGGAGTTTCGCGGATTTGTGCCGGACAATGACCTGATCGACCTGTACGCCTCGGCGCGCGCCGTCTACTATGCGCCATTCGATGAAGATTACGGGTTCGCGTCGGTGCAGGCGCTGGCTGCCGCGCGTCCGGTCGTGACCACGACCGACTCCGGCGGCGTGCTGGAATTTGTCGAGCACGGCGTGACCGGACTGGTCGCACAGCCAGAACCGGATGCAATTGCCGCCCAGATCGATACGCTGTTCGATGAAGCTGATTGCGCGGCGCGTCTCGGCGCCGCCGGACCTGCCCGCGTGGCGGATATTACCTGGGATCGTGTCATCCAGGCATTGTTGCTTCGCTAGTGCAAAGGAGTAATCTGTTGCGTTTCGTGATCAATGCTCTGCTGCTGCTCCTCCTCATCGGTTCCTGTGCAACGCCTGTAACCCCCCGCTCTCTTTTATCGGCGTCTTCCATCCCGCTGTCACAATGGACATATCTCGCAGATAGCGCTGCTCCGTCTGTGGCAGGTCCTGTTGAGCAGACCATGATGCTGTCGCTCGATATTGATCGTGATGGACGCGACGATATCGTTGTTGGCGGTCGCGGGAAGGCGCCTGCGCTCATCTGGTTGCGTCTGACGCCCGATGGATGGCAGCGGTTTGTGATTGAGCCGGAGCAGTTGAGCATCGAAGCCGGTGGTGCATTTGCCGATATCGATGGCGATGGCGATCTCGATATTGTCGCCGGTGAGGATTACAGTGGCAACCGGGTGTTCTGGTGGGAAAACCCCTACCCCAATTATGACCCGAACGCTGGATGGACACGACGCCTGATCAAGAGCGGCGGTCAGAACCGTCACCACGATCAGGCGTTTGGTGATTTCAACGGCGATGGACGGCTGGAACTGGCGTTGTGGAACCAGGGCAATCGGAATCAACCCTCCATTCTCTATCTGACGCCCATTCCGCCGGATCCGCGCAATGCACCGCTCTGGACATTGACGCCCATTTTTACATCCACCGTCTACGCAGAAGGATTGTTCACCGCCGATATTGATGGGAATGGCGTGACCGACCTGATCGGCGGAGGTTACTGGTTTCGTTTCGAGCAGGGCCGGTATATCGCTGAAGAGATCGATGGCAGAAACCGTGGCATCCGGGTCGTCGCCGGACAGATCATCCGCGGAGGACGGCTCGAAATTGTTACAAGCACCAGTCACGGGCGAGGAACGATCAATCTGTATCACTGGACGGGCAGTGCGTGGGAGCGGCGCGTTCTGGTCGATCGGATAGAGGAAGCGCACAGCCTGGCGCTGGCTGATATCAATCTCGATGGAACGCTCGATATTTTTTGTGGTGAAATGCGTCTCGATGGCGCAAACTCCGACTCACGCATGATCCTGCTCTACGGCGATGGCGCGGGCGCCTTTCACCTGGCAGAGGGACCGCCTGGCATCGACCACCACGAGTCGCGATTGGGCGACATCGATGGAGATGGTGACCTCGACATTCTCGGCAAGCCGTACAATTTCGAGACGCCACGCCTTCACATCTGGCTGAACGAAACCAACAATCCAACGAAACTCGACCTGTCGCGCTGGCGGCGACACGTGATCGATCCTGCGCGACCTGATCGTGCCATTTTTGTGTTGCACGGCGATATCGACGGCGATGATTTCCCCGACATTGTGAGCAGCGCGTGGTGGTACCGCAACCCAGGACGCGCCGACGGAAACTGGGTTCGTTCACCGATCGGCGAACCGCTGCGCAACGCGGCAATTCTGGCGGATCTCGACAATGACGGTGATCTCGATATCTTCGGCACACAGGGACGCGGTGCCGAACGCAACAGTCGATTCGCCTGGGCGCAGAATGAAGGTGACAGTTTTGTTGTGCGCACCAATCTGGCTTCCAGTGCCGGCGACTTTCTGCAGGGCGCCGTCAGCGCACGTTTCACGCCTGACGGTCCGCTCGAAATTGCGCTCTCGTGGCACGAAGCCGGTCGCGGCATTCAGAAATTGCGCATCCCGAACAATCCCTCCGTCGAGACCTGGTCGTTACGCACCATCTCGCCATTCTCGCAGGACGAGCAGCTCAGTGCTGGAGACATCGACCGCGATGGTGACATCGACCTGCTCCTGGGAACGCGCTGGTTGCGCAATGACGATGGAGCATGGACATTACTGGTGATCCACAACGGTCCGGGGAGTCCGGATCGGAACCGTCTGGCGGACATCAACCGCAATGGTCGTCTGGATGCCGTTGTAGGATTTGAAGCCATTGGCGTGGCGGGAAAACTCGCATGGTATGAACAGGGTGAGGATCCGGCAGCGCCCTGGGTTGAGCATATCATTGCAGTCGATGTTATCGGACCGATGAGCCTGGACGTGGGTGACATCGACGGCGATGGCGATCTCGATATTGTCGTCGGTGAGCATGATCCATCGCGCCCGGAACGCGCTCGCCTGTTGATCTTCGAGAATGACGACGGCTACGGACAGCGATGGCGACGCTGGATTGTCTACACTGGCGATGAACACCACGATGGCGCGCAACTCGTCGATATCGACAATGATGGTGATCTGGATATCATTTCGATTGGCTGGTCGCACAATCGCGTCCTGCTCTATGAAAACCTGGCAGCGCCACGTCCGACTGCGCCGCCACCAGGAACAACCACACCGCTACCCGATCAAGGTCGTGTGTATCTCCCGAAGATCATGATGCATCCGTAGCAGGGGGCGTCATAGCGGTGCGCGCCAGGCCGACGCCCGGCGCACCCGTACCACCGCCTTCCGGAGGTCAGAGACCGGCTGAAGCCGGTCGTACCCGTCCCGTACCACCGCCTTCCGGCGGTCCGCGCCAGTCCGACCAGTATGCCCAAACTCTGTCGAAAGACAACTTGTACCGTACCACCGCCTTCCGGCGGTCCGCGCCAGTCCGACCCCGGCACACCCGTACCACCGCCTTCCGGCGGTAGGCGACCGGCTGAATACCCGTACCCGTACCACCGCCTTCCGGCGGTCCGCGCCAGACCGACGCCCGGCGCACCCGTACCACCGCCTTCCGGCGGTCAGGCGACCGGCTGAAGCCGGTCGTACCCGTACCCGTACCACCGCCTTCCGGCGGTCAGGCGACCGGCTGAAGCCGGTCGTACCCGTACCCGTACCACCGCCTTCCGGCGGTCAGGCGACCGGCTGAAGCCGGTCGTACCCGTACCCGTACCACCGCCTTCCGGAGGTCAGAGACCGGCTCATGAACGTGCCACATGCAGTTCGGTCTGGGCGCCAGCGGCGCACGTTGCGTCCCGACGGGGAACAGCGTCGGCGCCCCGCAGACGCGGTTTGAAGCGACAACCAGTGAGCATAGCCGATAGCGGTGCATGCGAGCAGTGCGTGGCGCGCGGCGCTGGCAGCGAGCGGCGCCTGTCTGATACCGTCGGGCTGAAGCCCTCGGCTCCCAGGGCGAAGCCCGCCGGCGCGGGCTGAAACGGATTATGTGCTGGCAGTCCACGTATTCTGTCGGGGCACGGCGCCGCCGTGTCCCAACCGGACAAATCTCGCCGTTTCCATAGCCGTTATTCGATAGAGTTACATACGATCAGATCTCGGCTACACGCCCGGTTGCTCCTTCGCTTGACAGCCCTACCCTGATGCGCTAGTATCGCTCCATCGGAAAATCTTCAAAAAACAGAAGACAATGAACGTCTATCTCGGCATTGATCTGGGCGGCACCAAGATCGCCGCTGCTGCCGTTGACATACGCACCGGCGAGCGTCTCGTCCAACTCATACTTCCCACCGACGCGCACGAGGGTCCTGCAGCAGTCATCGAACGAATGGCGGCGCTTGCCGGACAGGTCTGCGCGCAGATCAACACGCCGATCGATCAGATTCCCGCGATCGGTATCGGTGTGCCCGGATTGATCGATCTCGGACAGGGAGTGACGATCCTGCTGCCGAACCTGCCCTCCGGCTGGCGCAATGTGCCGCTGGCCGCCAACATCACCGGCCTCACCGGGCGTCCTGCAGCAATCATCAACGATGCGCGCGCCTTTACGCTGGCAGAGGCGACGTTTGGCGCCGGACGCGATGCGCGCAGTGTGATCGGCATGACCCTCGGCACCGGCATTGGCGGCGGCATCGCCATCGACGGGCGATTGTACCTGGGTATCGACGGGACTGCCGGTGAAGTCGGGCATATGACGATCGACCCGTATGGCCCGCGCTGCGGCTGCGGTAATCGTGGCTGCCTGGAGACGTTTGCCAGTGGACCTTCGATCACGGCCATGGCGCTGCGCGTCGTTGCCCAGGGGATGACGACGCAGATCGGAGCCCTGGTCGAATACGATTTGAACAAGATCTCTCCGGGGATCATCGTGCGCGCCGCCGAACAGGGCGACACCATTGCACGCGAGATTCTGCAGCGCGCCGGGAGTTATCTGGGCATCGGCATTGCGAACCTGATTACCATCTTCAGTCCGGAACGAATTGTGATCGGCGGGGGAATGTCGCGCCTCGGCGAATGGATTCTCGGACCGGCGCGCGCAGAAGTGGCGGCACGCTGCCATCTCACGCCGCTCGACCGTGTGCAGATTACGCTGGCACACCTTGGCGGTGAAGCCGGGGTCATTGGCGCCGCCTTGTGGGCATCACAACGGTTCGAAGAGGAATTCTCAGCAGCAAAGGAGCGCATATGAAGTCACATTCAGTCACCCTGCTTGGCACCGGCCTGATCGGCATGTTTTACACCATGACGCTCCACGGTCAGCGGGGACGCGACCGAATTACGACGGTGTACTCGCGTACCCGCGAGCGCGCCGAGGCATTCGCGGCAGAGTGGGGCATTGCCAGAGCCACCACTGACCTCAAGGCGGCGATTGAGGACCCGGAGACCGACACCGTGATCATTGGACTGCCAAACGACCAGCATGTGCAGGCAGTCGAACTGGCGGCAGCGGCGGGCAAAGCAGTCCTCTGCACCAAGCCGCTGGGTCGCACTGCCGCCGAGGCACGGCAGATGCTCGACGCCGTCGAACGGGCAGGTGTGTTTGCCGGTTATCTGGAGGACCTGGTCTATACCCCGAAGACGCTCAAAGCGCTGGAGTCGGTCAAAGCCGGCGCGCTGGGGGATGTGCTGTGGGTGCGTTCGCGCGAAACCCATCCGGGACCGCACAGCGCTTGGTTTTGGGATGCCCACGTGGCGGGCGGCGGCGCGATTATCGACCTGGGGTGTCACTGCGCCGAGATTATCCGCAACTTCGCCGGGAAGAACAATCGTCCGCTGGACGTGATGTGCTGGGCTGATACCCTTGTGCACCCGATCGCAGCCGAGGATAATGCGATTGCATTGATTCGCTTCGAAAACGGCGCTGTCGGACAATTCGAGGTCAGCTGGACGTTCCGTGGCGGCATGGACCTGCGCGATGAGGTGGCCGGGACAAACGGCACGATCTGGCTCAACCACTTCCTGCGCACCGGCTTCGAGATGTTTACCGCCGCCGGCGGCGGCTACGTCGCCGAAAAAGCCGAGACCGAAACCGGCTGGCTCTTCCCGGTTGGCGATGAGGTGCACGAACTGGGGTATACCCACATGTTCACCGATATGTTCGATGCCATGGACAACAACCGCGCGCCGATGGAGACATTCTACGACGGGTATGTGGTCAATGCCATTCTCGATGCCGCCTACCGGTCAGCGAAATCGCGCCGATGGGAGACGGTCGAGATCGAATGGCGTTCAACCGAACCTGTGAAGCCGTTGCGTCGTGCGGCTCAGGAGATCGACGGCTATGCGCTGGTGAAAGAAGAGCGCATGCACGGCAACAAACTGAAACAGATCCTCTCCGATAAGACGACGGGACGGATCATCGAACGGGTGATCGACATTCAAGAACAGTCAAACATGCAGTGAGGCGCCATGACCCTCGACCCTGCACCTGCGCTGGACTACCTGGAACGCGCCGAGATGATTGTTCGACGGGTGCGTGAGACGCAGATGGCTGCGATTGCCGAAGCGGCGCGTATCTGCGCCGATACCATCGCTGCCGGCGGACTGGTGCATCTGTTCGGCACCGGTCATTCACGCATCCCGATCGAGGAAATCTTTCCGCGACACGGCAGTTTCCCCGGCTTCCACCCGATCGTCGAACTGTCGCTCACGTACCACAACGCGGTCGTTGGACCCAACGGGCAGCGTCAGGCGATGTTTCTCGAGAAAGTCGAGGGATTGGGCCAGGTCATCATGCGCAATTTCGTGTTCGGTCCGCACGATAGTTTCATCATCTTCTCGAACAGCGGCGTCAATCAGGTGGTGATCGATGTGGCCCTCGAAGCAAAGGCGCGGGGGATGCCGGTTGTCGCCGTAGTCTCGGTCGACCATTGCAATGCGTCCAGTCCACGTCACCGCAGCGGGAAACGCCTGATCGATTGCGCCGATGTAACGATTGATAATTGTTCACCTGCAGGCGATGCCCTGGTGACCATCGAAGGACTGCCGTACCCCGTCGGTCCTGGGTCGACCATCGGGTACACGGCGGTGGTCAACGCGCTGAAATGCCTGGTTGCCGCCGAACTGACAAAGCGCGGGCAGCCGCCGCTGGTGCTGACCAGCAGTGTGCTGATCGGCAGCGCTGCCTCGGAAGAACTCTTCGAGCGGACCTACGACGATTATCGGGCGCGGGTGGCGCAGGTGTACGGCGGGGGACGTTCGGCGCCGCCAACATCGGGCTGAACATCGGAGGATGATGCGTCTGACAGCAAAAACCGCGATTGTCACCGGCGCCGCAAGCGGGATTGGGCGCGCCGTCGCGCACCGTTTCCTGGCAGAAGGGGCGCTTGTCGCCGGTTTCGACCTCGACGGCAACGGACTGAACGAAACCCATCTGCTTGGTGGCGCTCCAGAGATGTTTATTCCGATTGTATGCGATCTGACCGACCCGCTGCAGGTGGAACGGGCAGTGTCGGAGGCGGTTGATCGTTTGCATTGCCTCGACATTGTGTTCAATGGCGCTGGCGCCAGTGGTCGGCGCTGGGGCGACGGACCGGTCGACTCCTGCACGATCGAGGGATGGCAACGCACCCTCGACGTGAATCTGACGAGCATTTTCCTTGTATGTCGCGCAACGGCGCCACACCTGCAGGCCACAGGCGGCGGGTCGATCATCAATCTCAGTTCCGTCCTGGGGATGGTCGGCGGCGACGCTGATTTCGCCACCCACGCCTATGCTGCTGCAAAAGCGGGGATCATCGGGTTATCGCGCGCGATGGCAGTGTACTACGCACCGCGCAGAATACGCGTTAACGTTATCGCTCCTGGACTGATCGCAACACCGATGAGCCGTCGCGCTCAGGAGAGTGAACGTATCCAGGAGCGACTGTCGCAGCTTCAGCCGTTGACCGGCGCGATGGGCGCGCCTGAGGACGTCGCCGCCGCCGCCGCGTATCTGGCATCCGACGACGCTGCCTTTGTCACCGGGGTTGTGTTGCCTGTTGATGGCGGATGGACAGCGTGGTGATAGCGCTGTATTTCTACCGTGCACAGAGTGACCGGGTGCGCGGGCATCTCGCCCGCATTCTCCGACCTGTGTTTTACGGCGGCGTGCACCAGGCGCATGAGGGAATGAAAGTCTGGATTGCCGTTCTCTCTCAATCAGCAGAACCTGTGAGGCATCTCTATGAATCTCCCGCTTCTTCCAACCAGCGTGATCGGGTCGTATGCGTGGCCTGCGTGGTTGCACGTCGCACTGTGGGCGGCGCAGCGCGGTGAACTCGGACCGGAGGACATGCGTGAAACGCAGGATGACGCAGTCGATATGGCGCTCCGCGATCAGGAGGATGCCGGGGTTGACATTGTCAGCGACGGGGAGATGCGCCGCGCTGGTTTTTTCACCGCGGCGTTCTATGGCTTTCTCACAGGGTTGCGCGAACTGCCGCCACAGCGCCGGATTGGGGTCGCCGGTCACGACCAGCGCGAGAGTTACGAAGCGGTCGAACCGATTACTGCGCTAGCCGGGCTCGGTCTGGCGGCTGAGTTTGATTATGTCAAACAACGGACAACTCGTCTGATCAAGATGCCCTGCCCCGGACCCTTCACGCTCGCCGGACGGATCAGGCCCGGTGCACTCTACAAAACGCGCTGGGAGGTGGCGGAGGCGCTTGTGCCAATCATCAATGCCGAACTCAAGGCGCTTGTTGCAGCGGGATGCACTTTTATCCAGATCGACGAACCATCGATTGCCGTTCATCCTGATGCCCCACACACATTCGTGGAACTGTTCAATGCAACCGTCGCCGGCGTCGATGCAAAAATCGGGTTGCATCTCTGTTTTGGCAACTATGTCGGTCGTCCGACGGCAAAGCGCACCTACCGACCTCTCTTTCCCCACATTCTCGACACACATGCCGATCAGTACGCGCTGGAATTCGCCAACCGCGAACTGGCTGAAATCGATCTCTGGCGCGAATTTCCAAACGAGAAGGAACTGGCGGCTGGTCTGGTCGATGTCAAGAACTACTATATCGAAACCCCTGAGGACGTTGCCGAGCGTATTCGGGTGGCGCTGCGGTATGTGTCACCTGAAAAGCTGACGATTGTACCCGACTGTGGGTTCAGCCAGACAGCACGCTGGGCAGCGCGCGCCAAACTGAAGGCTATGGTCGAAGGAACACGCATCGTTCGCCGTGAACTGGCGGGGTAATACCATTTTAGATTGTAGATTTTGGATTGGAGATTGCTGCGATAGCGTTGTGATGCGCTCTGATGAGCGTGCGCATGCGGCCTGTTCAATTCCAATTGGTATAAGATGTCCCTTGACAGCGGGAAAACAAGAAGAGCCGCCCGGGTGGGCGACTCTCGCATACCGGAAGCGGTTCATTATGCTGATGCACCGGTTGTTTCCAGCAACCGATCCTCGGCATACTCCGTTTCAGCAGCCTCGACGCCCAGCAGTTCCGCTGTGATGAACGCTGCCAGCGCCGGTGAGATGCGACCATTCTCGACACCCTCTTCGATGAGAGCAAGCAGATCTTCGTTCGTCATTGTACCCTCCCTTTCTGTCCGTTAACTAAACAGACGCGCCCTCGTGTCAACCTGCGCGGATTATACCCGAAATCGTCAAAAAAAGATAGGGGGAAGTTGGAAGGATTATACCCGAAAACAGAAAAAAAGAATAGGGGAACTTTTCACATCCGGTATAATCGCTGCTGCGGCGCATCTGCGCTGTTGATACCGTGAGCAGAGAACATGGACAAGGCGCTGATCATTCTCAATCCCTGGGCTGGCCGCGGCCACGCAGGCGAGCGGCGACACGATCTGGACCTGGCGCTCGAGCGCGCCGGCATCGACTATGACATGGTCATGACCCACACGCGCGGCGGTGCAATCGAAATGGCGCGGCAGGCGGTCGAACGCGGGTATGGGGCGATTGTCGCCGTTGGCGGCGATGGCACGCTCAACGAAGCGGTCAATGGCATCAAGCACGCAGAGGCGATCAGCGGGCGCCGCGTGCCGTTAGGGATCATTCCGCTTGGAACCGGCTGCGATTTCATCAAGGTGCTCGATGGCTTTCTGCCGAACGACATCTACGGCAGCGTGCAGCGCATTGTACGCTGGCAGACGCGCACTGTCGATCTGGGTCTGGTGCGCGTCGATAATGAACAGGAACGCTGGTTTATCAACGCGCTCGGATCGGGCTTCGATGCGCAGGCGGCGGCTGAGGCGCTCAAGATCACCCGCCTGAAGGGGTTTGCCGTTTATCTGCTGGCGATCATTCGGGCAATGGCAAACTATAAAGCTCATCCCATGACCATCGAGTTCGATGGACGTCGCGTTCAGCGCCGCCTGCTCTTCGCCAGCATCGCCAACGGTCGTTATCAGGCGGGCGGGTTCTTGCTCACACCCGACGCGCGCATCGACGATGGATACTTCGATGCCTGTCTGGTCGATAATCTGCGCATCGATGAGATCATTCGCCACATCCCGAAGGTGCTCGAAGGAACGCACACAAAACTGCGCCAGGTGACGATGGCGCGGGTGCGGCACGTTGCCATCAGCAGTTCAGCGCCGATCCCGGTTGCAACTGATGGTGAGGTCCTTTCCACCAGAGCGCGCACGGTGACGGCTGAACTCATTCCTGGGGCAATCGATATTCTGGCGTAGACGACGCTACTCACCGCCTCGTTCACCCTGCGCCGCGACAGCAATGCCGATCAGGAGGAGTACGAAGCCTGCCAGTTGCAACGGCGCAAACCATTCGCCAAAAAGGATCAGCGCCAGCAGCGCCGAACCGATTGGTTCCCCTAACAGCGCAACCGTAACAAAGGTGGCGGAGAGGTAGCGCAACGACCAGTTGAAGGCGGTATGCCCCAGCAGTTGCGGTCCGATTGCAAGACCAAGAAGCAGCAGGTATGCCAGTGGCGGGTATCCGCCAAAGAGTTCCAGCGGATTGGACGTTCCAGCGAACGCCAGCGCCGTGATCAGCAGGGCGACTGCAGCACTGGTGTAGACCAGCCAGATGTATGCCAGCACCGAAATGTGGCGGCGCAGGCTGCGCCCGACCAGGAAATAAATTGAACCTCCAAATGCGCCCAGAAGCGCCAGCAGATTGCCCAGCAGCGCATTGCCGCTGTCGGGCCCGGCGCTGTCGCTGATGCCGATCAATATGCTGCCAGCAATCGTCAGCACGACCCCTGCGATCGTCGGCAGTGATGGTCGCTCGCGGAGCAGCACCGCCGAAAGCAATGCCACCCATAGCGGGTTGGTCGAAACCAGCGCCACCGAAGAAGCGACTGACGTGTACGCCAGCGACGAAATCCAGGCGGCAAAGTGAACCGCCAGAAAAACGCCAGACACGATCCCAAGCAACACGTCGCGCCGTGACAGGCGACGTAACTCGTCTCCGGCACGTGACCAGGCAATCGGAAAAAGAATGATCGCTGCCAGCCCCAGCCGACCGGCAGCAATTGTGGTTGACGGCATCTCCATCCCCTGGGCATAGCGGATCATGATCGATGCAGCGGCAGCAACCATGACACCGCCAAGAAGCGCCAGATACGGCAGCGCGCGACTCAGCCGTGTAACCGGACGATCAATCGCCTGTTCGAGTGTGTCTGACATGGATTCAACCTTTCGAGAACCACATTCCACGTTCCCACGTTCCCACATTCGCACGTTCCCACGTTCCACGTTCCACGTTCCACGGTCATAGTATAATGTAACTTATGCCAGCGCTGACACTCTCCACCAGTCCAGGACCGCTCACCCTCCAGGCACGCTGCGAACCGCAGGTCTGCTATGTGATTCTCACCGTGCAGACGTCTGCGAGTGGCGCGGTTCCATCGCGGCCGGTCAACTGGGCGCTGGTAGCGGATGTCAGCCGTTCGATGCGTATTCCGATCGTTGACGAAACACAGTTTCGCTCGCTGCTGCGCAACGGTTCAGCGCAGGAGATGCTGGTCGATGGCGTGCCGGTGTGGCAGTTGAGCGGCTCCGTGCCGCAAGAGGTGCGCAACGCAGCCTCCAGTGCGCTCGATCACGTCGTGCGTGCGCTTCATACGATCGTTGAACGTCTCGACCGTCATGATCGCCTGGCGCTGGTCGTCTTCGCCGATCATGCGTTGTTGCTGATACCCGGTATGGTCGGATCGGACCGGGTGACGCTGGTGCGCGCCATCGAACGTCTGCCGGGGCTCAACCTTGGTGACGGCACGAATCTGGCGGACGGCATTGCACTGGCGATCAACCAGATCCGTGCCAACCGCGACGGGCGCTGCGCCGATCGGATTCTCCTGCTGACCGATGGCTTCACCCGCGACTCTGCAACGTGTCTGGCGCTGGCAGATCAGGCGGCTGGCGAGCACATCGCTATCACGACCATCGGGCTGGGCGGTGAGTTTCAGGACGACCTGCTGACGGCGATTGCCGACCGCAGTGGCGGGCACGCACTGTTTTTGAAACGCGCATCTGCGATTCCACGGGCCATCAGCGCTGAACTCGAGACGGTACGCGCCGCCGCCGTTCCTGCCGTGACCATCGCCATTGCACCGATGCGCGGCGTGCAGTTGCGACGGGTGACGCGCCTGCGCCCGGTGCTGGCGTTGCTCGCCGAGCCGACCGGCGCCGCCGCGATGGATGTCACAACCGTTTCACTGGGCGATCTGTCCGCCGGGACGCCGGTAATACTGCTGCTCGAGTTTCTTGCACCGGCGGCGAACCCCGGACCGCTGTGGCTTGCCGGGGTGGCGGCGCTGTCGGCAGGAGTACGCCTTGCAGATACCGACATCCAGGCAACGGTTACCACCCATGCGCCTCCCCTGAGTGACGACGTGCGCGCGGCGGCGGCGCGGTCGATGGCAGCGCGCCTGATGCGACGCGCCACCACAACTACCGACCCGCACGAAGCAGCGCGTCTCATGCGCGCCGCCGCCGCGCGCTTCGATGAACTCGGTGAGCAGGCGCTGGCATCTGCAGCACGCGAACAGGCCGCTGCATGTGAGCAGAGCGGCGGCATTGCAGGTATCGCCACCCGTGAATTGACCTACGCGACTCGCCGACTCGGCGACTCTTTCTGAATGCTGCTGAGGAGCATCTATGACATCCAGTATCCAGCACGGTACCACCTTTGATATTGCGCATACCGGTCGTTTTGGTCCCTACGGCGGCGCCTACATCCCCGAAACGCTGGCGCCGGCAGTCGCAGCACTCGAAGAAGCATATGCGGTTGCGCGCCAGGACCCGGCATTCTGGGATGAACTCGACCGCCTGCACCGCAGTTATACCGGCAGACCAACCCCTCTCACCTTTGCCCGCCGTCTGACCGAATACCTTGGCGGCGCACAGATCTACCTCAAACGCGAAGACCTGGCGCATACCGGCGCGCACAAGATCAATAACGCGCTGGGACAGGGATTACTGGCGAAGCGCATGGGCAAGACCCGAATCATCGCCGAAACCGGCGCCGGACAACACGGCGTCGCAACTGCTACTGTCTGCGCTTTGTTGGGGATGGAGTGCGTGGTGTATATGGGAGTGGACGACATGGCGCGCCAGCAGCCGAATGTCTTCCGCATGCGTCTGCTGGGCGCCGAGGTGCGTGGCGTCACCAGCGGATCGCGGACGCTCAAAGATGCGATCAACGAAGCAATGCGCGATTGGGTGACCAACCCGGACTCCTACTACCTCCTTGGTTCGGCGCTCGGTCCACATCCCTACCCGACCATGGTGCGCGACTTTCAGAGTGTCATCGGGCGAGAGGCGCGCGAACAGATCCTGGCAGTAGCCGGACGTTTGCCCGATGTGGTGCTGGCATGCGTCGGCGGAGGCTCGAATGCGATCGGCATCTTCCACGCCTTCATTGGTGATGAGAATGTGGCGCTGCGCGGCGTCGAAGCTGGCGGTCGCGGGATTACACCCGGCGACCACGCAGCGCGCTTTGCCGGCGGACGACCGGGAGTCCTCCAGGGTACGTACACGTATGTGCTCCAAAACGACGATGGGCAGATCGGGTTGACCCACAGTATCTCGGCAGGACTCGACTATGCTGCAGTCGGTCCGGAACACGCACTGCTGCACGACCAGGGGCGTGCGACCTACACCCTCGCCGACGACGAGGAGGCGCTCGATGCCTTTCAGACGCTGGCGCGTCTCGAAGGGATCATCCCGGCGCTGGAAAGTGCGCACGCCGTGGCTGAGGCGATCAAACTCGCGCCCGCTATGCGCCCGGATCAGATCATCCTGATTAACCTGTCGGGACGCGGCGACAAAGACATTTTTACGGTAGCGAACGTGTTGGGAGTGAATGTGGAACGTTGAACGTTCAGCGTGGAATGTGCGAACGTGGCCGACCTCAATGGTCTTGAACGCGGAATGTGGAGACGCGCGCGTGACATTCGGACCAATCCAGATTGGCATCATCCTGCTGGCGGCTGCAACAGCGCTCATTCATATCGTGCTGGCGCTGCCAACGAACCTGATCATGTTCTACCTCAACGGGTTGGGATACATCGGGCTGACAGCAGCGCTCTTCCTGCCGCAGTTCGCCGCATACCGGCGCATCATTCGATGGACGTTGATCGGCTTCACAACAGTGACGATCGTGGGATGGGCGATCGTCGGTGAACGCTCACTCATCGCGTACATCGACAAACTGATCGAAGTGGCGCTGATCGGGCTCCTGGCAGTTGATATGAGAAACAGACCGTGACCGACTTCGACATCCACGCTGCGATGGCGATTTTGCGCGCCGAGATGCCACGTTTCCCCAAACCGCTGATCGATGGCATGGGGGAGGAGGAGGCGAACAGCCCATTCCGCATCCTTATTGCCACTATTCTCAGCCTGCGCACCAAAGATACGATGACTGCCGTGGTTGCGCCACGTTTGTTTGCGGCTGCCGATACGCCGGAAAAGATGCTGGCGCTCAGTGAAGAGGAAATTGCCGCGCTGATCTACCCGGTTGGGTTCTACCGCACGAAAGCGCGCACGATCCGCGCTATCTGTCAGCGTCTCATCGAAGAGTACGATGGACAGGTTCCCGCCAACCTCGATGCATTGCTGGCGCTGCCAGGCGTTGGAAGGAAAACAGCCAATCTCGTGCTCACTGCCGGCTTCGATCTGCCGGGAATCTGTGTCGATACACACGTTCATCGCATCTGCAATCGCTGGGGGTATGTGCGGACTAAAACGCCCGATGAAACCGAGATGAAACTGCGCGAGATGTTACCCATCGAGTACTGGAAGGAGATCAACGGGTTACTCGTCACGCTGGGGCAGAATATCTGTCATCCAACCTCGCCGCGTTGCAGCGTGTGCCCGCTGGCGCACCTCTGCGCGCGGGTTGGGGTGGAACGCAGTCGTTGAGCTGATACTGCTGTGGAACATGCTATACTGATAAGGCATGTTCTCAAAATAAATGATAATGGCGGGCAGATGAGATCGATGTTCCTTTTTCGAGACACGAGACCGAAGAAGGGGAGAACATAGCGCATCGACTGCACGACGTCTTCATCCCACAGGGGGACCTGGAAAGCACAGGGGTGACCATGTACATTCGCTGGATCGTTCGCAAACATAAAAACGCTGGTGCTGCAAATGTGACGTTCCACGATGCGTATCTGGTGGAGAGTTATCGAGACGAGAAAGATACGCCGCGCCAGCGCACCGTCTGTTATCTGGGCAACATCCGGCAGATCGGGGATGAGTTTCCGCCGCTGGAGCGCGAGATTTTCTTTTTGCGCGCCGAGCGAATCCTGATGAGCATTCCTGAGATCGACAGTGAGGAGCGTGAGGCGATTCTGGCGCTGTTGCGCCAGAAGGTGCCGGAGTTGTCCGAGGAAGAAGCGATCATTGCGTTCCACAACAACCTGCGCTGGTTCGCGCGCTGGATCCGATCACGTGGTCGGCGCGTCTCACGCGATGAACTGTTGCGTATGATCGATACCGCCGCCGACAGTATCGAGGTGTAGATTCTCCATTGCTATATGCGGTTTCAGGCTTTGTGATGCCAGGTGTAGTACTCCAAAATCCGAAATCTAAAATCAAAAATGGTATGAGTCATCTGCCCCTACGACATTGGGTGCAGGATAGACGCATCGCACCCGGACGCCTCTTGTAGACGCCTTCATCAGATCAACAAATTCATAAGCGTGTGATGCAGGCACGAATGCCGCTGGTGCTATGCCTGGATCACGCCCTCCAGCCGGTCTTCAAGATCGGCGTAGATTGCCTGCAATCGCTCGATGGTTTCGTCGTCCGCCTGCCACAGGCCGCGTCCATGGCTTTCGAGCAGACGCGCAACGGCATTGCGCGCAGCACGCGGGTTTGCCTGCGCCAGCCGCTCGCGCATGGCTTCGTCGAGCACGAACGTCTCTGCCATCTGGTCGTAGACCCATTTTTCGACGGCGCCGGTCGTTGCGCTCCATCCTACCAGGTAGGTGAAACGGTTGCCGATCTCGGCTGCGCCGGCGTACCCGTGCTGGAGCAGCGCCTCGTACCAGCGCGGGTTGAGCAGTTTGGCGCGCGCCTCCAGCCGGATCAACTGTTCCGCCGGCGCGACGCGCACATGCCCGGTATGGCTCTCGGCGTAACTCAACGGTATATCTTTGCCTCGCGCACGCCCCGCCGCCAGCCGGATCGCGCCGCTATGACCGTAGTAGTGCTGCATGTCGGTCAATCCGTACTCGACGCTGTCAATCGCCTGGAAGACGTGTTCGACGGTGCCAAGCATGCCACGCAACGCTTCACCGGCTTCCTGTCCACTCCGTCCGCCGCCATAGGCAAAACCATTGCGCCGGATGTACATGTCCGCCAGATCGCTCGTTTCCAGCCACTGCCCTTCTTCAACCAGTTCATCGACGCCGGCGCCGTACCTTCCAGGCGCCTGGGTGAAGATTCTGGCAGTCGCCTGTTCCCAACTCAATCCCCGTGCCTGGTGCTCGAGTGCATGCGCCCGAATGAAGTTCTGTTTCAGCGGTTCGTCCGCTTCCGCTGCGCGACGGAACAGGTCGTCGAGCAGATCGAGGCTGATCTGGAACGTGTCACGGAAAATGGCGCTCACATCAAGGAGAACATCGATCCGCGGTCGTCCCAGTTCTTCCAGCGGCACAAGTTCGTAGCGCCAGATTTTGCCCTGCCCGTCACGCTCAGGACGTGCGCCGACCAGCGCCAGCGCTGCACCGATGCTTTCTCCCTCGGTCTTGATGGTATCGAGCGCCCACAACGTCAGCGCTACTGTCTGCGGGTAGGCCCCCTGTGGCGACGACAGCCGGTGCTGCTCCAGGAGCTGGTTCGCCATCAATCTGCCACGCTCGAGCGCCGCGTCTGACGGAAGGCGCCATGGGTCGATGCTGTGGATGTTGCGCCCACTCGGAAGCGCTGCTGCACCCGCACGCACCGGGTCGGCGCCGGGAGCAGGACGAATGTAGCCGCCGTTGAGCGCGTGCACGAGCGCGTCGAGTTCACCAGGCGCCTGCGCAAGACCGTCGAGCATGGTGCGCCCGTGGTCGATATAGAACTGCGGATCGAACAGCACGCCGATGTCAGGTGAACGCCCGAACTCCTGGAGCCAGTCGGCGAAATGGATCGGCTGCCGTTCGATGATGAAACGGCGGACAAAATCGGTGCGCGCCTGCGCGACTCGATCCTCAGGAACGCCAATGCCCCGGAGCGCTCCAGAGAGCCCCAGCCGACCTTCGCGCGGCACGTCCAGCGCAGCTTCGATCAACGCCGCTGCCCGGTCTGGCGCCGGCGCGGCGCCGAAAACGTGCAGACCGTCGAGAATCAGGCGCTGTTCGATCTCATCGAGATACTGCCGGACACGCTGCAAAAATGCACTGGATGGTTCCCCGTCGTGTGGCGTCAGTTCCGGGAATTGCGCACGCACGAGAGGTAGTTGCTCATGCAGCGCCTGCGCATCGTCTGTCGTCATGTGTGTTTCAAGTTCTTCTACCTCAGCGCGGATCATCGCCAGTTGCCGGTACAGACCTGCGCGCGCATACGGCGGCGTCAGATGGCTGATAATCGCGGCATACCCGCGTCGCCGGGCAATTGCCGCTTCCGCCGGGTTATTCAACGGGTAGAGGTAGATGTGCGGCGCTTCACCGAGCAACAGATCAGGCCAGCAATCGCCGGTCAGTCCCAGTTGCAACCCCGGCATCCACTCCGCTGTACCGTGCATCCCCACGTGGACGATCGCGTCGGCGCGCCAGCGCTGCGTCAGCCAGCGGTAGAACGCCACATACTGATGGTGCGGCGTGAAATCGCGGTCGAACAGCAGGCGCATCGGATCGCCAGGAACACCCATCGGCGGCTGGACGGCGATGATAACATTGCCGAACGAGAGGGTATCCAGCCGGATGGCATCGCGCCCGCTTGGCGCAATGTCACCGGGAGGCGCGCCCCATTTCCGGTCGATCCGATCGGCGTGATCGGCAGGCACGATGGTGTGGTACTCCGCCAGCGGCACAGCAGTGCGCGCCGGAACAACCGTCTGCACGTCTTCCGCCGTGTCGAGAGCTGCGATCTGCTGCGCCAGTTCCTCGACAGTCGCCGGAATCCCTTCCACCCGATACCCTTCCCCGGCAAGGCGCTTCAAGATTGCGTGCAGGGTCGCCGGTACGTCGAGCAGCGCCGCTGTTCCAAGTTTGCCCATGCCGGGCGGGAAGTTGTAGACCACCAGCGCCACACGCTTCCCGGCATTTGCCTTGCGCCGCAGACGGACCCAGCCGGCAGCCAGGCGCGCGGCGCGCGCCAGACGATCAGGAGTGGCCACGATGCGCTGTTCCTGAATGGCGCCAAGCGCCACCGGCGCAACACTGCCGTCCATTTCCGGCAGGTCGTACATAATGACCGCCTGCATTGGTGCAACGCCATGTGATCGCCAGTGATCGATGTCCTGCATCTGGAGCGGTTGAACAACCAGGTACGGCGCATCGATGCCTGCCAGCAGATTGATTGCCGTATCGCGGTACTGCCCTGGTTTGGTCGAACCCGCCGGTCCGCCGATGATTGGGAAGCCCATCGTGTTGATGATCAGATCGACCCTGTGCCGCGCCACCCATTCACGCACGGCAACATGCATCTCGATGCCGCTGACGACAATCGGCAGTACCGCCATACCCTGTGCTTCGAGCGCTTCGATCAGGTCGGCGACGTACTGTTGCCGCTGGACGATATGTTTGCGAAAGGCGAGCAACGCAACCAGCGGCGCGTCGGCAGGGAGCGCTGCATTGGATCGCTTCTTCGGACTGCGATACCTCCGATACCACTTCAGATAGGCATCGGGGTTGGGGAAGAATTCGTCGGTTGCCGGGTGGAAACACCCCATCGTCGGGATCATACGCACCGGCGCGACATCAAGGTTCTGTCCCAGACAATCGCGCAGGATCAGGCGCACCATGTGGGTCAGGTTGTAGACATCGGGCTGGTTCCAGTAGATATTGACGCTCAGCCAGGTGCGGAAGTCCTTCAGTTTGGGAGGCATGAGCGGCAGCAGTTTCGCCGTGAGTTTGGTCAGTTTGGTGTAGGCATAGAGGGTGTCTTCCTCGCGTCCGCGCGTCATCAGACGGAGCACTGCCTGCATCGGTTTGGGCATCGAGGCGCGTCCACCGCTCTGAACACGGTACTCACCAACGCGCGTCAGCGCCATGACTTCGGGCATGCTCTCGAAGGCGAAGACCGTCGCGACGCCAGCCTGATCGATCTGCGCTTTCAGCCACTCCGCCTGCTCGCGCATGTTGATCAGCGTGATGAAGAGCACATCCGCCTGTCTGATCGCATCCGCCAGCGCAGGGTCGCGCTGTTCGACGTGCCCGTCGTGGAAGCGTAACAGGCGCACCGCCACACCCGACTGGCGCAGGTTGCGTTCGACTTCCTCCCAGATGTGAGCATTGAATCGCTCCATGCCGAGAATGAAGGTGAGCGTTTTCATAAGCGTTCCTCGCCGAAATATTGTGACCGACAGTGCGCGATTCCAGTATAGCGGCGCAGGGAGGGATGTGCAGCGCTCCAGCAGGGAAGAGCAGCGCGTCATTGGTTAAGAAGACACAACCATTGTTCCAGGATCGTCATGCGTGGATAGTGAAGAACGTATGCAGAGGATTTGTACAATGAATGCAGAACAGAGGTCTTCGTTTGAACAGGACTCCACTGCGGGCTGGCGGGGATTGGTTCCTGAAAAACCATACGCCTGGCGTACCCGTACCGCCGCCTTCAGGCGGTATCGGTAATGTTCACATCACCCCTTCCCTTTCCCGCCGCCAGCGCACATCGCACTCGCTGCGGTCACCAAGCGCACGTCGGAGGATGTCGAGCAGCGTGGCGCTGGCGCCGCGCTCGGCGAGCAGCGCCAGCGTCTCCTGGTTGATGTAGAAATCAGTATCCTCGGTGCTTTCAATCTCCAGATTGTAGAATAACACCCGCATTTCCGCACCGGTCACGACGCCAAGCGGCGCATCACTCTGCGCATCCGTAATGGTGAACAGTTCATCGTCCTTGAGCGGCGGGCTGAAGAGGTCGGCAATGTTGATACGCAGCGGCAGCACCCGGATGGGTGGTGTTGATTCTTGCAGCGTCACCGGTTCGTCCGCTTCTTCGTTGAGGAGAGTCTCGACAATCACACGCGCCGCATCGGGACGACCAATCGCGCAGGTGTTTTCACGCATGCGCGCCAGGCGTTCGGGGTTTCCGAGCAGGCGGTCGATCTTGTACGCGAGTGTGGTCATCTGGTTGCAGCGCAGCGCCACACCCTCCTCGAGCAAATGATCGCTGTTGCGCTCTTCCTGACCAGGGATCGGCGCGATAATGACCATCGGCAGACCGGCAGCCATCGCTTCCGATGAGGTCAACCCTCCAGGCTTGCCGATCAGGATGGTCGAAATCTTCATCAGCGCCGGCATCTCATCAGTAAATCCCAGGACCCGAAACCGTTTCGCCTGTGGCGCAACCAGGTCGATCAGTTCATTCCGCAACTCTTCATTCCTGCCGCATACAATAATGACCTGCGACGGCGTGCGCATCTGCAAGATTTGCTGCACTGCTTCACGCGCGGGACCTACTCCCGCCGCACCGGCGGACAGCAGCAGGATCGGCAGACCAGGATCGAGATGGTAACGCGCCAGCACCTCATCGCGATCGATCGGCTCCTCGAAGACTGGATCAACCGGGATGCCAGAGACAGTAATCCGCTCCTCTGGCAACCCCAGCGCCATCAGGTGAACCTTCGTTTCTTCCAGCGCCACGAAATAGCGGTTGAACCGCGGGCTGAGCCACATCGAATGGAAATCGTAGTCGGTCGTTACAATGGCGAGGCGGGTGTTAATGGCCCCATCCGCCAGTAACTGCGCAACAATACCCGCCGGCATGAAATGCGTGCAGACCGTAATGGTCGGCGCAAATTCACGGATCAATCGTGAAAGCGGGTCGGCGTTGATACGGTCGAGCAACAGACGAAACGCATCAGTCTTCCACGGCTCGTCGCTCGCCTGATACCACCATCCCAGCAGGTATGGACGTTCCTGCACCAGATGCAGATAGAGATCGGAATAGAAAGCACGGTACAGTTCATTCGTCCGCTCGAGGGCATCGAGGTTGAGCAATTCCTCGACCTGCGGTGAACGCGAGAAGACCTTCTCCAGCGCAGCAGCAGCGCTCTTGTGTCCCGAACCGGCGCTGGTGGAAAGGATAAGAACACGGTGTTTCACGAAAGATTTCCTTCGGACAGGGGGTCGCTCTCAAACTGTCGGTGTCCTGGAGTGGTATGGCAGGCAGCGCTATACCGTATAATCCCGGCACGCACTGAACCTGCTGCACCGCACCGCCGAACATGAGATATTGTACACTATGCGGCGCTGAGGTCAGCTACCCACTCCTCAACGGATTGGGCTTGTCCTTCCAGATGTCGTAGCATCGGTTGACCCACCGACCTGACGCCAACCTCCACGCCTGTCTGCCGACAGGCAGGCGGTTGGAACGGAGGACCATTGGCAGGCTGACAGGCTGCCAGATTGGTACCACCCGTCAAGGTTTTACGTGGCAACGGAACGTTCTTGCCACAACCGCCAACCTTGAGTTGATAAGGTGCGAACCGTTGCTCCGCTGTACCATCGGAGTGTCTTGCACACGAACACGTGTACCACCCATGGCGGATGTTGGCAAGCGGAAGCAGCA
>FWPU01000791.1_pt1 | contig 97478 bp, 95 predicted proteins | sample 2228361 | NCBI WGS metagenome assembly FWPU01 (sample SAMEA103939777, study PRJEB20133) | metagenome | reverse complement strand
GTCTCCGTCGGGGTTGGCGACGGCGCGGGAGTGCAGATCACCGGCTGCGCCACTTTCGTTCGAAGATCATCCAGCTCACGCAGTTCGGCCATGCGCGTCGCAGTTGCATCCGGCTCGGTCGCTATCGCGTTTGCCGCGCCGCTCCCTCCCACGGCCCTTCCAATCATCAAGCCAGTCAGCATAGATAGCAGAAGCAGCCACCAGGCGATGCGCGACTGCGACGCCTTGGAGACGCTGTGATCGCCATTCATCACGGGCTGGTCCATAGTGCCTTCCTTGAGAAGCTTGCTTGCTGCCTGCTTATGATACGAGTGCTTTATACACGATGGTAAACACGTCAACGATTCTTAGACCAACCGCCATCATGGCGCAAATCGCACTTACGGCAATCAGCGCCAAAATCAACGTGTACTCGAGTAAGCTCTGTCCTTCCTCGAAGCGCTTCATCATCAGCATGCACCTGGCTTTCTTTCACGACCTTCTACCAGGCGGGGCGTGTAGGCTGGCGCTCAAACTCTGCGGGAAATCGCGGCCTCTTCACCTCGAATTATCGACTCTGCTGGCTAGGCAACAATCCCCCGCTTGTCCTGATTCGATCGCAACACGAGACCGAGGAATTGGCCTCCGCCGACAACCTAAGCCAAGGATCACCCGCTCTGTGTTCTGTCCCGCCGGTTACGCGACCCTGACCCCGCGGCGTCGTCACACGGTGCAAGTGAAGCCAGCAGGCAATCGTGATGACAGGCGGCAGAAGTACCATGGGTTGAACATGGATCACGTCCGTGAGCGGCCAGGTCATACCGCCGGCCAGCAGCGCAGCAAGAAAGAACTGCTGTTTACCGCTCAATTGCTGGACCACAGGACTGTCTCCCGTTCCTCTCCGCCACGCATCCACCAGGGCGATTACCGGGATTATCAGCAAGCTGGTCTCGTAGAAGAGCGCGTGCGGGCTCCAAGCCAGAATCACCGCGAGACTGAGGCCGAAGCGGAACGGGAATCGGTCATCGAAAAGATCCGGTCCCGACCAGGCGCGAAGCGTCAGCGCGACCGCCAGGAGGCCCAAGCCAGCGACCAGCCAGTGCACCACCGGCAGATGGGGGAACGACGTTGCCGCCATCTCAAGCAGTGACACATGGTACCGACCGCAGCAGAGGCGCTCGTTCTCCTGATATTCACTGCCCAAAACCATTCGCGCGAAATCGAGGGGCCAGTCCGGAGCAACGGCGACTGCCGCCGCCAGGACCAAGCATCCCCCCGTCACTGCGGCTGCGGCGAGCGTGCGCCACTGCCTGCGCCAGGCCAGCAGTCCCAGCAGCGGTAGAGCAAATTGGGGCTTGAACAGCAGGAGTCCGAGCCAGACCCCCGCCACGTTCTCGCGCCTGCGCATCAGCGCGGCATAGGCGCCGGCAAGACAGAGCAACGTCAACCCGACGTTGAGCCCGCTAAATGTCTGCGAGATAACCGGTTGATACGCGAGCAGTGCCAAGATGATGCAAAACGAATGTGTCCGCACAGTCGGCGACACCGAGCGAAGCATCAACACCCCGCCAGCCAAGGCTGTCGTGAACGCGACCACCGTCAGGCCGAGGGCCCAAAGGTAAGGCAAGGCACTTAATGGCACATACGGAAGCGCGAAGAATGCTGGGTAGGCAAACCGCCACGGGAAGGTATTGTTATCCGTGATTCTGCTGATTTCCAGTAACTGTCGTTCTGAGTCATAAAGCTCAGCGCTATCTCCTGCGGTGATGATGCGGCCTGCGCTGTAGAAGACTACAAAATCACGGCCGACCGGATAGAATCCTCCAGGAAGCATCACGCCTTGCCGGTCACCAAGAAGCTTCAACTCTCCGCCCAACCACAGCGCACTCATCAGCGCCAAGCCATACATCACTACGCGAGCGGAGAGCCAGGGCCTTCGCATCAGCAATCCTCCTCAATGCTCACCGTAATCCGATTCAGGCGATAGAGAATTGAAACTGACTCTTTTCACCGGTCAAATCCATTTAGCATACCGTTCATCGTAAGCGCCCTAATGTGCCCGGTCTCTAGAACAAAGGTCACGATTGTGCAACTAGTCCTCGCCTTTTTATCACGGCACGCTGATTTCGAACGCTCTCCACTAAACACCAGCGGTCCACACGATTACTGCGCAATTGCGATGGCCTGACTGAGACGCTGGTACATCACCGCAAACAGCGCAACGAACGCGAGCAATCCCCACGGCGCCTCGACGAGCGTCGCCGGCCACGGCAATTCCTCGACGGCGAAGTGCCGGTATGGGGTCGTCCAGAGACAGAGGTATGCAAACACGAGTGCCAGCCGGAGCGTCCAGCCGCGGAGATCGGCATTTGCCAGGAGCAACACAGGGATGGCAAGCACCAGCGTGTCGTAGAGGAAGAGGTGAGGGCTGACAAACGGGACGGCTAGCAGCGCCAGTCCAAACAGATCGGATGCGGCGCGCCCATCCTGCCCATGGCGCATCGCCGCTCGCGCCACGAGCGCGACGGCAACCAGCCCGGCAACCACAGTCAGCGGGGCCACCGCAGCCTGCGCAAAGGGCGGCAGAAGCGCCCGGGCCAGGGCGACGAACGACTGCATCTCCCAGCCTTTGCCCTCGACCACTGATTGTCGGTAGAACGCGGAGCCGGGGAGCGCGGCGTAGTCGCGGATGCCCTGTTTCCCCACCATCATCATGGAGATGAGCGTGAGCCCACTCGCAACAGCACCCCATCCCAGCAGCGCCTTCCAGCGCCGCTGGACCAGAAACAAGATCGGAACGATCGCAAAGAGCTGCGGCTTGTACACGCCCAAGCCAAGAAGCGCGCCAGCAGCGAGGTCCTGTCCGCCGAGCAGCAGCCGCAGCCCAGCGGCGAGCAGCAGCAGCGACACCGCCGAGTCCTGCCCACCAAAGAGGACATAGAGCACTGGCGGCGCGACGAACACGTGGCTCAACACCATGCGCCGGTCGAAGCGATGCAGGCGCGGCAGCAACGGCCAGAGCAACCGGACGCTGAGGACGATGCAGGCAACCGAGATTGCCGTCCAGCTAGCCAGCGCCAGGGCATAGGGAAGCGCCGCCAGTGGCGCATAGACTGCGGCCATGAACGGAGGTGAGACATACGGATTGAAATCCGCCTGCGGAAGCCAGGCGCGCCAGAACTGCCGCTGGTAGTCCAACTCGTACAACCGGTGCAGATCGCCCTGGAGCAGGAGGCGGCCACCCAAGAGATGGGATGGCAGATCGCCGCCCACCGGAGCGCCCGAATCCCCGACGGGGAACGCGCCACGCACGATGTCCGTTGCGACCGCGGCTGCATAGGGGATCAGCGTGAGCGAGCAGAGCGCCACCGCGTAGAGCAGGACGCGCCGGGGATGCCAGAGCCTAGAATGGATCCCTTCCAAAGCCCTGCCGCCAGCGCCATCTGTCTGGCTGGCTTGCTCCCCCAATGCGCGGCCTTGGCTCTGTTGCAGCATCCGGCACTCCCGCACGTGCCATCTACGCCGCCAGCTCGCGGCTTCCAGAAGGAATTCTCGAGTCGGTGCGTGCGGAAGCCACTCCCCCAAGCGTCATGATCCGCGATCGGCAGCGCCTACAGAGAAAAGCAACAAGGCCCCGGCCTGACGCCGGAGCCTTGCTGGTCTGCCGATGCTGCTGCGAGATTACTCTCGCGTGAACCGAGCGGTTGTTACAGAGCGCCCGCAATCGTCGTGAAGACGTCCACGACGCTGGAACCAACGGTGGTCATGATCGCGATCGCGGCGATCGAGATCAGCACGAGGATCAGCGCGTACTCAACGAGACCCTGCCCCTCCTCCTCATCGGTGTGGAACAGGTCATACAGTGCCTTGACGTACTCAACCATGGCCGTTCTGCCTCCTACAGCGTGACGAAGAACAACTGCCCTAAAAATCCGTTTGCCTTGCGGGAGGTTTGCGCCGGCTGTCCCGGACCGTCGCATTCCGTTCCCTTGGCGAGCCTCATCCTACGGCTCGCCTCCCGCGCTCACCATCACCAATCGGTGGCATCGCATTGCGGGACATCCGTACCGCGGATCCAGCAACGCACCTGACCTTGGGACTGCTTCGTTTTGTGACACCTTCGGGAACGTGGTATCGTCCGAGTATGCGCACGCGCTTCGCCTACCGCGGCACATCGCGCTTGGCCTACGACCCTGGTGATCCACGACCAGCCGGCCACGACAGCCACACGGTGTTGGTGCTGCACGATCTCCTCGCGGACCGCTCGAGCCTCGGCGCGCTGCGCGATGCGCTCGCAGCCCACTACCGGGTCATTGCGCCCGATGCCCGCGGCCACGGCGCCAGCGCCTCGCTAGCAAACCGGTGGTACACGGTCGGGGAGCTGGCCGCAGATGCACGTGCCATTCTTGACGCCGAGGGAGTCACGGCCTGCCATGTGATCGGGCACGGGCTCGGCGGCGCCACTGCCTTCGAGCTTGCGCGGCGCGATCCCAGCCGGATCCGGTCGCTCACCCTGATTGCGCCTGCACTGCTCAGCGTGCTCGATACCCATCCGGATCCAAGCATCCGTGCGGCACGCCAGCAACAACGAGAACTCGACCGCGCCGCCGGCGATCTGGCCTACAAGGGATTGCTGGACAAAGCGCTCGATGCGTACCTCGCCCCTCGCTGGGGCGAAGACTGGCACGCGCGGATTCCCCGGACCCGCCGCTCTGCGCTCCATCGCCATGCAGGAGCGCTGGCCGCGCTGCTCCCTGCGCTGGATGCCTACAGCCTCGACCCGGCGTCGATGGCCGGGATGCATACCCCCACCCTGATCATCGCGAGTGAGGACGACACGCTCCTTTCGCAGGCCGCCGCGCGCCTCGCGACATTCCTTCCGAGCGCCATACTCGTTCAGGTGCCAGGACCCAGTAGCGCCCAACCCGGACACGACATTGCGCTGGCCTCAGCCAGCGATGCGATCACGCGCTTCATCGCTAGCCATGGAGGTTAGGGCACTGTAGGGGAGGGACCTGTGCCCTCCCCTGGGACCTGTGCCCTCCCTGGCACCTGCGGTCTTCCGGCCTTCCCGAGCTTCGGGCGGCCACAGGTGCCGCCCCTACGATGTCCGGTCGGGAGGGCGCAGGTCCGGGGCGGCCACAGGTGCCGCCCCTACGGGCCCACCCGCTCACTCCCAACGCCAACCCCGGAACCTGATTCCCTCCTGTCGGAATTCCGGTCCACCGTCCGGAATACAGCAGTAGGAAGGCGCCACACGGCATTGGCCGCGACGGCTTGGTAGGCACCGAGATGCCGAGCGCGACTGGACAGAGGAGAACATGACGAGGGTCATCATTGCCGGCGCTGTTGGCCGGGGGCGTACCCAACAATCGTCGGTGGACGCAGCGCTGCGCGCTTGCGGAACCGGCGGGGCTCTCTTGGTTCCCGTGCTCAGCGCGACCATCCCTCCTGGCGCCGCAATCCACATCGGCGCCTCCCCGCCATCGCGCCTGATCGAGCGCTGGCCGCGCCTCCCTGTGCTTGCCGCGATCCGATCGGTTGCCGGGGGTGAGGGCGGCATCGCCGCCGCCATTGGCTGGTATCCCTGCCGCGACGGATCTAAGGTGATCGTTGCTCACGATGCCGCGGCAGAAGATCCCGTGCTTGCCGAACTCGACGCGCTGTCGTCCATCTACGCCTCACTGCGGGATATGACCGAAGGGCGCGGCGAGCCCTTCGACGGGCTCAGCGTTGAGACGCACGTGGTCAGCGCCCCGGCCGGGGCTGGTCCCCTGACGGTCGCGATCCTTGCCATCCTCGATGTTGCCGGGGACGAGCCGGTCGCCCATGCTGAGTTCCTACCAGGGCACTACGGCGTACCGGACCTCGTCACGGAGGAGTCACGATGACGCCTGAATTTCCCCATTTTGCTCCACTGGAGCGCTCGCACGAGCCGCTGATCCGGCGCATCACACGCGGGCTGCCACCGTACTCCGACTTCTTGTTCTCGAATCTGTATGCCTGGAACACGGCTGGCGAGACAGCGATTTCGGTGCTTCACGGGAATCTGGTTGTCCGCATGAACGATTACGAATCTGACGACCGCCTCTTGACACTGATCGGAACACGGCGCATCGTCAGAACCGTGGAGCGGCTGCTATCGTTTGCCAAGAGCGTGGGATTGCCCGCTGAGCTCCGCCTGGTTCCCGACATCACGGTGCGATCGGCGCCAGAGCTCGGCAGGTGGCTCACCGTCCGGGCCGATCCCGCAGGCTACGACTATGTCTATCGCGTCGCTGACATGGCGACGCTCCCAGGCGTGGATTACGAAGACCTTCGCCACCGGATTCACCGGTGCGCTCGCGCGAGCGCCGTCGAGCTGCGGCAGATCAATCTTCAGGATCCCCAAACGCAACGGCCGGTGCTGGATCTGTTTGACCGGTGGGCAGACCAGAAAGGTGTTGCCAGCGAGGCGCCAGCACGCAACGAGCGCGCCGCACTCGAGCGCTACCTCGCGCTGGCCGGCGATCCGCGCCATCTGGCCTTGGTGCTGTTTGCTGGCGCTGGCGAGCCATGCGCGTTCGCGATCGTCGAACTCTTGGGGAATGGTCTCGCCGATGGCCATTTCGCCAAGGCCGACCGCTCGCTGCCTGGCAGCGCCGATGTCCTCCGGCAGTGCATCGGGGTGTTCCTGCACGAACGGGGTGTGCGCTATCTGAACGCCGAGCAGGATCTCGGCCTGCCTCGCCTGCGTGCAGCCAAGCAAGCCTGGAATCCGTGTTGCTATCTCCGCAAATTCACCATCTGCGAAACGTGCTAGGTTGTGGAATCTGACGCTAGCCGGTGGCCATCGCCTGCGATTGCGCGCCTGCGGACAGGCTCATGTCACGCGTGGAGAGGGCGCAAATGCCGGCATCACTGCTTGGGCGGCAAGCTCGATCGTTTCTTCGTCACCGTCCAGGATATTGAGGATGAAGTACTGGAATCCGCGCTCGACCAGCCCTCGGTAGAAGGTGATGGCTTCCGCTGGCGTGCCGGCGAAGAGCGCCGGTCCCCACCAAGCCCGGGTCTCCGCCGGGTAGTGCGCCAGCTTGCGCTCAAGCTGCCCATGCGTCTCGGCGAGCACCAGCGGCATCGTGAAGTGGCTGCGGAGCACCGATTCGTACGGCCGGCCCACCTCCTCGCAGTACTCCCGCAGCTTACCGAATTTCCGGGCGATGTCGTCGCCGGTCACCGCCCGCCCGATCGTCTCGTGTGCACCCATGTTGCTTGCGTCGGCGTAGCGCGCGACCTGCCGGAGTGTGACTTTCTCGCCACCGCCAGCCAGCATGATCGGCACGCGCGGCTGCTGGACCGGCCCGAGAAAGCTCCCATCGGTTTCAGCGGACCATTGCTCTCCTTGGAACGAGAACGGCTTCCCCGACCACAAGCCACGGACGATGCGGATCGTTTCCTCCATCCCGCGCAGGCGGGTTGCGACCGGCGGGTAGTCGAGTCCCATGTGGGCGAACTCCTGCGGGGCATCACCGATGCCGATGCCGAGCACCAGGCGGCCGCCGCTGAGGCGGTCGATATCGGCTGCCTGCCGGGCCAGGAGGTACGGCGAGCGGTAATAGATGCAATCGACGGCAGTACCGAGCCGGATACGCTCGGTCGTGGCAGCTAGTGCGGCTAGCGCGGTCCAGCAATCGGTCCGGGCGGTTGGATGATCGTAGCTGTAATAGCCGTCGAAACCCCAGCGCTCCATCTGCTGTACAAGCCGGATGAAATGCCACCAATCTGCCGGCTGGGGATAGAGGCTAACGGCAAACCGGATGCGTTCCTGTCCCTCTGCGACCCAGGGATGGACATCGCGCGGTGTCAGATCGAGATCAGCAGAATCCGTCATGATCCATGTGCTCCTATGCATCTCAACGATTGGGCGGAGCTGGCACAGCCGTGGTGTGCGCCTGCCAGCGGCAGTATCCCCGATCGGTCCCGGCGCTGCTCGCGCAGGTGGTTCTCTCCTTCAATATGGTTGGTAGAGCAAAAACTGACAGAGGAAGGCATCGAGCTGTCTGCTGCGCGCTCGGCTCAACCACTCGGCTGGGTCGTGCGGTGGCCGGCGGCCAAGCGGCAGAGATGGTCTGCTCTTCGCGAACAGCCGGCCCAATCACGCGACCAGGATCATCCCGGTACCGCAGCCTGATCGGCGCCGGACGGGCAGTGGCCATGATGGTGGTCACACCCAAGGATAAACGGTGACTTTCCTAAGACTCTTGAGATGACATCGCTTCCGGAGTTCCGGCTCTTTACACGCCCCGATGACATCCCGGATGATGTGCGTCGCGAAGTCCTGGTTTTGGAGCCGGCGGGGGTGTGAGGAATGGGCAGGGTCACGGTGCTGGGCGGGGGGAACACGGCCTTTAGCATGGCGGCCAATCTGGCGCTGGCCGGCCACGAGGTGTTGCTCTGGGAGCACCCGGATTTCGCCCACACGATCGCGCCCATCCTGCACAGCCGGACGATTCACCTTGACGGCGAAGCGCGGACCGGCGCGGCCCGCCTGGCCGGGGTGACGCTCGACCCAGCCGAGGCATTGCGCTGGTCCGATACGGTGGTCTGCTCTGTCCCGTCCTATGCGCACCAGCCGTTCATCGCCCAGCTTGCGCCGCACTTCCGACCAGGGCAAATCGTAGCATTGCTGCCCGGTAACCTCGGGACGCTCGCCTTTGCATCTGCACTCCGTGACGCGGGAGTATCGGGGGTGATCCTGGCAGAATCGGACACGGCGCCGTATGTCTGCCGGAAAACCGGGCCAGACCGGGCGACGATCTGGGGGACGGTCACTGGCCTCGGCATCGGGGTCTTCCCGGCGTCTCAGACGGCGGAAGCACTCCCCGTGCTAGAAAAGCTCTTCCCGGGGGCGCGCGCCTATGCGCACGTGCTGGAGACCGGGTTGTCGGCGATGAACCCGGTTGTGCATCCGGCCGCCTCGATCCTCAATGCGGGGCGGATCGAGCGCAGCCGCGGCGAGTTCTGGTTCTACGAGGAGGGAGTGACACCGGCGGTCGTCCGGGCCATCGAGGCCGTGGACGCCGAGCGGCGGGCGATTGGCGCGGCGTATGGTCTTTCGCTCACTCCTGTCGCTGAGGCGTTTCATGCGGCCGGATTCGGGCCGAAGGGCGATTTGTGGAGCGTTATCAATGGCTCGCGGATGCTGACCGCGCTGCGGGCACCGGGCGCAGTGGAAACGCGCTGGCTGACGGAAGACGTGCCGTACGGCCTGGCAACGTGGTCGATGCTGGGCCAGCGCAAGGGAGTGGCGACGCCGGTGATCGGTGCGCTCGTGACTGTCGCGTCTGCGGTGCTCGGACGCGACTGCTGGGCAGAAGCGCGCACCCTTGATGATTTAGGCATTGCCGGGCTGGACGATGAGGCGCTTCAAGCCCGGTTGCTGCACGGCTAACGCCCCTGCGGCACGGCGCTCTGGCACGCTTCTTCCAGGGCGCGGAGCTGCGCTTCAGTGCCAACGATCGCCAGGACGTCGCCGGGTTCTAGCACGAGATCACCGGCGGGCGGAGCGAGCATCTCTCCGGCACGCTGAACGGCGAGCACGAGGATGCCGGGACAGCGGTGCAACAGATCGGAGAGCTTCAATCCCACCATGGCTGATCCCGGAGCAAGGGTCAGATCCTCCAGGAGAAGATCGCCCTTGGTACCGTGGAGCAGCGTCTCAACGAAACTGACGGTCGAGGGGCGCACGGCCAAGCTGGCCATCTGCCGTCCGGCGATCGCGTAGGGCGAGACGACATGGGTTGCGCCGGCGCGCTGGAGCTTGGGCGCGGCGTCCTCGACATTGGCGCGGGCGACGATCGGCAGATCCGGCCGCAGGGCGCGGGCGGAGAGGGTCACGAAGACATTATCGGCATCCGTGGCGACGGCGGTGATCAAACCGCGGGCGCGCTCGATACCCGCCTCCTTGAGGACGTCGTCCTCGGTGGCATCGCCCTGTACGGTGAGTAGGCCATCGCTTGCGGCTTCGGCCAGGGCTACGGGATCGCGGTCGACCACCACGACAGGCCGGCGATAGCGCTGGAGTTGTGCTGCGATCTGCCGGCCAACCCGTCCGTAACCGCAGACAATGAAGTGATCTTGAATCCCGCTCAGCCGCTGCTCCATCCGCCGCCGCTCCCATTCTTGCGAGAATCGTCCCTCGATCATCAACCCGACGAGCACGCTCAAGGCATACCAGATGCCAGTCAGGCCGACGGCGATCAGCCCAATCGTGAAGATTCTTCCCGTTCGTGAAAGGGGATGGATTTCGCCGAATCCAACAGTTGTGATCGTGGTGACGGTCATGTAGAGCGCATCAACAACAGGCCAGTCCTCGATGATGACGTAGCCGGTGGTGCCTACGGCATGGACGAGGATCAGCATGAGCGCGAGGAACCGGAGCCGGCGCTCAGGCGGCTCGCGCAGAACGACGCCAATGGACCGTTTCACCACGTGATGCCTCGAGATGGTACCTGGCTGACCGCCCGCACGCGGTCAGCGCTGCCGCGCACGCACAATTGTCGCTGATGCACGCGCACCGATGGGGACGGTGTGTCCGAACCCGCGGATCGCAGACAGCAATGCGGTAAGGCGCGTTCCACCGCTGATGCGCGACGTTCATCGACGCAGGCAGGAGAGATCCCTCGCTCCGCTCGGGATGACCGCGGGAGACGGACACCGGGGGTACAACACCGTGTCCGCACAACGCGCGCGAGCGGCCCACCGCGATCCTGAGCTGACAATGGTAAGATCCGCGCGGAAGGAGACGTGGAGCAGACGGGTGAAGACACGAGCGCTGGCGGGATCGGGGAAACGGTTAACCGGTAGCCGCCTGACGGGAGTGTTCAGCCTGCCGGCGTTTGGCGCCATTCTGTTCTGGAGCGGTGTGGCGCCGTTTGGCAAATACGGGCTGGCCGAGATTCCGGCGCTGGCGTTCACGGCGCTGCGCCCGGCGATCGCCGCAGTCCTGATTTTCAGTATCCTCGCCTTCCGCCGCCAGCCACTCGCGATTGCCCGGCAGGATTGGGGTCGCTTTCTCGTCGCTGGCACGGGATGCATCGGCGCCTCCCAACTCCTCTTCATCGGTGGCTTATCGCTGACGAGTGTTGCGCACAACGTCATTCTGGCCGCCACGAGTCCGCTCCTCGGTGCGCTGATCCGGTGGGGTGCTCGCCGGGAGCGTCCGGACGGGCGGACCCTGCTCGGCTTGATCGTTGGCTTAGGCGGCGTGGTGGTGCTCGTCTCGGATGCCGGGAGCACCGAGGGGACCTCGGTGACGGGTGATTTGCTCAGCCTGGGTGCGGCGTTGACCTGGGTTGGCGCGACGGTGCTGCCGATTCCGCTGGTGACACGATATGGCGCTCCGCGCACGACGGCCTGGCTCCTGCTCGGCTCAGCGTTCTTGACCGTTCCGGTTGGGGCGCTGGCGATGGTTGACACAGTGCAGCAGGGCGCATCGCTGCTGGCCTGGCTCGCGCTCTTCTACAGTGCGGTCGGGATGCTTGGGGGAAACGCGCTCTGGCAGCGTGCGGTACACGAGATCGGTGCTCAGCGCACGCTGGTCTATCTGTATTTGGAGCCGGTGTGCGCGCTGGCGCTGGCTGCCGCGTTTCTCGGGGAGCAGATTACCGCCCCACAAGCGCTTGGTGGCGCGCTGGCCCTTGCGGGTGTGGCGCTCGTGCGACAGCGTTAGCGCGCGATGGGCGTTCCCTGAGATGCATGCAATGGTTGTACAGCGCTGAGTGGCACTGAGCAGCGGCCGCCATCAGCACAAGACAGTTGCAACTGGGCAAGCGCGACGACCGCGGACAGCGCGATCTGCTGAGCCCCCTCTTGTGGCACGAGTTGCACGCGCACAATGTCAGACCCGCGCCGAACCACAACAATCGCGGCAGTGGCCGTCCGCCCTCCAGGGGAGAACCAGAAGCCGACAGCCTCCTCGCCAAGTGGCTCCGAGACGGGCGCGATATCAAGATTTTGGTAAAACGGGTTCGCACCGATGATGCGGCTGGCGTTTGCCATCCAGGAGGAAGCGCTGGTCGCGTCCGCAAACCGATACTGGGTGATGGAAAGCAAGATCGCCACATCGTCGGGGATGGTCTGAAAAAGCTGGTAGACATCGCGCGCATCTCGGTATGTCAGAATCCGCGCATTGGTCGCGGCCGGCGATTCATCAATGGGAATGTCCTGGCGGTCACGGCGGTAATACGCATCATCAAGGATGGGAAGATAGCGCCCATCGTCTACCAAGCGGAGCACGGCTCGACCCAGGGCTGCCGCTGAGGCTGACAGAGTGGTCAGGCGGTGGGCGAGGAGGGAGGCGAGCGCTTCGACGAAGGCATGATCTGGATCGGCCTGATGTGCGCTTGCGTACGAGATGACGGTCACGCCCGCTACAATCCTGCCGAGGCGAAAGGTGAGGTCGAGTGAGCGAAATGGCCTCCCAGTCGTGGAGGAGATGCCACGCTCCTGGGTCAACTCTGCTTCATCACCGAATTGCGTGGAGAGCGGAACATCGCTTGCCGCCACGACTCCCCGCTCGTCCTCCTGGAAAACGAATCCGTCAGCCGCACCCTCGGCAGTCGTGAAAAGAGTGGCGTAGGATCGGACGATCGTGGATGGCGACTCGGAGGCACCAGCATTCCCAAGCATGACGACATATTTCGTCTGCCAGCCAGCCGCCTTTAATCTCCGGGCGACATCGTCTGGTCTGGTGCCCTGGCCGCGGTAAGCGGCGATGGCCTCCGCTTCGCCGGCAAGTGACTCGGTAAATGCTCCAAGATGGATGTAATCACGCAGCTCATGATCGAGTGGGGAGAGCATGGCCGCTGCAAGATCAAGCACCGGACTGGTCGTCTCCTGCGCGCCGGCCACCAGAACCGGCAGTGGCCGATCTGGCCGAGCACGCAGCGTGCTCGTAGTGCCGAGGCCGCTGAGCCCGAGCACCAGGCAAGCCATGACCAGACGGAAGAGTGCGCTGTACCGAGCTTGCATTGCTGGTCTATCTCTGACAGCGCTTTCGATCTTCAGGGCAAGCACGGCGGCCTGCCCCGCCGGAGATGGGGAGGGCCGCACTCCATCCATCTCGCTCGCGCTTCGCGAACGCGCTGACGCGCACGACGCGGGATGCGTCACGCGCAAAGGGTGCAGCTCCCCAACCTCGAGCCTCCATTTCTGACCTCTGACTGCCGGCTCCTACCTTCTTCGGGAGGGCCCGGGTCCGGGGAGGGCACAGGTCCCAGGGAGGGCACAGGTCCCTCCCCTACCGGGTTTGGGCGCCGGGAGTACGCAGAGCATCTTTTCCCCCGTGTCATCGTCCCTCCCCTACCGGGTTTGGGCGCCGGGCGGCTAGCGCTGGTCAATCGGCACGAATTTGCGGTCGGTGGGACCGATGAAGACGGACTGCGGGCGAATCAGGCGGTTGTTGCTGACCTGCTCCAGCACGTGGGCGCTCCAGCCGACCGAGCGGGCTACGGCGAATGTTGGGGTAAACATATCGCCGGGCAACCCGACAGCGGCCAGGACGGCAGCGGAATAGAACTCGACGTTGGTGTACAACCGGCGGCCGGGCTTACGCTCGTGCAGGAGCGCCAGCGCCCGCTCTTCAACATACCTGGAGAGCGCGAAGAACTCGGGGTCACTGGCTTGCTGGGCCATGGAGCGCAAGATTTCCGCGCGTGGGTCCTCGGCCTTGTAGACGCGGTGCCCAAAGCCCATGATCCGCTCGCCACGGTCAAGCGCGGCGGCCAACCAGGCATCCACGTTCTCGATCGAGCCGATCTGCTGCAGCATCTCCAGGACGAGCGCTGGCGCTCCACCGTGGAGCGGCCCTTTCAAGGCGCCGATTGCGCCGACCAGCGCGGAGCAGATGTCCGATTGCGTGGACGCGATGACGCGCGCGGTGAAGGTGGAAGCGTTCATGCCATGGTCGGCCAGGAGCACCAGGTAGGTATCCAGCGGCTTCCAGTGGCGCTCCTCTGGCTCTTTGCCGAACAGTTGATACAAGTAGCTCTGCGCCGTGTTGTGCTCTGGCTTCGGCGGCAACGGCTCCAGCCCCTGCCGCAGGCGGAAGAACGCCGCCAGAATCGAGGGGAACCGGGCAGATAGCGCAATGGCTTCGTCGAGTGTCGGCTTGGCCTCGACGTCAAAGAGATCGGTCCGCATCGCGCCAAACGCTGACAAACCCGTGCGCAGCGCGTCGAGCGGCGCTGCCTCTTTCGGGAGCAAGCGCAGAACGTCGATCAGCTTGGCTGGAAGCTCGCGGTTCGCGACCAGCTTCTGATGCAGATCGTTCAATTCCGCCCGGTTCGGCAGATGCCCGATCCAAAGAAGATGCGCAACCTCCTCAAATGATGCCTTCCCCGCAAGCTCATGAATATCATAGCCGCGGTAGACGAGCTTTCCCTCCTCACCAAAGACGTGGCTGAGCGCCGTCGTTGCAGCAACAACCCCTTCCAGCCCTTCCGGTCTGGGCAATGTGGCCTCGGCGCCGTTGGCGGTCGCCTGATTCATCCTTCGCGCTCCTTCTTCCGAAACGAGCCACCCACGCACGGTAGCCGGCTCCAGGCGGCTATCCTTCTGCGACGCGCCACACCCGCCGCGCCGCTCTTTTCCCAACCCCGTGTGCGCCATTGCCATTGGCCGCAACGACGCTCGGCGCTGCCACGCCTGTTGTGATCGGAATCTCGTCTCGGCGGATCGGCGTGGCCTCGCACTGGCCGCTTCCCACTCAGCAGGAGGAACGCTGGGAGCGGCCTACTGACGCGGGTATCCTAGCACGTTACCGCGAGGCTGGCCCGGCAGTCCATCGCATGCTCGCTTGCGCCGGCCCGGTCACAAATTCCTACGAATGGCACAGCGCACCCTATCGACACGGGCCTCCCTATCCCTCACGATGCCCGCAGGGCCCGCGCAGGACTGCGCCGATGGCTGCACTCCGCCGGGCTTGTTCAGGCGAGGTGACGATGACACGCTCTCGATCCGGCCAGCTCAGGTTCACACTCGCGGCGGCAATGCTCGCTGCGCCAATGGGAATTCTGGCCTGGTTGCTCCTCAATCCAGCACACGACCGGCTCTTCATGATCCCAGTGGAGCATTTTTATGTCGTGTCGGCCACGTCGCTGGCGGCATTGTGCCTCGCACTCCTGGTCAGCATCGCCTCCCTGCAGACGCGGAAGCCGCGCACGCTGTGCGTTGCCGTGGGCTTTCTCGCGATTGCCGGCATCTTTAGCGTCCATGGCCTGACAACGCCTGGCGACCAAATGCTGGTCAAGGAGTTTCACAACGTCATCATCGTCAGCGCCCGGCTCAGCCTCCTGGCAGGTGGGATCTGCTTTCTGTTCAGCACGGTCTCCCTGCCACAGCGCATCGAGGCGGTCATCGTCCGCCACTATGGGCTGTGGCTCCTCGGCGCGTTGCTCGCGGTCGGAGCCTACATCGGGGTGAATCTCGCCCACCCCGCGCTCCTCGACGCCATTCCCACCGGCAGCGCGCCAGCGCAGCCATCCACGAGCCACACCACAACCAGCGCGTCCGGACCTTCGATGACGATGGGCTACGGGCTGAGCGTACCCGCTTCCGCCACGCCGGTCGAATCATCACCCAACGACGACTGGCGGACCCTGGCTGGTCAGGCGATGAGCTACGGCATGGCTGCCGTAGCGACACTCGGGTTCGTGATCGCGTCCTGGCGGTATGCCCGCGTCTATGCGCTCTCCCACTTGCCTGCGACAGGAGCCCTCTGCATCGGGATGGTGCTCCTTGCCGAAAGCCAGATCAGCATGACGCTGGGGCAGACCTGGCGCCTCTCCTGGTGGCTGTATCACGTTCTGATGCTCGCTGGCTTCCTGGTGCCAATTGCTGGGCTCGGCTTCGCATATACACACGGGAGCAGTCTGCGCGAGATCGTCGATGGATTTTTCCTGCGGGAGACCGTGTCCTACATGGAGCGGTCGTTCCCAGACGCGATGAATGCGCTGATTGCCGCTATCGAGGCGAAAGATCCGTCCTTACGCGGTCACCACTGGCGGGTCTACCAATTGACGATGGCGATCGCTGTGGAACTCGGATTGCCGGAGGCACAACGCCGGGCGGCCGGGTACGGAGCGCTCCTGCACGATGTCGGGAAGATCGCGATCCCAGATGCGGTGCTGCAGAAAGCGGGTGGTCTGGCCGACGAGGAGTATGCGCTGCTGCGCGAGCACCCGCTGCATGGCGAGCGCATTGCGCTGCACGCGCCATCGCTGCGCGCCGCCGCTCCGGCAATCCGCTGGCACCATGAGCGGCTAGACGGCTCCGGGTATCCCGATGGACTCAGAGGTGAGCAGATTCCACTCGATGCCCGCATCGTTGCCGTCGCCGACGTCTGGGATGCGCTGACGAGCGATCGCGTGTACCGGCAGGCGATGCCCACGGCGGCCGCGCGCGAGCTGCTCCAGCGCGAGGCCGGAACCAAGCTTGACCCACAATGCGTTGCTGCTCTCTTTGCCGTGCTGGATCATGGAGCGCACGAATGGTCAGGGCTTGCCGCTGCTTCGATGGAGCCCGGCCAAACTGCCCTCGCTTTCGCCGGCTGATCCTGGCGACGCCTCATCGCCTCATCATGCGCTCAGGCACCCGCTAGCCGTGTCACAATCCCGTGCAGGCGCTGGCCAGCTTGGTGGCCAGCGCGCGTTGGGAAAGGGAGGCACATGCGACGCGGGTGCATTCTTGGCATTGGGGCACTGCTCCTGCTGTGCGTCGTCACACTTGGTGTGGGCATCTTCGTCGCTCTTCCACGGCTGCGCGATGCCGTTCAGGAGACGGCCGCTGAGGCGCTAGCGACCGAAATCGCCATGCAGATGGCGATCCCGCCCGCGGCAACGCCGGCCGCGGCGACCTACATCATCCGGGAGGACGCACTCAATGCCAGCCTCCGCCAGCGCAGCGCTAGCATCGACATTGCCGAGGAGATCACTGTTTCGCTCGCGCCGGAGCGCCTCCAGCTTCGCCTCGTTGCGAATAACCAGGTGACAACCTACACCGGCCAGGTGGCCGCGGTTGACGGCCGCTTCGCGGTTACCGGGATGACCGCTGACGGCATGTATGAGTTTTTCCTTTCTGCCGGCGCCGCGGCCGGCGTGCTGGAAGAAGCGGTGAACGGCTATCTCGCTGCCCAGCGGCTGCGGCTCGTATCCGCCACGCTTGGGGATGGGACCCTCACCCTCCAGGTGGAGCCTGCGCCCGCCTAGGCAGGAGCCGGGAATGACCATCCCCCCAACCCTCTTTCCCAACCTTGGAAAAGGGAGATTCGGTAGGGGAGGCACCTGTGGCCTCCCAAGGGATTCGTGAGGGCACAGATCCCAGCGAGGGCACGGGTCCCAGGGAGGGCACGGGTCCCTCCCCTACGAGGTTGGGCGCCGCTTATTGCAAGCGGCCGCGCGCGGCGATGGGCCAGACCGTTTCGACGACCCCATTGCGCACACCAAACATCTGCTCATGCAGGTGCACGCATTGATCGCTATAGCCAATGAAGAACTCGACGCGGTCGCCCACGCGCGGGGTATCACACGGCTCATCGAGGAAGATGCGGCCATGCTCCGCCGAGAGCGCGACCGGCCGCTGGGCAGCAATCCCTTTGGGGACCGGCGGACGTAAGCTCGGGTCAACCGACTTGCGCCCAGCATCGACGACGATGCGGTCGGGCGCCGGGCGGCTGATACAGGTTGTCAAGAGGGTCAGCGCCGGCTCAACCCGCGCGCCGAGATCGCAGTAGACCAGATCACCGAAGATTCCGCCGCCAGCCTGGACTTCGGTCACTCCCTCAATGCCGGCGGAGATCAGGTAGGTGCCGGTTCCACCGGCAGAGACGATCTCGACAGGAATGCCAGCCGCCCGGATTGCCTCCGCCGTCTCCACCAGCGACTGGCACGCGCGAACGATCTCCGCGTCACGCGCTGGTCCGGGCGGCATCGCCATCGCCTGCCCCTCCCAAGCCATGACCCCAGCAAACCGCAGGTGAGCCCGGTTCGCGATCGCCTTCGCTAGCTCGACAGCGGCCTGCCCAGGCGCAACGCCACAGCGCTGCATTCCGGTATCCACTTCGATCACCACGCGCGGGCGTGTACCGGCGGCGCGCCCGGCTGCGTCCAGCTCGTCCACATTGACCAGGCTATCAACGGCCACCGCCACGTCCGCGTGATGGCACAGCTCGGCCAGCCGCCGCGTCTTGATCGGTCCGACGATCTGATTGGCGATCAGGATGTCGCGCACGCCAGCGGCCGCGAAGATCTCGGCCTCTCCCACCTTGGCGACCGCGATGCCATGGGCGCCAGCGGCAAGCTGCTTGTGAGCGATCGCCGGGCATTTGTGCGCCTTGGCATGAGGCCGCCAGCCGCAGCCCCGGCCGCGGATATCCGCCGCCATGGCCGCGATGTTGCGCTCCAGCGCATCCAGATCGACGAGCAGCGCCGGTGTGTCCAGCTCCGACACCGGCAAGCCAACAAGCGAAGTCAGCACCTCTCCGTCCTTTCTCCGGTCCAACCCTCGTGTCATGATATCGGAGAACGATCTGGAGGATGATGCAGGCATGCCCTGAGGCCGGCCAACGCTCACAATGGCAGGCATTCTGTGACAATCCTGGTATCATCCAGCGCGCCGTAGCACCGGAACCGAAACGTACGGGGACCGGTGTGCCAGTACCAAGGAGGCTACAGATGAGCTCACAGGATTCGTCGTATCGCCGCCAGAAGGCGGCGGCGAGCGCGCTCTCGCGCCGGGCACTGCTCGGCAGAGCCACCGCACTCGGCTTGGGTGGAGCCGCGCTCGCAACCGCACCCGCGCTCGCTGCGCCAGCGGCCCGCCTGCGCCCGGCACGCTTCACGCGCCGCCAGGGGGACCCGACCACGCTGACGATCGCCTCGTTTGGCTCACCTTCTGACCTCGACCCGCATTCCGCCTACGACTACCGCTCGACGATGGCGATCCTTGGCGCGTACGAAGGTCTGATCGTCTTGAAGGATGACAAGACCGACGAGTACGAGCCGTTGATTGCTGAGTCGTGGGAGGCCAACGCCGACAAGAGCGTCTGGACCTTCCACATCCGGCCCGGCGTAACCTTCCAGGACGGCACACCGTGCGACGCCGAGGCAGTCCGGGCATCCTTTGAGCGATTCATCACCATGGGGCTGGGTCCGGTCAACGTGATCAAGCGCTTCGTCGAAGACCCGGCACAGATCACCGCGCCCGATCCGAGCACGGTTGTCTTCGACCTCGGGCGGCCGCAGCCGCTCTTTGAGGCGGCGATCGCCTCGACGTACGGACCGGAGATCGTCAACGTCAAGCGGCTCAAGGATATGGAGTCCGATGGCGATTTTGGCCATGGGTACGCGGAAACCAATGCGGAAGGCCTGGGCACTGGCCCCTATCGCATTGTCCAGTTTGAGCCGGACGACATCCTCGTGATGGAGCGCAACGAGTCCTACTGGCGCGGCTGGGAGGGGAATCACTTCGAGCGGATCGTCATCCGCACCGTACCGGAGGACTCGACGCGCCGGCAGTTGATCGAGCGAGGCGAGGCCGATATCGTTGACAATCTCGTGCCGGAAGCGCTGGAGGCGCTCAAAGGCAACCCGGACGTGGTCATCAACGAGAGCACCAGCACGCAGGTGGAATACTTCATCTTTGCCATCGCCGATCCGCTCAAAGATCCGCGTGCCCGCCAGGGCTTGTGCTACGCCTTCCCGTACGAGGATGTGATCAATGGCGCCTATGGCGGCCATGGGAAGCAGGCCATCGGCGCGGTGGCGGAGTTTATCCGCGGCTTTGATCCGGATACTTTCAAATATACGACGGATCTGGCGAAGGCCAAGAAGCTCCTGACCGCGGCGGGCGTAGCCGAGGGCACGAGCCTGCGCTGCGCCATCGAAGTTGGCGATGAGAAAGTCAAGGCGACCGCTCAGTTGTTCCAGGCGAACCTTGCCCAAATCGGAATCACGCTTGAAATCGAGCAGATGCAGACGAACAGCTACACCGACCTGCTCTATGGCGACTCTCCGCCGGAGGAGCGGCCGAACCTGATGTGGTGGGGCTGGTGGCCAGATTACAACGACGCTTGGAACCATCTGTATCCGCAGATCTCCTGCGAAGCCCAGGGATCCAAGGGATCGAACGCCGGCTTCTACTGCAACGAGCAGGTCGAGGAGCTGCTGAACAAGGCAAAAGACGCCGCGACGCTCGAAGAATACCAGCAGGCTGTCTCGGAGATTCAGCAGATCATCTCCCGCGACGATCCGCCGGCGCTCTACTACATCCAGCCGACCTGGATCACCGTGCTGCGCGCGGACATTCAGGGCTTTTTCTTCAACCCGATCAATATCGGAACGTACAACTTCTGGAAGCTGAGCCGGGCAACCGCCTAATCGCCATCGTTTGGTGCCGCCAGCTACCCGCGCTCTCCGGAGTTGGGGGCTGGCGGCGTTTCCAGATGCGCGAGGTCGCGCCAGCGCACCGCCACCGCCCAGCGGCCATCCCGCGACATGACCGCCCAGACGGCCGCCCTGCCTCCGGGCGAGCGCTCACCTAGCGCCTGAACGCTCCCGGCCGGGTTGGCGGCAGCCTGTTGCAACCGTCGGACCACCTCGTGTTCGAGCGGCGTGCAAGGGGAGGCTCCACCGATCTGGCTCAGCAGATAGAGCTGGCCGGTCGACAGGTGCTCGGCATCGGGCAGGTCGAGCGCCAGCAGGCAGAGTCCCCGCAAGGTGCTGCCGTATTGTGCCGCGGTGATCCGGATAAGGGGGAAGTTGGGTTCCTGGCGAGGCGTGCTCCGCCGCCAGAACATGGCGCGGAGCCACCGCACGACGAATCTCATTGCCCCCAGCCCCAACCGCGCTCAGGATTGCTCCACGTCAGGCCATCGGTGGCGCTGCCACGCATCCCCTGCTGCGGCGCCACACGCCACGCAGGACTTCGAGCCACGGCCAGCACCGCTCCGCGGAATGGCGTCGCACTCCCCTATCGGTCCCCTCCCGCATCGCGGCACGCCTGCTCCGCTGCGATTATCGGGCGCTTCGGCCTTTCCCAGTACCAGTGTCCCAGGCCAGATGGTGGGATTAGGTCGCGGATCTTTCGTCTCCTTCTGACAGGTGGAGTGCATGCACGAGGTGACGGTGGCCACCCTGACCGTGTTGGTGAGCGGGGGTCCAACGGTCCGCGCTCAACCGGCGAACCCGGCTCAAGCCGGCTCCTCGATGACACCGATCGTCATGCTCAGCCCTTCTTGAGGAGAGCGTCGTGATTCCTGGCACGGTGCCAGCGCGGAAGTCCCGTGAACGATCCCTGCTAAGCGCCGGCCGTGGGCGATCGCCACGAGTACTTCGGCTGCCAGCCGAGCAAGCGCCGGGCTTTTTCGATCGAGAACGCTGTCGCCGTGCCGGGGATGGGCTGGCGAATCTCCACGGTGGGGGCGTGGGTCCGGATCAGCTCCTCGGTCGGCGTGTCGCTCAACGTATCGGCCGCGGTCACGTTGAACGGCTCAAAACCGAGCCCATCGGCCTCGATTCCGAGCCGGCAGATTGTGGCCGCGTCGCGCACGTCCACGTAGCCCCACAGCAGCCGCCACCAGTTGTCATGCCGAGGATCGGCGTTGAGCTTGGCGGCCATGGCTCGCGCTTCCTCCTGATAGGCGACCCAGTGGAACCGCAGAGCGATGACCTGCATCCCCGTCCGCCGGTGAAACATCTCGGCTGTTCGCTCGTCGACTTCTTTGGAGAGGCCATAGCAATCCTTGACGAGGAGCGGGTGCGCCTCGTCCACGGGCGCGTAGAGCGGGGCAAACGGCTCCGGCGCCCAGGCGGTCCCCAGCGCCGAGAGACTGGAGGCGATCACCGCTTTGCGGACGCCGAGCAGCATCGCCGCGTGCAGCGTGGCGAAGGTTGCACCGACGTTGTTGAGGAAGACGACTTCGTCCGCGTGGCCGTACGGCTGGGGGATAGCTCCTAGGTGAATCACCGCGCTGCACCCGCTCATCGCCCCGGCCACCTGGCCGACATCGCCCAGGTCCGTCTGGATAAACCGGTAGCCCGGCTCGGTTGCGACCTCCGTGTCCGGACTGCGCATCCGGTCCGCGTTCACCACGTGGTAGCCATGCGCCAGCAGCTCCCGCACGGCTGCCCGGCTAATGCGCCCACTCCCTCCTGTTACCAGGACACGCATACCCTCGCTCCCTTTCCTCTTCAACTCACGGCTCAGAGATCGAAGCGCGCTGCTTCTCCGCTCTCGGTATCGTACACGGCGTAGGTCGCCGCGCCAGTTAGGCCACCCATCACTTCCCCAGGGTTGATCAGGAGCGTCTGTCCCAGGCGGGTCATCTCGAAGCGATGGTTGTGGCCAAAGCAGACGACATCGTGCATTCCGGCGGCAGCGATCAGGCGGCCAACATCATCGAAGTGGTGCATGGCGATGCGGCGTCCATCCAGCTCAAGCTCCGCCAGCTCCCCATGCAGCGTTAAGTGGGGGAACCGGCGGGCGTTCAACGCGATGCGAAAGCGGTCGCCATCGTTGTTGCCAAAGACGATGTGCACCGGCCCGTGGAACCCTTCGCCGAGGCGGTTGACGACAAAGGGCGAGCAAAGATCGCCGCAGCACAGCAGCGCTCCGGCATCCCGCACGGCTTGCAGCACGGCGTCCAGATGCTCCAGGTGATCGTGAATGTCGGAAATGATGGCCACACGCATCGTCTCTCTCCTGTCTCGCCTTGCGGCATGTCGCGGTCACACCCCGATTGACAGCGCAATCTGCCTGCGATAGCGTACCGCCATCCCACAGTGGCGCCTCACGATGCGTGAGAGTGGACCATCATGGAGCAACGGAGGGAGCAGCATGAGCGACCGAGGTATCCGCCTGAACCGACGACGGTTCGTGCAAGTCACGGCGGGGACAGCCGCCGCGGCGACGCTCGCCAGCCGGGGACCGTTCGTTCTCCGTGCGAGCGCGCAAGAGCTGGCGCAGGTTCCGCGCGAGAAAACGCTCATCCTTGTGGGCGTCGGCGGCGAATCGCCCAACCAGTTCACCGACGTGGACAACGTCAACCCCATGCAGGCAGTCGGCGCAAACCTGAGCCGGAGTGGGTTTCAGCTCGTCTACGAGCCACTCTGGTTCTACAACATGCTCACCGGCGAGGAGCGGCCGTGGATTGCCGAAAGCTACAGCTACAACGCCGATTTTACCGAGATTGCGGTGAAGCTTCGGCCTGGCGTTGAGTGGAGCGATGGCACGCCGTTCACCGCCCACGATGTGCAGTTTACCTTCCACACCCAGCGCGACACCGATGGGCTGTCCCACTCGGCGGATATGAAGCAGTGGGTCAAGGAGGTCGTTGTTGCGGATGATCTCAACTTCACGATCAAGCTGAATGCTCCCAACCCGCGCTTCTTCTTCCACTATTGCAGCTTCCACGCGGACAACGGCATGTTCATCGTGCCGAAGCACATCTTTGAGGGGCAGGACCCGGTCACGTTCAAGAACTTCGATCTGGCGAAGGGCTGGCCTGTGGCGACCGGGCCGTACAAGCTTGTCGCTTCCTCGGCCGAGCAAAAGGTGTGGGATTTGCGGCCCGATTGGTGGGCGGCCAAGACGGGTTTTGCCTCGCTGCCAGCGCCCGAGCGCCTCATCTTCCTCCCCGGCTACGACGAGGCGAAGATGGCGCAGATGGTGATCGCCAACGAGGCGGATATCACCCTCAATATCTCTCCGGCGACGATGCCGACGCTCTTTGCCCAGAACCCGAAGATCATTACCCACTCCGGGCAGAACCCGCCGTATGGCTACATTGACTGGTGGCCGAGCGGGCTGGGCTTCAATTGCGAGCTCGAGCCGTGGAACGATCCCGAGATCCGCTGGGCTATCAGCTACGCGCTCGACCGGCAGCAACTCGCCCAGTTTGGGTACCGCGGCGCCGGCGAGCCGACCGTTCTCCCCTATCCGTATTACCCGCCGCTGATGAAATACATCGAAGCGGCCAAGGATCTGCTGGCGCAATACCCGACCAACGAATACAACCTAGACAAGACGGCCGAGATTCTCAGCCGCAAGGGGTACACGAAGGGGAGCGACGGCATCTGGGAGAAGGATGGCAAGAAGCTCTCGATGGTGATCACGACCTTCTCGGTGTTTGCCGACATCGCGCCGTTTGCGGTCGAGCAATTGCGCAAGGCGGGCATTGATGCCAGCTTCCAGATGCCGACAACGTTCATCAACGACCTGATGTCCGGGAGCGCCGAGGCGTACATTTGGGGCCACGGCGGCTCGGTGCGCGATCCGTTCAAGACGATGGAGCTGTACCACCAGAAGTTCGTCAAGCCGACCGGAACGGCGACCTATCCGTTCTACCGGTGGCGGAACGATGAGTACGACGCCATTGTGGATGAGATGGCGGTGACCGCGCCGGACGACCCGAAGACGATGGAGCTCTTCCTGAAGGGCACCGAAATCTGGCTGAAGGAGCTGCCTGATCCGCCGCTGCTTCAGTTCTATCACCGCATCCCGATGAACACGACGTACTGGACGAACTGGCCGACGGCGGAAAACCCGTACATCAACGGCGCGTTCTGGCACCGGACGGTGCTCCTGATCGTGCTAGGCATCAAGCCGGCGATGTAGACGGCAGAACGCATAACGCATCGTTGTCCATCAAACGAGCGAGGGCGGACCATTCCAGCGCGCCCTCGCTCCTATTTGTATTTGGCGTGTCTTGCACGCGCGTTGCGCGTCTCCCATTCAACGCGACGCTGTGCATCATTGCCGCATGCAGCGCTGATACCTGCGGCAGGTCGAAGCCAGCCGCAGGCATGCGAGAAAGCGGGCAGCATGCTAGCGCTGGGCAGCCGCCGTAGTACCGATCACCGCGGTCAGATCGCCTTCGGGGACGGGAGGGCACTCGCGGTAGAGATAGCACGAGACGGCCGCGCCGTGGGTGAGCACCAGCGGTGGGGTAGCCTCCCGGCAGATCGGCATGACGTGCGGGCAGCGCGGCGCGAAGGCGCATCCCTGGCGAACGATCATGTCAGCCCCGTCGCTGCCGGGAATGACCTCCTCCATCCAGCGCTGCGCTGGGTTGGGCGAGGGGATCGAGCGGATCAGCAATTGCGTGTAAGGATGCTGAGGATGGCGGATTACCTGCCGGGCTGGTCCGGCTTCGGCGACCATCCCACGATAGAGAATGATCAGTTGCTCGCTGATCTGATAGGCCGTCGTCAGGTCGTGCGTGATGTACACAAAGGAAATGCCAAACTCCCGGTTGAGCGTCAGCAGGCTCTCCAGGATCGTTGCCCGGAGTGACGCATCGACCATGGACACCGGCTCATCGGCAATGATCAGCCGGGGACGCAACAGCAACGCCCGGGCAATCGTGATCCGCTGCCGCTGGCCGCCGGACAACTGATGCGGATATCGCCCGAGAATCTCTCCCGGGTTCAGGCCGACCGTCGCCAGGGCTGTCTCGATCTGCTGCCGGGCGTCCGCCCGCGACGACGCCAGCTTGAAGGTCTTGATCGGCGTCGTCAGGAGATGATCGACCCGGTAGAATGGGTTGTAGACACCGAAGGGATCCTGGAAGATCGCTTGCACATCCCGCCGGAATGCCCGGCGCTCCGCGCGCGAGAGCCGCCGCAGGTCCTTGCCCCGATATTGAACTTCACCCTGCGTGGGATTGATGAACCCCAGCAGCAACCGCGCCAGCGTGCTCTTACCGCTGCCACTCTCCCCTGCCACGGCGATGATTGAGGCCGCCTCGTCCGCGATGGCCAGAGAGAAGCCGGCCAGCGCGACCGTGGCGCCCTCGCCATGGCCAAAGACTTTGGTCACATGCCGTGCTTCTAAAAGTGGGACCGTCACGTTTGGTCTATCCCCTCGTAGAGATGACAGGCAACAAACCGGCCGGGCCGGACTTCTCTGAGCTCCGGCACACGCACCGGGCAGGCATCGAAGGCGCGCGGGCAACGTGGGTGAAACACGCAACCGCTCGGAGGATTGAGCGGCGAGTGCGGCTGCCCGGGGATTTTGACGAAGGTGGTCTCGTGCTCGAACGACGGCAAGCTGGCGATCAGCACCTGCGTATACGGGTGCAGCGGCTCGGCAAAGACCTCCTGCGTCGGTCCAATCTCCAGCAACTTGCCGCCGTACATCACGCCAACGCGATCCACGAATTGGGCCATCAGCCCCATATCGTGGCCAATCAGGAGCACCGCCGCCCCCAACCGGGCTTGAACGGCCCCCAAGGTCTGCATGATTTGCCGCTGGACCACGACATCGAGTGCGCTCGTCGGCTCGTCCGCGATGATGATCGAGGGGCGCAGGGCGATGGCGATCGCGATGCAGACCCGCTGCTTCATCCCGCCGCTCAGCTCGTGCGGATACCGGTCCGCGACCTCCCGCCGCAGCCCCACCGATTCCAGCAGGGCGCCGATCCGCTCCTCCCAGTGACGCCGCGCGTTGCCGCCATGACCGTTTGTGCCCTGACCAGCGTCCCACGCGGCCCGGTGCGCCAGGATGCCATCGAGCATCTGCTGCTTAATGCGCATCACCGGGTTGAGCGAGTTCATCGCACCCTGGGGAATCAGGGCGATGCGCGCCATCCGCACCGAGCGCATGGCCGGCTCCGGCAGCGTCGCCAGATCATCGTCCCCAAGGAGCATCCGCCCGCCGGTGATCTGTCCCGGCGGCTTGATCAAGCGCATCAGCGCCAGAGCGATAGTGGATTTGCCGCTGCCCGACTCGCCGACCAGCCCGAAGCGCTCGCCCGGACGCAGCGCAAAGGAAACCCCATCCACCGCGCGGACCACGCCACGCGGCGTCCGGAACTGCACACGCAGGTCTTCGACACGCAAGATGGCAGCCGTTGCGGTCTGGACTGGTGTTGCGCTCATGCCTCGGTCCTCCGCAACCGGGGATTCGCCAACTCGTCCAGCCCGGCCGCAATCAAAAAGAGCGAGACAAACAGCACCACGATGACGCCAACCGGCGCTGCCCACCACCACCAAAGGCCCCGCAAGAGGGCGGAATAGAAGATCGCCCAGTAGATCGTCATGCCCAGTGTCGGCTCGTTCTGCGGGCCGAGCCCCAGCGCTTCCAGGCCGATGGCCGCCAGGATGGCGGAGCCGACCGCGCCGACAAAGCTCGCGCCGAGGTAAGGCAGCAGATTCGGCATAAGCTCGCGGAAGATGATTTGCGGAGCGCTCATGCCATTCAGCTTCGCCATCTCGACATAGGGCCGCTCGCGAAGAGAGAGCACTTGCGAGCGGATCGTGCGGGTGGGGAACATCCAGGCCAGCGATGCCACCACCAGGGCGATCGTCTCGACCTTGACCAGCCCCTTGATCGACGCGGCCACCACGATCAGCACCAGCAGTCCTGGCACCGTCAGCATGATATCGGCGGCGCTGCGGATCACTGTGTCTACCACGCCACCGGCATAGCCAGCGACAAACCCGAGGATGGTGCCCAGGCCTAAGCCGATCGCGCCGGCGATCAGGCCGATCTCGATCGTGAGCGGGATGCCCCGCACGACGAGGGCGAGCATGTCGCGCCCTTGGGATTCCGTGCCAAAGAGGAATTTCCGCGACGGGGGTTGATCGGGTATGACCGACATCGGCCGCGCGTTCTCGGTCTCGATCACGAATGGCCCGAGTGTGCCGAGCGCCAGCAGCGCCAGCAGCATCACCATCCCCGTGAGCAGCTTCGGGTTCCGGCGGATGTGTCCAGCCGTTGCCCCTACCCGCATGCGCAATTCTGCCAGCGCGCTATCCCTCAGCGCTGGCGCCATCGCTCCCGTCGTTACTCCCACCCTCTCGCTCCTGACATCGCGCTCGTGCGCCACTCCTGCCTGCGCCGAGCCCTGCCAGTATCCGAACCGCGTGCGGCGTCACTGCCGGTGATACGTGATGCGCGGATCCAGCAGGGGATAGACTAAATCGAGAATCAAGGTCGTCAAACCGATTGTGACGATCACCAGAAAGACAATCCCATAGATCAGAAAATAATCGAAGCCTTTGATCGCGTTGTAGAGCAGCGTGCCGATGCCTGGATAGCCGAAGACCACCTCCACAAGCACCGCTTGGGAGACGATGCCGCCGAGTGCGAGGGCGAGCGACGTCGTCTGCGGCAACAGCGCGTTGCGGATGGCATAGCGAAAGAAGATCGTGCGGGGCGGCAATCCCTTCGCTTCGGCGAAGGTCATGTAATCCTCGCCTTCAGTCATGACCATCATCCCGCGCATGCCGAGCGCCCAAAACCCTAGCTGCGCCAGGACGATCGAGAGGGCGGGCAAGATCGAGTGCTCCGCGGCGTCACGGATGAACTCCCACGACCAAGCTGGATCGGTGCCTACGGTGTAACCGCCGGACAAGGGAAAGATGCGATGACGAAACGCGAGGAAATAGATCAGGACCAACCCCAGGAGGTAATAAGGAATCGCGGATAACGTCAGAAACGGCATAAACAGGTGCCCAAGCCAGCGCGGTGAGCGCGACCACCCGAGGAGCGCCCCCGCCAGCGTGCCGACCACAAAGGCGATGAGCGTGGAGATCACGAGCAGGACGATCGTCCACGGCAGGGCGTTGCCGATGAGATCGAGCACGCGGGCAGGGTAGCTGGCCAGGGAATAGCCGAAATCGAATTGGGCATAATCCCCAAGGTAGCGCAGATATTGCAGCCAGAGCGGCTCCCCCAGGCCGAATTTCTTGTTGTAGGTTGCGACCAGCTCTTCGAGACCAGAGATCGAGCCACCTTGCGCAAGCACGGTGCCGAGCCGCGCGCGGACCGGATCCTGTCCGGGGGCCAGGCGCGGCAAGAAGAAATTCAGCGTTGCCGCAGCCCACACCACCAGCACGAACACGCCCACCCGGCGGAGGGCGTATCGGACAAACGGGCGGCGAAGAGCGGCGATGGAGCGAGTGCGGGGTTGTCTCTCGACCTGGGGTTGCGAAATCGCGACCATGCGTGTTCCTCGTCAAGCAAATTCAGTGTAGCGTGAGCCTACCACAACGGCGCAAACGCTGCGCGGCATGTCTTCCGCAACCACCAGCTATCCCGGCACGGCCTGGTAGCCGCCGCTGGCCCGGCCGCTCTCGGAGACCGTGGAGACGGTCGCGGGATCAAACCGGAGTCAGGGCATGCCGCATCTGGATCCGATCTCAGCACGCATTGCTTGCACCAATTGATTCGACAATCACAACCCCAACGCTCGCTGGCGTGCGCCAGCCCAGCAACGGCAGGAGGGGACTCCTTCGCGATGAGAAAAACGCCAGCGCATTTTCAACCAGGGTACCCATGGCAACGAAACGCATCACCATGCGCCGGTGACACGCTATCGCGCCTGATGAGAAGCTGTCGATACCGTTCAGCGCTCTGCCGCCTGAAGAGCTGCCCATTCCGCCGCGTGGGAGGCACTCTAGCATCACGGAAGTCATCGGGACATGTTGCCCTTTCACGCCGACAGAAGTCCTAGAATACGCGGAATTGATCATTCCGCATCCTCCAACCTCTTCACAAGATGGCCCGGTCGCGTTACAGTGGGCACAAACGCGGAGGAAGCACAGAAGAGTGGCGGAGAAACCCATGACACGACGCACAGTGATGTGTTTGCTGCTGATGTGGATTGTGGTGCTTGGAACACGGCCGGTAGCGGCGCAAGACCAAACGCCGGAGCCCGGACCATCGGCGGTCAAGCTGCTGATTGATCCCGCCATGCTCGGTGATGGATGGTCTCTGCACCATACCATCAGCCCAGACGCCATGTTCCCGTACAGCTTCGAGATGTCGCCCGATGTGTTCCGTGAGGGCGCCGCGGGCGTCTACGTTGGCCCCGAGGGCAGCCGCGTGATCGCAGTGGCGCTCCTGGTCACGAATAGCCGGGTGGCGGTCCGGAAGTCCTGGGAAGACGCAAGCGACCTGCTTGACCGCTTCTCATCCGATGTGTCGGAGGATTGGGACCGGAAGCGTGAGCTTGAAACTGCCGATCCGCCTGCTGGATGCGCTGAGGCGAAGCGCATCGAAGGCACAGAATACGGCTTTGGGCTCCCCGTTGGCGCCACGATGTGCGCAGTTGACCCCGACATCATCCTGATCGCCGGGGTATTTGGCACGATGCAGGACCAATCCGGAGTTGCTGCATCGGATGCTGTCGTTTCGGCCATGGTTGCAATGGCACAGGCCCCATCCGCGTAGCCGTTCGCGCAGAAAAGGAGTAGTCAGATGCGCATCGCGGTGCTGATCATCGGTCTCGTCCTCACAGTTGGCATGTTCTTCCAGGCCGTCATTGTTGGAGGTTTATCGAGTGCCGTGAATGACGAGGCGACCGGGGAATCTGCGGCGGTCGGCGTGCTGATGGCCCTGCTCTGGCTGATTAGCTGCGGCTTTGTCATCCCGATGCCACGCGTATCTATGGCGCTCTTTGCTATTGCCGGCCTTCTCGGCTTCGCAGCATCCGGCAATTTCCCTGATCTTGCCTATTGGGGCGGAGCGTCGTTAGTGCTGGCCGTCCTCTCCTATTTCGGCTATCGGGGCAAGCGCAAAGCCGACCGCAAGGAAGCGGAGCGTGAGGCGCTGATGCGGCAAGTGCTCGTCGCACAGCAGGCCCAAGCAGGCTTTGCCGCACCCGCTCCGGCACGGATGCCCACCGCCTGCACGCAGTGCGGAACGATCATCGAGGCTGGCACACGCTTTTGCCCCAATTGCGGCCTGCCACAGCCAGCCGTTGCCTAATCGCCATTGCTGCGCGGGCGCGGCCCTTACCCGGCCGGGTGACGCGCCCGCCCATCCTTGCCAGTCCCACCGCCCACGCCTTCGCTCTATGATTCCCGCAACGGCTCAACGCGAGGTTCGTTCGCAGCGGATCGAGTGAAGGAGATGGCACCAGTGACGATCGCCCCAGAACGTGTCGCCGATACGCGCTGTGAGGTTGGCGAAGGCCCGCTCTGGCACGAGGATGAGCGTTGCCTTTACTGGCTCGACATTCCGCCAGGACACCTCTACCGCTACGATCCCAGCACGGGGCAGTATGCCCGCGTCCTCGACGCTGGTGAAGCGATCGGTGGCTTCACCATCGAGGCCGATGGCGCGCTCCTCCTCTTCATGGCCCGTGGCGCCGTCCGGCGCTGGCATCAGGGCACGCTGGAGACGATCATCGACCGCATTCCCGAGGAAGAAGATTCCCGGTTCAACGATGTAATTGCCGATCCCGAGGGCCGGGTCTTCTGCGGGACGATGCCCAGCGAATCCCATCTAGGCCGCCTATACCGTCTCGATCCAGGAGGCACCCTGACGCGCCTGCTCGATGGGATCGAGATTTCGAATGGCCTCGGCTTCACGCCAGATCTCACTGGACTGTATTACACGGAGTCCGACAAGCGGGTGATCTACCAGTTCGATTACGACCGGGCGACCGGAGCAATCGCCAATCAGCGCGTCTTCGTTCGCGTTGCCCCAGACGACGGTGTCCCGGATGGCATGACCGTTGATGCGGAAGGGTACGTCTGGTCCGCCCGTTGGGATGGGTCGTCGCTGGTGCGGCACAACCCCAGCGGCAACGAGGTGCTTCGCATCCGCTTTCCCGCGAAGAAGGTGTCCAGCGTCACGTTCGGCGGACCGGATGCGCTGGATCTGTATGTCACAACGGCTGGCGGCACCAACCGCGCTGCCGAAGGTCCCGGCGCTGGCGCGCTCTTCCGGTTGCGCCCCGGCGTCCGTGGGCGGTTGCCCTTCCGCTCTCGCATCGGGTGCTAGCGATGCCGCGGTGCCAGCCAGAGGCTGGCGCTCCCATGGCGCTCGCCTGGCGGTCCCGCGTCAGCCGGGCTGGCTTCCTGGCGCCCGGCGGTAGAGATGCGCTTGCCCGTCCGCCGACTGCCAGATCAACACCCAACCCGCTCCTGGATAGCCCGGTTTGGTGACCGCATCGAACGGTCCGGCCACCGGGCACGCCGAGCCCGCCCCTTCCCGCTCAAGCCGACCGACGTACAGGAGGGTCACGCCGTACTCGTCAAACAGGGGGCTCTGCGGCTCCTCGTACATGCGCGGGATGTCCGCCACACGCTGCGGGACCGCGGCCAGCAGGTCCGGCTGGGCCGATCGCCACAGGCGCTCATGCGAGCCTTCCCATCCCATCAGCGTAGGGACCCCGGTAAACGCGGCGATGCGCCCCGTCGGCACGCCGCCATTGATCTGATACGAGCACCCCGGCGCTTCCAGCACGACATCTCCATTCCGAGCATGATCCGCCAGCCAGCGGATTGCTGCCTCGTCCTCGGGCGCGTACTGGCGCAGGTAGGCCAATCCGTCTAAGCCTTGCCAGTCCCGCTCCCCGAAGACGCGCGTCCACTGGATTGTGGCCGCGACCGGGTAGGCCAGCCCAGCCACGGTCGCCAGCGTAAGACCCGCTGTCAGGAGGATGCGCGGCGTCAGGCGCTGCGCCCACGCTTGCCACAGTGTCATTGCCGCGAGGGCACTACCGATGGCCAGCAGTGTCCATGCCTGATAGTAGACCTTGAACAGCGTGTTCATACGGTTTTGAAAATGGTCTTGAATAAAGAAGAACTCGGTCAGCACCACCAAGCCAAAGGCGACACCATAACACCCTGTGGCGATCACGCGTGCGTCCGCGGCTGCTGCGCTGCTCCATCGCCGGGCCAGCAACCAGGCGGAGGCGGCGAGCGGCGCCCCGGCCATGACGAGCACTGGCGCCGGCAGCGCCACAGCTACAAGCACGACCAGGACCGCGGCCACGATCGCGGCGCGTGGCACGCGGATGGCGTTGCCGCGCACCTCGCGCGCGACCTCTGCAGTCAGGAACACCACCCCAATGGCCCAGAAGATGCCAAAGACGGTAAGGAACTCCCCGGCAGATGTCCGCTCGCTGTCGTAGACGGCGATCGTGGTCAGCAGGCGCGACACGATCGGGATGTCGCGCAGCCAGGTGGGCAGGTCGCTGGCGCTGCCCCCAGCGAACGGGACGAACGTAAGCGTGAAGGGCAGCCACGCCACCACCGCGGCGATGACAAGGACGGCCACGCGCCGCCAGCTTGCCCGCGTCCAGCCGGAACCGAGCACGATCGCGCCGGCCGCGATAGCCAGGTAGGTCGGGAAATCCCAGCTATTGAGGGGATAGAGCGCACCGATGACCGCACCGGTCACCACGAGCCGGCCAAGATGACCTGTCCACCAGTCTCCTGGCTCCCGGCTCCGCAGGAGATTCACCGCCAGCGCCAGGGCCACGACGGTAAACGGCAGGGCAGTCACATGGGGATGGAGATCGCCGAGCAAGAAGCTGAACCAAGGGAACTCGTTGATCGTCTCAGCCGCCCGTGGCGGGGGATCTACCACAATCCGGCTCGATTCCCAGCCGATCCGGACCCACCAGCTCTCCTGCACGATCCCCCAGCCATGACGGAGCAACTCGAGTGGGGCTTTGAGATTTCCCGCCAGGACGAGGAAGAAGCCGGCCCCGGCCGCCGTAGTCATGGCCACGCCACGGCTTACCCGCAGGCGGGCGACATCAAACGCCAGCCCTGCGGTCGCAACGAGTGTCATGGAGACCGTCGTCGCCAGGGCCAGGTTGAACGCGATCCAGCTTGGCACCCGCGCCATACGGGCAAGCGAGCCGTGGAGAAAATACCCGAGGTAGTAGTAATTGATTGACTCGCCGGCGTACCAGGGATCAGGCGGCGGCACCCCGGCCGCGCGGGCGCTGGATGAGAGAAACGCGATATCCATCGGCTTCTCTGTCCAGATAATATGCGGTGTATACCCGCGCAGCGCGCAATACGCGGCAAAGATGAAGAGCCCGGCTGCCTCGGCGGCAAGCAGCGACCGGAGCCACTCCCAGCGGACCCACCCTGCTCGCCAGCTTACGAACCACCCGGCTGCCGCGCCGGCCAGCGCAGTCACCCACAAGCCCAGCGTGGAAAACGGTACGGGAGTGAGACTGGAGAGCATCCAGGCCGGCCAGACGACAGCCAGGAGCGCTACCGGGCGAGCCAGCGTGGCGCCACGATCAGGCAGACGCGCACAGAGCCAGCGCGTCAGCGGCGCGAACGCCCAGGTCACCGCTGCCAGCGTCCCGTACCACTGGACGCTCTCCACCAACCCCGTCACAGCAAATCGCCCATCCTACCCTCTTGGCCAGTCTCGGCCCGACCGCTGCGCAAATGCTACACCGCGGCGAGCGCCCCGCGACCGTGCCAGCCCGCTCTCTTCCGCAGCCTGCCACGACGGTGAATAGGATTATGGTAAGTTATCGTGCATGACACAATGGATACAGAAAACTCGGCTGCCAACCTATTGACATTCGGACAGACCCATGATAATCATAGAAGGGTATGGTTGGGCTGGAATGTTTTCCGGCTCGCGCAGCGGGATGGTTCGAGATGGTTCGTCGTCACACGGCCGGGGAGAAAGGAGGGAGCGCGATGGCACTGGCTTACATTCGTCTGCTCTCCAGCGCGCCCTGTGCTGACCTGGGGGACGACTGCGCCTTGCGCTGCTGACGTGACCGCGTCACCACGCTGAAACGCCCAGTCAAACCCGGGTCGGCCACAGACCCGGGTTCGTTTTTCCCACAACCCCGGTCTTCATGAGTCAATGCTAGTGGACGCCCCAGTGCGTCACCGGCCGGCTGGCCAGCGGCTGGCGACGGCAGGGGTCCGCACCGTTGCAACAGACTGCGTCTTGGCGGCTGCCGCCGGACGTTTCGCAGAAAGGAGGAGATCACCATGATGCGTTTCAGCATCACCGCTGTTTTCCAATCGCTTGGCAGCATCAGCGCCCGCGGCGAGATGCACGGATTTGAGTCAGGTGATGGACGTTGCTGCACAGACACCAGCCACTGGCGCTCTGCCGCGCCATGATCGAAGGGACCGGGTGACTCCCGGCATGCAGAAGGAGCTTGACGCCATGAACCCTGGTTTATCGTTACTCGCGCTGGATGTGGCTCGGGCACGGCATGAGGAGGAAGTGCGCCGCGCTGCCGAGAAGCGCCTGATTGCGCAAGCCGCTCACGCCAATGCCCCGGCCGGCGGGGCACGCCAGCGAGCCGGTGCTCTGCTGGTTGCCCTTGGCAAGCGCATTCAGGGTTGCCCGCAACGGGAGGGCGCAGCGGACGTCTTCGTCCCGTCCGCTCTGCGAATCGCTCGCTAGCGCATCGTGCAGCGGTGGAGTGCAAGCGCATCGCGATTCCCCCGTACTCCACTCCCGCGCTGCCACGAACGGGATGACTCGATGAGCGCGACCGGTGACCACAGCAGGGCACGATGCCAAACACGGGAGCACCTTACACCGGCAGGGTGCTCCCGTCCTGCCTTCCCAATCCAGCCGGCTATGCCCAGCCGTGCGCCATCAGCGGCAGCCAGCGCCCGAGACGGCGCGTCGCCGTCCACACGAGGCGAATGCCAAACACAACGAAGGCCACTGCGCACAGCGTATTGATGATACGGAAGAAGCGCGACCCGACGAACCGGCGCCCCCAGTTGACGAGGACGGCCATCACGCAGCCCCAAAGCAGGGAGCCGAGCAACACACCGGCGAGGAAGAGGGCTAGGCGCTCAGCCGGCACGCCGCCGCTGCCGGACGATGCGACCACTCCGCCACTGAGCCCCGCCCAGAAGGCAAGCCCAGCCGGGTTGGCAATGGAGACGATCATCCCGACCGCGACATCGCCGCCGGTCCGGCTCGCCGTCGCCGCCGGCGTGCCGCCAGCGATCGCCCCTACCAGGGCCACGCGCGCGAGGCGAAAGAGAAACGCGGCGCCGGCCAGCGCCAGAGCGCCAGTCGCCGCGTCGTTGTGCGCGATCATCGCCACTCCGGAGAGGGCCACGCCAGCCCAGGCGGCGGCGCCGATTTGTGCCCCAATATGGACGCGCAGGGCGGATCGGAAGCCCCCGGCGAAGCCTCGCCGCAATGCCTCGGCGTTGACGACCCCTGGTAAGGCGGCATAGGTCAAACCAAGGCCGACTGCCGATGCAAACCAGATCGCGCTTTCGCCCACCGTGCGTCGCCTCCTGTGATTGCTTCTCCTACATACTTGCTTCCGAAGTGTAGCATCCACCGCCTAGGGCAACCGATACCGCAGTCGCACAACTCTCCCTCAACGAGAAACGCTCCCTCGCTGCGCATCCCATCCATGCTGCGCTGCGCGGATGCGCTGCCGTGAACGGAATGCCCCCGGGTGGGGCAACGCGGATCGCATCACCACAGTGCGACGCGCTTTCGGCGGCTGCGAAGCCCAACGCGGCGCACTCAGTCACGGCAATCGTCTCTCGGAGATGGTCATCCGAGCGGGCGCTCGGGTGCCTCCTGCTCCGGCTCACCCCTGGTGATCACGCTAATCCGGCCATCCCCTTCCAGGTAGGCAATGCGCACTTTGCGAAGATCATCGACCCCGTGCAAGCGGAGCTGGGATTCCAACTCACTCTCTGTCATGAGCTCTTTCGCCAGGCTCGATCGCACAATGGTGCCGTGGCGCACAAGTGGGACCGGATCGGGATAAACAAGCCGCTGAATGCGCGGAAACCGGTAGCCGAGCCAGTCAAGGGCATAGGCCCAGAAGGCGATGGTGCCCACGAGTAGCAGACCGTCTGGCAACGACTTGTAATCGGCGGCCATCGCATTCTGGGCAGCATCCGCGATGAGGACGACCACAAGGAGGTCCGCAACCCCGACCGCGCCAGCCTGCCGCTTGGCAATCCGCAACAAGAAAAAGAGACTCAAATACACGATCGTTCCCCGAAGCACGATTTCAAGGACCGGTGTATCCGGCCGAAAGACCGTCGCCCAGTCCACTCCTACGATTCGATCGAGCACCGCATCATCCCTCCTCTTCTGAAGCGAATGAATGGTTGAAGAGAAAACGTGTAGGGGTTTCTACTCTCGTCGTCGACTCGTACGTATAGTTGTGTTTCGTGCCGTTTTTGCTAGGATAGGCTCCCCAGTGAGGGCGGGCACGAAGGCTCGCATCACGGGGACGAAGTTAGCCCCGGCTGCCAAACCTGGGGCGCCTCAAGACGGGTGGGAGCGCGTTGAGCCCCGGATGGAAACAGGCTGGCGCTCCCACTTTCGTGTCTGCCACAAACCCTCTACACTCCTCGTGTGATAGCGGATCTTCCGTAGCGTATCGCTCGCAACCCACCGACAGCGGAGCAGCACGCAATGTCCCTGCCAAAGATGACCGACGATCAGCGCACGATGGCGGTAATCCTCCTCGCCAACGCGATCCGTGCCGGAACGCTCGCCCGGCAACGCCTAGCCGAGAGCAGCAATGGCGATCTCGCTGCTCGTGCCATCGCTCGCTGGCGCGCCGAAGCCGCCAATCGCTATGCCGAAGGCATGCGCGATCTCCTCGCCGTGCTGTTCGAAGGCGGCCGCCCCCTGGCCGATGCCTGCTTTGAGGAGGCGCGCCGCCTCCAGTCAAGCTCCGCGTCTTCTCCAGCCGACGACTGAGCCGCGCGGTCCGCACCGTCCACGCACGGGGTCCTTGCTCAAGCGACGCGGAACCGCCGGATCATCGCTTCGTCCACCTCGACGCCGAGTCCAGGCCCGTCCGGCACTGGGATGCGACCGTCGATCATCCGGATGGGGCTCGTACAGAGATTGGTCAAGATCGAGGCCGTTGAGACATTGAATTCCAGAAACGTTGCGTGCATCAGGTAGGCGCTCAGATGCAGCGAGGCAGCTTTGAGCAGGTCGGTGAGCCAGGCATGTGGCACGCATTCAATTTGCCGCCTCATGGCGAGATCAGCGATCTGCCTGCCAACCGTTAACCCGCCGCAGCGGGAGAGGTCCGGCTGGAGAACGTCTACCTCGCCCTCCACAGCGAGCCGCTCGAACTCCCGGTAGCCAGCAAGCTGTTCTCCGGCAGCTAGGCGCAGCGTCGTCCGCGCCCGGCCTAACGCGCGGTACCCCTCGATATTCTCCGGGTGCAGCACATCCTCCAGCCAGAAGATATCCAGATCTTCAAGCGCGCGGATAAGCGTGATCCAGTCGCGCAACGACCGCGTCTTGAAGGGATTCGCGGCGGCCGTGCCATACCAGCCGCCATCGACCATCAGGGTGATGTCCGGGCCAGCAGCTTCCCGTGCGGCCTGCACCAGCCGCAGATCGAGGTCGAGATCGTAGCCAAAGACGCCCCAGCCGAACTTGATCGCCCGGAACCCGCGGGCAAGGTAATCCTCGACCGCGGCTTTCATCGCATCTGGCGTCGGGCGGAAAAGAGTTGAGGCATACGCGGTGACGTGATCGCGGTATTTGGCTCCGAGGAGCCGCCAGATCGGTTGCCCGGTCGCCTTGCCGGCGATATCCCAAAGGGCAATATCCGCTCCGGAGAGCATCTGCATGCCCACTCCCTGCCGTCCGTAGTATGCCAGGTAGCGGTACGCCTTCTGCCAGAGCCGCTCCCGCTCGAATGGGTCCTCGCCGATCAGCGCGGCGCGGAGCCCCTCGAAACCGACCACTCCACCCGACGGGGCATCGACCACCGCCTTGCCCACGTGCGGCTGCGTCTCAATATCAGACCAGCCGGTGATCCCCTCGTCGGTCGTGATCTTGATCAGCGACACGAAGCGGACACCATGAGTCTCACGCGCCTCCGACGGATCAGGATAATCCCTTCCAGTATCCAGAACGATCGCCTCAACATCGGTAATGCGCATGGCGCTTCATCTCCTATCAGGCAGAATGCCAAGATGCCACGCCCCACATAGACACGCGGCGCATCTCGCGGTAGCATCGCCGATCGGCTGGGCATCGTGCGTAGTGCCTGCCGTGCAATCAGATCGCTCATGACGGTGAGCCACCAATGTGGCTCGCTCGCTAGGAAACAATGACAACGCTTCAACGCTTCACGATCGCTTTGCATGCACTTGCACTCGCCCAGATCGCCAGGCATCTGGGTGTCGAGGCAGCCCCCGATTTCCCGGCGTGGGGATCTACCACCTCGCCGCAGGATTGCCACGTTCGCGGCATTGTTGAGGCCCTGGATCAGGCAGGACTCATTACGCTCCTGCCGGGACCAGGCAGAGGCTGGCAACTTGCCCGTGATCCAGGGCGGCTGACGCTGCTAGAGGTGTACCGAGCGGTCGCCGGGGAGCAGGATGCTGGCCCCGGGCTGATCGAGACCGGCGCGCCAGGGAGCGGCGCCTCCGGTCGCTCGCCTTTGCCCGAGCCGCCCACCGCCGCGCTCACGTCGCGGCTCGCCCGGATCACGATCGCCGACTTCGTCGCCACAGCGTGCGCTCAGGTACCCAGCATGGAACCCATGTGGCGACGGACGTAGCCCGGCGTCATCACCGGCTTGGAAGCAGGAGTGGAAGGCTTACCCGTGCCTCCCAGACGGCCGAACGGCTAACGGTGAGAGCCGGACTCGCCGCATCGCACGGCTTCGCCAGTGTCACACGCAGCACCCTCAGACCGTCTTATAGACGCGAGCGCCCGGCGTTCTATCTTCAGGCGCCGTGCCGGCACGTAGGGAGTCGTATCAACGCTGGAGGAAACAGAGAAAGGGGCGTATGGCGACGCGAACCGGACTGGCTGGCCGGGTAACGGACAGCAACGTCAAGTGGTACACCCTCGTTGCAGCCTGTTTCGGGCTGTTTATGGCGATTCTCGACAATCTGGTCGTGAATATCGCCATGCCGACGATCGCGGTCGATCTCGACGCATCGACCACGCAATTGCAGTGGATCGTCTCGGCATACACGATCGTCTTTGCCTCGCTGCAAATTACCGCGGGAGGTCTCGGCGATCGCTTTGGCCGGAAGCGCTGGTTCCTGCTCGGCCTCATGCTCTTCACGGCGACCTCGCTGCTAGCGGCGATGTCGCAAAGCATTGAGATGTTGATCGCCATGCGCGCGTTGCAAGGATTGGGCGCGGCGTTCATCATGCCCCTCTCCCTCTCCCTGATCTCGGCTGCCTTCCCGCCGGAGGAACGGGGCAAGGCTGTCGGCATCTGGGGCGCGATCTCCGTCTCCGGCATCGCCCTCGGCCCGGTTGTGGGCGGGTTGCTGGTCGAGTATGCCTCGTGGGAGTGGGTCTTTCTGATCAACGTCCCGATCGGTCTCGTCGCGCTGTTCGTGACGAGCGCGGTAGTGCGGGAGTCGAAGGACGAGAGCGGCACGGTGGCGACCGATATCCCCGGCACTGCCCTGATCACCGCGGCAATCGCGGCGCTGACGTACGGTCTGATCGAGGCGGGGGACCGCGGCTGGGGTGATGCGCGGATCCTCACGTTCCTACTCGGCGCTCTGGTGCTGGGCATCGCGTTCGTCATCGTCGAGTCCCGCACCGAGCGGCCGATGGTCCCGCTGCGCTTCTTCCGATCGAAGACCTTCTCGGGCGCAAACATCGACAGCTTCATGATTGCGTTCCTGCTGACAGGCATTTCTTTCTTCATGACGCTGTATCAACAAAATATCCATGGGTATTCGGCCGTTCGCACCGGATTGGCGCTCCTGCCGATGGTCGCGGTGATGATGGCGCTCTCGCCGATCGCCGGGGCGCTGACGAGCCGGATGGGCTCGCGCACCCTCCTCTCGATCGGGCTGGGGATCACGGCGATCGGCACACTGCTCTTCCTGCGCAGCGCGCCGGATGCCTCCTACTGGGACATTCTGCCGGCATTCCTGGTGCTCGGGTTGGGGAACTCCTTCCTCTGGGCGCCGATGACAACGGCGGTGCTGAATAGTGTTGAGAGTGATAAGAGCGGCATCGCCTCGGCGGTCAACGGCGCAGTGCGGGAGATCGGCACCGCCTTCGGCATCGCCCTGCTGGGCACCATCGCCAACCAGGTCTACAAGAACGAGTTCCGGGCCGACGGGCGGGTGCAGGACCTTGCGCACAACCCGGACCTCGCTCCGGTGGTGGCATTCATCGGCAACGGCGCCAGCAACGCTGGCCATGTTATCCAGCGGATCCCGGCTTTCTCCGCGCTGCCGGGTGAGATCGTGGCGACGCTGCGGCAAGCGAGCAGCGAGGCGTTCGTGGCTGGCATGGACCGGGCGATCATCATCTCCGGCCTTGGCCTGCTCGTGACGAGCATCGTGTCGTACTTCCTGATCAGCGAGCAGGTCGTGGTGCAGCCGGCGCCTGCCCCGGCTCGCGCGCCCGAGACCACGGCAATCGACGCCGGCGTCGACGTCGAACCGGCTATCGCCGACTGAACTGGCAGCGCTGCGCCCTGTGTCGCTGGCTGGCCGGGGCGCAGCGCTCCTTTCTCTCGCACAGGCTGACCTGGAGAGCGCCTTGGCCAGCATCGAGGCACGCACTACCGCGCTCACTACTGCCCCGGCCGGGTGCGCCTTCCTGGGGTGGGTCGAGCGGCTTGGCATCACGCCGGCGGAGGCGGCCGAGCACCTCACGAGCATGTATCTCCTCGGCCGGGCGCTGACCGAGGTCAGTGTCTGGCTTACCGACCACGTCGAGGTGGTGCAGCGCGTGGTGCGCGACGGGCCGCGCCTGCGCCCCCTGGCTGAGGCGATCCTCAGCCAGCCCGCAACCGGCTGGTGGTTCGGCCCGCTCGACCGCGCGTCCCAGATGGTCGCCTGGGGTCCTGGCGGCTCGCCGCCCCCCGCCGACCTTGCAGACCTTCCCCGACCTGTCCCCGCGCGGCGCTCACCAACGGACTGGGAACGCTATGCCCAAAAGCCGGAGTGGGGGCTGTATACCTCGACCGCATTCGACGGCCTCAGCGCCTTTGTGACCGGCGCCAGCGAAGAAGCGGGCGATCTCGGTCCGCTGACCCTGCCCTTCCCGCGCCATCTCCTGCGGATCTCCCCAACCGCGCGCGTTTTTGAGATTGACGGACCGGACGCTTGGCGCCGCCTCTGCCTGACCTACCCCGCGCCCGAGCCGGGAGGGCTCACCGGCGGGCTGGTCGTACCGGATTTCGCTGCGGTCGCACGCGACTGGGACGGGGTGCATGTGACGCTGGGCGGGCTCCTGACTGGCGATCAAGTCCGGCTCGACGGCCCTGGAGGCGCGACGGCGCTCCAGGGCTGGGACACCGAGGCGACCGTCTGGCTCCGCTGGGTCTTCGACGAGGTGACGCGCTTGCCCGATCTGATGGAACAGCCGCCGGTGCCTCCCGCCCTGCGGTGAACCGTGGAGCGGCGAACTCGACCGATTTCGTCACCACGCACGGCGTCCGCTATGATTCCTCCAATAACCTCGGGGGAGCGATACGTCACGTGCCCCTAGAATCCCGCTGATGCGGCGCACCGGACAGCCAGCGATGACCGAGGACGCGCTCCTTCATATCCCTGCCGTCCCGCGCTTTACGACCGCTCGCGGCCGCATTGCCGACTGGTACGATCTCGAGAGGCGGCGCGCGGCACGGCAACACTACGCCCGGCTGCGCGCCCAGGCGCACCAAGCTAGTATTGCAGCGAGTCGCGCCGCGCATCCGGATTGGCCTGAATACCGGCACGGGCCGTTCCCACTGCCAACCCCGGACGCGCGCGAGACCTGGGAGCCAGAGGCGCTCATCCACGAGGTGCACGCGCGGCTCCCCGATGCATCGCTCACCGTTTCCTATCGCCCGCGCGACGGCACGTTCATCCCCATTGCCAGAAAGGTCGTCAACCCGCGCTTCTGGCGATTCCAGTCGCTGGAGGGCTTCGGCGGCCTGGAAGAGATCGCCGGGCCGAACGATCTCAGTTGCCGTGACGACGCTGACGACATCAGTTGCTGCTACGGCCCACAGCCGAACGTGGCGCTCGCATTGCTCCGGCCACGCTGCTTCTTCCATGGTCGCGAGCTACGTGGCACACCGGTAGCGACCACCGTGCTAGGACGCCCGGCGCTGCTGATACCTCTCCAGCGGATGATCCCTCTCACCGATCCGCGGATCCTGGGCGACGCCCTGAATCCTCCCGTCCTCGATGAGGCAGAGGAGACCGAGGTCGTTGTCGATCGGGAACGAGGGGTCATCCTGGAGTGGCGAGCGCTGTTCGACGGGCAGCCGTATGAGCGCCACTTCTTCACCGATATCCACTTCGACGAGCCTATGTCAGAAGAGGAGTTCTCTCCCGAGACGCCGTTGCGGTCGTAGCGCGAGCAGCGCACATGCGCTGCCACAATGAGTGTCAATCGCTCGTGCTTGTCTCGACCTTCAGAAGGTGTCCTCATGGACCGACCGGCATTGCGCAAGCTTCTCCGAGTTGTGCCGATCGCGCAGACGATCGAGCGCAATAGCACTGCCGTCACCCTGCTTTCGCTCGAAGTCTACGACGACGGATTCCTCGTCTACAGCCTCGTCTCGCTACCTGACACCCATCCGATGGTTGTCGAGAGCAACCGGGTGCATCAGGCGATGGTAGAGACGCTGCGACGTTGCCGCGACACCGGCGCGGCTCTCGACACGACTGCGCTTGCCAATCTCCCTCATCCCCAACTGATGCTCGCGGCCACCGATGACCAAGGGAACCGGTACACCGCGTGGCTCGGCGGCACGCTCGATCAGCGCTCGACGCATCACTTCGCGCCGGCGCTCGATCCTGCTGCCCGCATCGTGCGCTTCGATGCCGAGCTACGCTGGCACCGCTACGATGCGGCATCGCGGGGCGTCATCGACATCGGCGCCGAACCCGGCGTCTGGACGTTCGTCGTCGACCTCTCGCAAGGCCGCGCGAGCGATTACCGGGTAGAGCCGTAGCGGATCCAGTGGATGGCGGGATCGAGACGAGTACCACCCGTGGCAAGCAATCCCGGCCGGAGCATGCCGCGGTTAGCGCGGGCCGGCGAGCGCGGCGTAGAGGGCGTTGAAGTCGACAGTCGCCGTCTCGGCGATGACCGCGACGTTGCCGGCCAGCACGGCAGTCCAGCGCTCGCCGCCGGAGTAGACGACCCACCGCGGCGGGCTCCATTCCAGCGCGCTGACATCGCTGTAGCGCTGCGCCGCGACGCCGAGCAGCGCGCTCAGTCCGGGACCCGCTGCTGCCGCCTGCTCGATCTCCGCCTGGGGAATGTCGATCTCTGACCGGTAATCGATCATTGCCCCATCCGGGCCGAACGCCACGGCGAAGACGACGCCATCGAGCGTGAGCAGATCGTCAAGCGCGACGGGCGTGCCGGCCACCTGCGGGGTGGCGCCAGCCGGACCCTGCGTCAGCGATGCGAGAAGCAGTTGGGCCGTATCCGCCAGTCCGCCAATCTGCACCACCAGCGCAGCCAGATCGTACTGGATCCAGAGCTCGGCCACCTTTCCGCTCTCGATCCTGCCAACAACGATCAGATCGATCGTGAAGGAGCGGCCGCTCGGCGGCAGGCCAAGGACCCGCCCAGTGTGGGTGCCGCGAATCGTGCCGAGGGCGGTCGCCCAATTGTTTGCGACGAGGAGCCGGTCAACCGCAATGGTGGCATCCGGGACAGCCGTCCGCACCAAGCCAAGGACGAAGGCGAGGTGGCGCGGCCCGGCACCTGGCACTGGCCAGAACCAGTGGACCGGCGCATCCGCGGCGACCAGATTCTCAAGCGCGTCGAAGTCTCCCGCGTTGATGCGACCGACGAAGCGATCGGCTAACGCCTCAACATCGTCTTCGGTCAGCTCTTGCTGCGCGGCTCCCGCAACGCCTGGCATCGTGGCCGCACCCGCCACGGCGGCCATGCCGGAGAGCCTAAAGAGCGTCTCGCGCCTCGTCAGGTGTGCTGCGATCGTCCTGGCCGTCTCTGCTTCCCGGTCCATGGCTCCCCCCTGTTGGTGGACACCTCCACCGTGGCGTCACCGGCCGCACAGTTCAATCTGGGTAGTGCCAGTCTACACCCTCGCCTGGTCCAGTCAATACGGAGCGTTGCGAGGCTCGAGCCAAAGCCGGTCGAAGCGTTCAGTTCACGCTCTACACGGCGCCCTGTCAGTTTGGTGACATGCTGATCGGCAACGGCGCACACCCCGACCCGCGGGAATCGCCGGCAGCACCTGGAGTGCGCTAGCTATGCGATCGAGCGCGTAATCAATGAGCTTCGATTTGGCCACGCGAGGACGCTATCGCCCGTTCGTTCCACTCGCATGCTCAGTGCGCCGAAGACGCCGCGTTGTCATCAGATGCGCGTGAATCCCGGGGTGATGAGCGCATGCACTGGAACAATTTCGACCTCGGGTTGACCTGAGATCCCCAGTTGGGCGAAGGCCGGCAGCAGGCGCTCGGTCAGATACGTCTGAAACTGCTCCGCGGATTCCCATACATCGGCGACATAGATGCCGCGCTCACCGACCGCGGCCACGTGAAACAGGCCACCGGGCGCCGTGTCGCGATTGAAGGCGACGAGCGCACGCGCCGCGTCATACTGCTCTCGGGTAAACCCATCCCAGCGCAAGAACATCGCAACCGCCATGTTCCTTCCCTTTCACATCCGTCCGGAAGATCGCCCAATCGGGATCGCTTTACCACGTACGGCTTGGTCACGTCCTTGGATCACTCGACCAATCGGTGGCTGCCACCTCGAAGGCAAGGCGTCCTCCCCGGCGGACGTGGGCACCGTGGGTTGCGCCTACCCGGCGCGCTCTCGCCAAGCCCTGATCCTCACGCCATTACGATACGGGCGCCGTTGAGATTTGCAAGAACGCTCCGGGGTTGGCATTGAGATAAGCCACCTGGTCCTCGGTCAGCGTCAGCTTCATCCGTCCCCGCAATGGTGTTCCCCCGACCGCCCTGGCAGCAGCGACCGTTAGCTGGTAGTCGCCAGCCGTCCAGCGCCATCCTGGCGGTGCGATGAATAGCCCAATCGGGTACTGGGGCGCGGTTGGGCCAACGACCAGCGGCGCCGGGTCGGAAACGAACGTCCAGTTCAGAAACCCAGTCTCTGGATCATAGTCCCAGGCCCCGAATTCATCGAGGTGGAAGGCCATGGCATCATCGTTGCGGCGCCGGACCGTGACCACGAGATCCGCGATGACTTCCACGCGATTGTTGGAGCCAGTATTCACGAAGAGAGGTTGAAGATAGAGCCAGGCAGCATCCGGCCCCTGGGTAAGGCGGACGACAGCGGGCATTGTCAAGACGACCGTAGGTGCCTGGCGAGCCTCAAAGAGCGTGTACAGCGACAAGATGAGCGACACAAGCGCAACACTGACGGGAATGACGTCGCGCCAGACCGCGCGCACCGCGCTCGCCGGAACGCGGCGGCGCAGGCCACGAAGATCGAAGCGGCGCCGCCGGATGGGGCCAGGGGGCGAGGGAGATTCGACCGGGGCAGGAGTGCTCATGACAACCCATCCGCTAGTGGCGGGGACGGACGGCGCGCTTCGGATCCGGTTGTGCTACCGGCCATCTCCCAGGCAACCCTAGACACCTGGCCGGAGCAGGCGGCACGCTCCAGTCTCCGGTGAGTGCATAACACTCCAAACCCATCGTCGCAACATCTGCTCGCCTTTGCGAGGAGCGACGGTATCGCGGAGAAGACCGGCGGCATCTTCGCCTCCCGCCAGCTTACTGGGTATTGACAGAGCCGTTTCTCCCCTCACCAGGGGAGTTGTCCCCGTTTACCGGCTAGGGTACCATCCCGTCGCCGACAGCCCGAACGGCAGTGCCGCCGGATCGCGGTGGTTGTCCCTGCCATGCCCGATGACGTGCCTGACAGGGGACGATGCAACCGCCGCCACGCGCCTGCCATCTGCACGCGCCGCTGGCGCTCAGCACAGGAGAGGAGAGCCGATGAACCGCCCGCTGATTCCCTCTCGATTAGAGACTGGCGTTCCCGAGCCGGACCAGGAGCTTGCCGCCCGCCAGTGGGCCATCTGGCGGATGACACGGCGCCGCCTCCTCCAAATCGGCGCATATGGTGGGGCGGGGCTGGCTTTTGGTGGGCTGGCTGCCGCCCGATCTTCCGTCCGGACCGCGTCCGCGCAGGATGCCCAGCCGAAATACGGCGGCTCAATCAGCATGAGCCTCGCTGATCAAGACGCGCAGAATTTCGATCCTCCGGTCCCGATCGACAACATGAGCATTTGGACGATGCTCCTCTTTTACGACCAGCTTGTCCGCGTCGCCCCGGATGGTAAGTCAGTCGAGCCGTGCCTGGCCGAGTCCTGGGAGATGAGCGCTGACGGCCTTTCGTACACGTTCCATCTTCGCGACGCCACGTTCCACGACGGCACACCCGTCACCGCTGAGGACGTGAAATACTGCCTGGAGCGGTCATCCCGCTACGAGGGTGGTCCATGGACGTTCATCCTCTCGGTGATTGACCACGTCGAGACGCCCGATCCGAAGACGGCGGTCGTCAAGCTCAAGAATGTCTGGGCGCCATTCCTGGCCGACATCGCCATGTTCACCGCGTCGATCTACCCGAAAGCCCTCCACGAGGCACAGGGCGATGCCCTCTTCCAGAAACCGATTGGGAGCGGCGCGTTTATCTTCGACTCCTGGGAGAAAGACGTTCAGATCGTCCTGAAGAAGAACCCGAACTGGTGGGACACCGGCAAGCCCTATCTGGATGAAGTGGTCTTCAAGGTCCTCCCCGACTCCAACGCGCGCATGCTCCAGTTCCAGGCCGGGGAGCTAGATATCGCCACCAATGTTCCCTTCAACCAGTTGCAGGCGCTGCAACAGAATCCTGATGTGAAAGTCGTGCTCGACGCTGTCGCCCGGATCGACTACATCGGCATCAATACGAAGCGCCCACCGTTCGATGACAAGAAGCTGCGCCAGGCGATGAACTACGCTGTGGACAAGCAAGCGATTATTGATAACGTCCTGTTTGGCTTCGGTGAGCCGGCAACCAGCTTCCTCCCCAAGATGCCTGGCTGGGACCCCAATTCGCCTGGCTATCCGTATGATCTGGAGAAGGCGAAGCAGCTCGTGGCTGAATCCGCTGGCAAAGATGGCTTCGAGGCAGCGATTCTGGTGCAAGCTGGCGAAGCGGTAGATATCCAGGTCAGCCAGCTCGTCGCCACCGCGCTGGAGCAGATCGGCGGCAAGATCACGCTTGAGCAGGTGGATGGCGCGACGCTGATTGACCGTGTCTACAACGGCACGAATCCCGACTTCGATCTCTGCAAGGTCTATTACACCACCGACATCATCGACCCGGATGAGCTGGCCGAATTCGGCGTACTGAGCGACGGTGGCACGCTGGCCGTCGGCACCGGCTACAAGAACGAGCAGGTGGATCAGATGATCCGCGACGCCCAGGTGGAGCTCGATCCAGAGAAGCGCCAGCAGATGTACAACGAGATTCAGCGCCTGGTTCTGGACGATGCCCATTTCATCTATCTCTATTACCCGTCAGGCCGGACGGCCGTGCAGAAATACGTCCAGAACTTCCACATCCTGCCGACGGGGAACTACCGGCTCTACGAAGTCTGGCGGGATGACGTCTGATACGGCAGCGCGAGCTCGTCAGCGCGCCATCGCGAAGGAGGTCGCCCGATGATGAATCCGCTCCCTGCGCGCGTTCCCGTTGAACTTGCCACTCAGCAGTGGGCGGAGTGGCGCGCCACGCGCCGCCATCTGCTCCGGATGGGTGCCTTTGGCGGACTCGGGCTTGGGCTCGGCCGGATTGGTGGCCAGCGCTTGCTGCCGATCAGGAGCGCCGCGGCGCAGGAATCTCCGAAGCTTGGCGGCTCCATCCGGATGAGCCTGGCCGACGCCGATGTCCGCAGCTTCGACCCGTTCCCCGTTTTTGACAACATGAGCATCTGGACGATGCTGCTGATCTACGACCAGTTGATTCGCGTCGGGCCAGATGGTCAGTCCTTGGAGCCGGGGCTCGCGGAGTCCTGGCAGGTCAGCCCGGATGGACTCACGTATACATTCACGCTGCGGCAGGCAACCTTCCACGATGGTACGCCGTGCACGTCAGCAGACGTCGTCTACTGCCTGAACCGCACCATCTTCACCGAGGGTTCGCCATGGGCCTTTATCTTTTCCGCGGTTGAGAGCGTCGAGGGGCCGGACCCGCAGACCGTGGTGATCCGGCTGAAGGGTGTCTGGGTCCCGTTCGAGGCCGACCTCGCCCTCTTCGCGGCGTCGATCTACCCGAAGGCTGCGCATGAGGCGAAGGGCGATGAGCTGTGGCAGCACCCGATCGGCACGGGTCCTTTCATGTTCGACTCCTGGGAGAAGGACGTCCAAGTCGTCCTCAAGAAGAATCCGAGCTACTGGGATCCGCCGAAACCCTATCTTGACGAGCTGATCTTCAAGGCGTTGCCAGATTCCAACGCGCGGATGCTGCAATTCCAAGGCGGTGACTTGGACATCGTGACGCAGGTCCCCTTCAGCCAGCTCGATGCCCTGCGCGCCAATCCGGATGTGACTGTGCTTGATGAGGCCGTTGCGCGCATTGACTACATCGGCCTGAATCTGCGCCGCCCTCCGCTCGATGACAAGAACCTGCGCCAGGCGATCAACTACGCGGTGGATAAGGAGGCGATCATCAAGAACGTACTCTTTGGCGCAGGTGAGCCAGCGACATCCTACCTGCCGAAGATGCCAGGGCACGACCCGAACGCGCCGGGGTATCCCTACGATCTTGAGAAGGCCAAGCAGCTTGTGGCGCAATCCAGCGCCAAGGATGGGTTCGCCTTGGAGTTGCTCATCAGCGCTGGCGATGCCGTCGGCTCGCAGGTCGCCCAGCTCGTCGCGGCGAATCTGGCCGAGATCGGAGGCCAGATCACCATCACCTCCCTGGAGCCGGCCACGGTGACCGATCGCATCACGGTCAGCCAGGACTTTGACATGTATCTCAGCTACTACACGACTGACATCATCGATCCGGACGAGTTGACGAGCTTCGCCGTGCTCAGCGACGGCGGCACGCAGGCGGTCTGGACTGGGTACAAGAACGAGCAGGTCGATGCGCTGATCCGCCAATCGCAGTCGGAAACCGACCCGGAAAAGCGGCAACAGCTCTATAACGAGATCCAGCGCTTGGTCCTCGATGACGCCCACCTGCTCTACCTGTACTACCCGACGGGCACGACTGCGATCTACACCTATGTCAAGAACTTCCGCATCTTGCCGACGGGGAACTACCGGTTGTATGAGACCTGGCGGGAGGATGTGTCATAGGTGGCGGGAGTCGAGGATCACGAACAGCAAGGGAAGGCTCCGGTGGTCTCTGAGGATACGAGCCAGGTGGTCACTGATGCTGCCGATAGGGGTGTTGATCGCTGACCGCTAACGGCTCGTTGCTGATGACCGAATGCTGACTGCTGAACGCTGAAGGCTGCGGATGACCGGCTACATTCTGCGCCGGCTGGTCCACATGGTGCCGGTGCTGTTGCTGATTACGCTCTTTACCTTTCTGCTGATTCGCCTTGTTCCCGGCGATCCGGCGCGGGTGATGCTTGGCCCGCGCGCAACTCCGGAGCGCGTTGCCGAAATCCGGCGGTCGCTCGGACTCGATAAGCCGCTCTGGACGCAATACCTGATCTTCCTGAAGAACCTGCTTCGGGGCGATCTGGGGGATTCCATTCGCAAGCGCGAGCCCGTGGTCAACGTTGTTTGGATGCGCATTCCTCCAACGCTGTTCCTCAGCGCCTACGCTCTGGTCCTTGCGTGCCTGATTACCGTGCCGCTGGCAACGTGGGCGGCGCTCAATCACGGGAAATGGCCAGATCAGATCGTGCGGGTCTTTGTGCTCGCCTCGCTGGCGATGCCGGCCTACTGGGTGGGGATGATGCTGCTGCAATTCTTCGCCGTGCGCTTTCGCATCTTCCCGGTCGCCGGTTGGGGTGAAGGCTTTTTCGGCCATCTGGAATCGCTCTTCTTGCCCGCCCTGTCGCTCGCCCTGGCGATTGCCTCGCTGCTGGTGCGCAGCCTGCGCAATGCCATCCTTGAGACGCTAAGCGCAGATTACGTCCGCACCGCGCGGGCAAAGGGCCTGGCGGGACGGCAAGTCCTGCTCTGGCATGTGCTGCGCAACTCCTCCCTCTCAACCGTGACAATTCTGGGCGTGAACCTGGCGTTCTTGCTCGGCGGCACGACCATCGTTGAAACGATCTTTGCTATCCCCGGACTCGGCCAGCTCATCGTCCGCGCCATTTTTGACCGGGATTACCCGGTCATCCAGGGGATCACGCTGACCATTGGCATCCTGGTGCTGCTGATCAACCTGATCACCGACCTGATGTACGCGATCCTCGATCCACGGGTGAAGCTCGAATGACCTCTGGGATCACCGCCGCTGCCGCGACAACGCCAGCGCTTGCGGCCGCCAGCCAGGCAGCACCATCCCGGCGGCGGTCCCGCTTGCTCAATCCGACGCTCCTCAGCGGCGTTATCCTCCTGGGCATCATCGCCGGGTTCTGCCTCGTTTACCCGCTGATCAGCCCCTACAATCCGCGTGAGCCAGCGTTTGATCAGCCAACCTTCGCCGGACCGAGCTGGAGCCATCCGCTCGGCACGGATAACTTCGGCCGGGATACGCTGACACGCCTGGCCTACGGCGGCCGCGTCGATCTTGTCATCGCCACCGTCGCTACGGCGGTGACGGTCATCGTTGGCGGGTTGCTGGGCTTGATCGCAGGATACTTTGGCGGCTGGCTCGACTCGCTCACGATGCGGCTCGTTGATTTCATGCTGACGCTGCCGTATCTCGTGCTCGTCATTGCAATCGTGGCGATCCTCGGCCCCGGCACGACGAACATTCTCTACGCGATCTGGCTGGTCGGCTGGATCGCGTATGCCCGGATTGTCCGTGCCGAGACGCTCGTGGCGCGGCGCCTCGAATACGTCGAAGCGGCAAAGGTGATCGGCATGAGCCATGCCCGGATTATGCTGCGCCACATCGCACCGAATGTCGTCACCGCCGCCCTAATCTTCTCGATGGCGGATATCGTGTTGAATATTCTGCTCGCCTCGTCGCTCTCCTTCCTTGGGCTCGGCACGCAGCCGCCGAATCCCGAGTGGGGATTGATGGTAACTGAGGCCCGTGACTTCTTCTTGCGCGACTGGCGGCTGATGACCTACCCGGGCCTGGCCGTCCTGATCACCGGAGCCGCCTTTGGCTTGATCGGCGATGGGCTCGCGCAAGCGTTGCGCCCCAAGGGCTAAAGCGCGTTGCAGACGTAATGATCCGATCCAGGCTATCACATCCTGGTGCCATCCCTTCGCGAAGCGCGCGATGGATGGAGTGCGCAACGCAGGATCTCCCCGCATCGCGGTGTACAGGCAACGTGCGCACGGTACGCACCTGGCTCGAGCCCGACATGTCGCTCACCACGTCGAATGCAGAGGATCATGTGGGTGAAATCGCGCAGATGGACGCTGGCTTGCGTGTATGAGCGTCGTCAGGTGGCTATATGATCGTCCGGATTGCTGTACGCATAATTTGGGCTCGGCCGAGCGCCCTACCTGGTACTTTTCCCTGTGAGATAACCCGCAAACGCGCCAAGGACGGCTGTGACGATCGAGCGAGCCCAGCTGGCCTTGGCCTCCGAGGTATCCAGCATAACGCCAATCGCGAGCCCAACGCCTAATAACACCACACCGGTGCCTAGGGCAGCGTAAAAGAGCAGCATCTCACGCTGGCGGCGGTTGTCGTTATCTCTCGCCTGCTGCTCAAGTTCGTGCTCTAATCTTCTGCGCTCAAGTTCCTGCTCGTGGACCGTCGCGGCGACCTTCAAATCATGCTGAGCCCGTTTGACGTCCCAGTCACCTGCTGGCGTTCGGCTGTATGCCAGGCCCGAAGCCGGTGGCAACTCGCCACCAGACCCGGATCGTCCAGCGACTTCGCGCATCAACGGGTTTTCCCTTTGCTTACCCAGGGCGTCGGGGTCAGATTCCGCCATAGATACGACACCGGCTAAGCGACAATGGCATCCGCCCGCAGTTCGGCTACCTTCCCGCTCCTAATGCTCTTAAAGATCGCCTCGACAAGCTCTGGGCCATCGGGGGCAACCTTCTCGAGCAGAATAGAGAGGAAAGCGATCATGTTCTCAGCCGGCCCGTCAAACGTCCAGGAGCACCGCTCAAACGTGCATTCCTCGAAGTCTGTCTCCTCTCTGGCGGTATAGATCAGTTGGGTGTTGACAAAGCGGCAGCGGACAAACCGAATGCCATCAAGAACAAGGGTCGTATTCTCAAAAGTCCTGCCGATGATCGCCTTGAGCATGAACGATCTCCTTTATCATCTGCCCCAGGGGAAGCTGGTGGCTTCTCCTATCATCTCGCAACCTGGGCCAATTCGCAAAGCCTCCGTCTGCGGTAGGATGCCGCTGGTGAAGTGCCAGACGAAAAGGAGACAGCACCAATGGCAGAACGGGAAACAGCGCCAGAGACGCCGGCCGAGGATCCCCGGCATACCCCAGTGATCGACGCCCAGCTTGCCGCAATCGTGGCCCGGTTTGGTGACCGGTTGACCGATGAGCAACGCGCCGAGATCCGGGCGCGCCTGGCTCGCGGAATGGCGCTAGCGGACACGCTGCGCACCGTGCCGCTGACCAACGCCGACGAGCCGGAGATCGTGTTCGTTCCGTATCGCGCCGATGCTTGACCACGCGCGCGTGCTCGCAACCGGGGGACGGATGATGACCAGTGATGTGCTCTCCTACGCGACGATTGCGGAGTTAGGCCGCCTCTTGCGATCCGGCGAGGTGACGCCGACGCAACTGGCCGAGCATGCGATCCACCGCCTTGAAACTGTTGGCAACCGCCTGAACGCGGTGGTCACCATCACGCGTGATCTGGCCATGGCGCAAGCGAAGCAAGCCGAAGACGAGCTGAAGTCCGGTTACGACCGTGGACCGCTGCATGGCATCCCGTATGGGGCGAAAGACCTGCTAGCCACAACCGGCATCCCCACTACCTGGGGCGCAGCGCCCTTCAAAAACCAAGTCTTTGACTTCGATGCGACCGTCATCCGGCGGCTGCGCGAGGCTGGTGCGGTGCTTGTAGCCAAGCTGGCGATGGTGGAATGCGCGGGCGGCTTCGGCTATGAGCAGCCGGATGCCTCATTCACCGGTCCGGGCAAATCGGCCTGGAGCGAAGAGGCGTGGTCGGGAGGATCATCGAGCGGCTCGGGCTCAGCGGTGGGCGCGGGCTGCGTCCCGTTCGCGATCGGCTCGGAGACCTGGGGCTCGATCTTGACGCCGGCCGCCTTCAATGGCGTCACCGGCTTGCGCCCAACCTATGGCCGCGTCAGCCGGCACGGCGCGATGGCTCTCTCCTGGACAATGGACAAGCTCGGGCCGCTGGCGCGGACGGCCGAGGATTGTGCGACCGTGCTGGCAGCCATCGCCGGTCCTGACCCGAACGATCCCACGACGACGGACCGCCCGCTGCCGCCGGTTCCTGCGCAGCGGGATGGCTTCCGTTTCGCCGCGCTGCGCGGCGCAACCGAGCAGGCACAACCCGAGGTTGCCGCGAATTTTGCAGCGTCGCTGGATGTCCTGCGCGGCATCGGCACGGTGGAGGAGGTGGATTTGCCCGACTTGCCATGGGACGCTGCGGCCAGCGTGGTGGTGATGGCCGAAGCGGCTTCCGCCTTTGAGGAATTCATCACCAGCGATGCGTGCGCCGGACTGACGGCTCCAGAAGACCGGGTCGGCTTGCATCACGCGCTGGTGTTGCCCGCGGTGGATTACGTGCGCGCGCTGCGCATCCGGCGGCAGGGAACGCGCACGCTTGATCGCCTGCTGGCGTCATACGATGCCATTGTTGCGCCGACGCTGCCGTACGTGGCCACGCCGATCCGCGATCATTTTGCGACCTGGTTCGGCCGGGAGCGGGGGCCATCGCTGGGGGCGGCCGGGAACCTGTGCGGGCTGCCGTCCGTCAGTGTGCCGAACGGCTTTGGCGAGCGTGGATTGCCGACAGCGCTGGAGTTCATGGGCCGGGCTTACGCGGAAGACCGGATTCTGGCTGCAGCCATTGCCTACCAGCAGCAGACCGGCTGGCACACCCGCCATCCCGCGTGGTAAAGCAACGAACGCGGCTCGATCCGCCGATCGGAAGGAATCTCTCGGCCGGAAGTGTGCCACATTTCCGAAACGCGGGAGATGTCGCGAATGTGGGCCGGCATAGCCTCGCGGTATACGTTTGATTTGAAAAATACCGATCGCTTTACCATTATCCTTGGGAAACGGGGCCGGGTTGTGCTCCAGTCCCAGCTTCGCAAGCGCGTCATCCTCCAACCCGGAGACCGGCTCATTGTGAGCACCGACGATGAGGGCGGTTTCCGCGTTGTTTCGGCGCGTGCGCAGGTGCATCGCCTCCGGGGCCTCTATCGGGACCTCGCCCCCGGACGCTCATTCGTCGAGGAGCTGATTACCGAGCGGCGGGAAGAGACACGTCGCGAGGACATGGGATGATAGGCGATGCAGCCAGTTCAGTGTTGGATGCCTCGGCGCTCCTCGCGTATCTCCACGAGGAGCCCGGCGCAACGACGGTCGAGGCGCCGGAGCGATCATGAGCGCCGTCAATTACGCCGAGGTACTTTCTCGGCTGAGCGACGCCGGTGAGGACGCCCTAGCCGTGCATCGCTGGCTCCAGGTGCGGGGACTCATCGGTGAGCTGCTCGCCATCGTGGCCTGCACCGCTGATGACGCCATCACGATGGCCCAGTTGCGCGCCCTCACCCGGGCTCATGGTCTTCCCCTCGGAGACCGTGCGTGCTTGGCGACTGGGCTCAGGTTCGACCGGCCCGTGCTCACTGCCGATCGCACGCGAACCACGCTTGACCTCGGTATAGCGATCCGCCTTATCCGGCCCTCAGCCCCGCGACCGCCGGCTGGCACCTGCCGCCACCTCACACGACCGGGACCGTCCGCCTCACACCCGGATCAGCGACGCGGAAACCAACGCGCTCGTACAACCGCCGCCCTTCGACCGATGAGATGAGGTGAACGATGCTGATGCCTGGCTGTGCGCCATCGGCGAGCAGGGGAGCGAACACGGCGCGCCCTGCTCCGTGCCCTTGGAGATCCGGGAGGGTCGCCATGATGCCGACATACCCAACCGCGTCTTCCCAATACGCAGCGGCAACGCTTACCAGCCGGCCCATATGCTCGGCTCCGTACATGTGCAGCGCTGGCTCATCGCTCATTCGTTGCGCCGGGAACGTGCTTGACCAGGCGCTTCGGGTCTGCTCGCCAGCACGCCAGACCATGAGCGGCACCGATCCAGGCTCGCCCAGACTCAGCGCGTCAGCCAATGTGCCGTGCTGCGCTGCCGCGCCAGCGGAGAAATAGACTAGCCCCGAATGCTTCCGCGCCTGGAGCGTTGCCACGAAGCCGCGCAGCGCCGCCTCACCTTCTAGCCCCGGCTCGATGACCGCGAGCCAGTGTCCCAACGCATGCTCCTGGCCAGCAAACACCATCCAGGCATCCCGCCAAATCCGCGCCTCAACATCCCGAGTATGCCGGAACATCGGCATCATCGCGTCACCAGCGTGCCGCGGCAGCGCAGACACCACCGGCTCCATCGCGCGGCACATCCTTTCTGGGCCTTTCCGCCCCTAGCACGTTGGTCCCCGGTATTGCCCTATGATATTGCCTGCAGAATCGCCTGCCACATGTCACAGGCATCGTTCGCCGTACGAAGCGATTGCCGCACCGCCCGCCAAGGCGGGTAGCGAGTTTGCAACGATGAAGACCTTGCTTCTCCTCCGGCATGCGAAAGCTGAGCCCGATGCTCCAAGCGGTGACTGGGAGCGCCGTCTCACACCTCGCGGCAAGTACGATGCGGCAGCCGCCGGCCGGATAATCGCCGGGCTCGGTCTCCCCATTGACCTGATCGTGTCCTCTGATGCCCGGCGTGCACTGGAGACCGCGGAGATCGTGGCAAGTGTCCTCGGCTGGCAGGACCCGATCAGATTAGAGCCACTCATCTATGGGGCGAGCGTGGGCACGTTGCTCGATGTGATCCATGACCTGCCTGAGTCCGCACGCTGCGCGCTGCTCGTCGGCCACAACCCTGGCTTTGCCGAGCTCACTGCAACCCTGGCTGGCACCAGTGAGCTTTCCCTCTCTCTGCCCACGGCGAGCGTGGCTCATCTTGAGATTGGCGGCGCAACATGGCAAGATGCGCTGCCTGGTTCGGCCCATGTACGCGGCATCCGGACAGGACGTGCAGAGACAATGGAATCAGGTGGAGCATGATGAAGCCGCGGTGGAGGCAGCAATGAGTCGCTATCAGCGTCCTCCCTGGATCGTTCAGCATGTTGCAAACCCGCTTGTTGCCTTCCTGGCAGGCAAGCTTGGCATGAACCTGCGCGGCGCCTGGGTGTTGACGATTCCAGGGCGCAAGACTGGCGCGCCGCGCAGTGTGCCGGTGTATCTGCTGGAGCTCAATGGTGAGCGCTATCTCGTCGCCCCGCGTGGGAATACGGAGTGGGTGCGCAATCTGCGAGCCGCGGGGCGCGGCACGTTGCGCAAGGGCGAGCAGGAGTTGTCGTTCCAGGCCGAGGAGATCCCCGACGATCAGAAGCCGCCCGTGCTAAGAGGATACCTCCGGCAGTGGAGGAAAGAAACGGCAGCGCAGTTTGGTGGGCGCGGGCCGGACATCCCAGATGAGGAGCTCCGCCGGATCGCCCCGAACCACCCGGTGTTCCGGCTGCGAGTGTGAGCAGTACCAGGCGAGCGGCTGGTGTTTCCATCGTGGTGAGCGGTGTATAGTACAAGCCGAGGTAGGATGAGCCCCAAAGAGACCAGGACCGGTCAGATGCCACGCGAGCACAATCCCACGTTTACACTCGAACATTTTGGGCCGATCCGCACAGGAAGCTTCACCCTGCGCCCTCTTACGATCTTCATCGGCCCCAACAACACTGGGAAGTCCTACACCGCGACGCTGGTGTATGCTCTCGCTCGCTACCTTGCTCAATATCGCCCTGCGGATCCATTTCTACTTGCTTCTCACCACCTTCGCAAAAGAAGGACAGCATCACTAGCGCGAGAGCGAGCAGATCTTCCCAATTCACTTCAAAGCCATATCGAATCGATGGAGAGGCAGTTTCCCGAGAGACTCTCCCAACGTATCATGGTGGCGTTAGGCCAATACTTCGGGACTCATTTTCTTGCCGCAACGGCATTGGAGTCGCCCACTTCGATTCGCGTGAGTATTCCAGGTGGGGAACTCTTTACCATCCTTGTCAAGGGCGAGCCATCTGTCTCGCTGCCGAAAGAGTTTTGGCCACGCGTGGAAAAGGCGGATTGGGCGGAGGATCTTGCTCGACTTTTGGGCGAGGAGGTATGGGCAGAGCTTTTGGTTGAAGAGGCGTGGATTGAAATTCTTAGCCGCTGCGGCATGGATTTCGAGGATGCACGTTACTTACCCCCAGCCCGCTCTGGGTTTCTGGCTGGCTGGCCATTGCTTACCTCGCTGACCATTGACTTCGTGCGCCAGTCCATCGGAAGAACACCTGTCTCAATCGCTGCCTTACCCGGAACGACCGGAGATTTTGTTCAGTTACTGATCAGCATGATTGCGACGGCAGCCGAGAGAGTCCCCCTATTTAAGCGCACGGCAGTGGACACCGCTCGGGAAATTCTTGAGAAGGAGGTGCTCCAGGGAACGATTGAGACACCTCACTCGCCAAAGGATCTTGGTGATCTGCAATATGTAACGAGAGGCCTAAGGCTGCCGGTCCAGCGATCTTCGTCGATGGTCGGCGAGCTTGCTCCCCTAGACCTTGTCATGCGGCGGCTCCTGCGGCCTGGAGATCTCTTGGTTATGGATGAACCAGAAGCTCATCTGCATCCAGAGAACCAGCGCCGCATCGCTCGCGTGCTTGCGCGGCTGGCCGTTGCCGGCGTTACGGTGATCGCTCCGACTCATAGCCCCACAATTATTCATCAGGTGAGCAACCTCGTTAGGGCAAGCCAGCTTGATGACGCTGCATTAGATGAACTCGGATTCGAGGAAAGCGACCGGATCCGTCCCGAGATGGTCGGCATTTACGCATTTCAACCTGGAGAAAACGGCTCAGAGATCCGCGAGGTCCAGTTTGATCCTGAATTCGGCTACCCGGAGGACGAGTTCCTGGAAGTGGCCGAGAACCTCAGTCGCCAGACGTATCAGATTGATGAGAAGCATCCGGTCACCGCATGAATTCGCACAAATCGTCGCCGGCCGCCCGCGGACCGCACGTCCTGGACCAGGTCCGAGCCACTGCGAAGACGTACCGTCCGGATGGCATCACATCTACCTGCTCCAGAGGCTCGTGCGGGCTCGCCCTGGATTGCGCAAGCGTCTGCATTGATTGCGACCTCACAGCCCTGTTTAGCCCCCAGGACCAGCGCCCCGATTTCCTGATCGCGGCGGTCGAGCCGGTTAATAGCCACCTTTGCTGGGTTGTCGCAGAGATGAAAACCGGCAACGTTGAGCCGACCAAGGTTCATGCGCAACTACAGGCGGGGGCAAGCGCACTTGTCGCATCCCGAATCCACACGCCGAATAACTGTACGTTTGTTCCCGTTGTCGTGAGAGACCGCCGGCATGGACGCGTCGCCGAGCGCGAAAAGCTCAATCGCTTGAAAGTCGCTTTTGGCTCTGCCAAACGCACCATTTTGATCGAGCGATGCGAGTCATGCCTGTCGGACATCGTCAGCGACGCCCATCGACGGAAGAGCTAGCGACATCATCGAGAAGTTGTCTGTGACGTGGAAGGGAGGATGGAGCGTGGGACATCTTGCCGTCGTTGATCCTGAGAAAACCCGGGTCATTCACCGCGATCTCCGCCGGGCCTACCCGCTGCTTGAGCGGGGAGAGGGAGTCTACCTCTACGACACCACGGGGAAACGCTACCTCGATGGCTCCGGCGCCGCCGCGGTTGTCACCGCTATCGGTCACGGCGTGACGGAAGTGGTGGAGGCGATCGCCGAGCAGGCGCGCAAGCTGGCCTTTGTGCCGACGCACGTCTTCTCTACCGAGGCGATCGAGGAGTGCGCCCGGATCATCGTTGAGGAATTCGCGCCCCCTGGCCTGGAGCGGGTTTGGTTCATCTCCGGCGGCTCGGAAGCAACAGAAAACGCGGTCAAGATGGCGTTGCAATATCACCGAGACCGCGGCAAGGAAACGAAGCATCTGATCATCGGGCGCTGGGGCTCGTTCCACGGCAACACGCTCGGGGCGCTGGCCTATGGCGGCAATACCGGGCGGCGCCGGAAGTACACGCCGGTGCTCTCGCCAGCAGTCGAGCACATCGCCCCCTGCTTCCCCTACCGGTGCTGGCTCCGCTCCGAGTGTCCTCCGTGCGACCTCTCCTGTGCCCGGCACCTGGAGCATGTGATCCGGCAAGTCGGGCCGGAAAACGTCGCCGCCTTCATCGCCGAGCCGGTGGTCGGCGCCACGCTCGGCGCCGTTCCCGCCGCCGCCGGCTATTTCCAAGAAATTCGCGCCATCTGCGATCGCTACGATGTCCTGTTCATCGCCGATGAGGTGATGACCGGCTTCGGCCGGACCGGACGCGCGTTTGGCATCGATCACTGGGGTGTCGTGCCGGACCTCATCGCCTGCGCCAAGGGCATCGCTGCCGGCTATGCGCCGCTCGGCGCCGTCATCGCCAAACCGGAGATCGTCGGCGAGGTCCGGCAGCGCAGCGGCTCGTTTGTCATCGGCCACACCGCGTCTGGCAACCCGATCTCGTGCGCGGCCGGTGCCGCGGTGCTCCGGTACATCCTGAAGCACGATTTGATTCGGAACGCGGCCGAGGTGGGGGCGTATTCTCTCGACCGGCTGCAAGAGCTGCAAGACCGTCACGCCATCGTTGGGGATGTGCGCGGGCTTGGCCTACTGGCTGGCATTGAGCTCGTGCGTGACCGCGCAACGAAGGAGCCGTTCCCGCCAGAATGGCAGGTGAGCAAACGCGTCTCGGAGGCAACCCTCGCTCGCGGCCTCGTCTCTTATCCCTTGCAGGGGACGGTAGACGGGCTCGAAGGCGATCACCTCCTTTACGGCCCGCCGCTGATCATCACCCGCGAGCAGATTGATGAGCTCGTCGCCATCCTGGACGAGAGCCTGACCGCCGTGACGGCAGAGCTGGGGGCGCTGGCAGGCTAGCAAGCGCTGCGCCAGCGATGGGCCGATCTGAGCCGCCGCGCCCCGGAGGTCATGCCCAGCAGGGAAAGGATCGCTTCCCGCCAGCGGGCATAACGGCCTTCAACTCGGTCGGTAGATCTTCAACTCTGGGATGTGCTCAAGATGGCGCACGTTGAAGGTGAGCACGGTCAGGTCGTAGACGAGGGCCGTCGCCCCTATTAGGAGGTCGAAGTCGGGAATCAATTCGCCATGGCGGCGCAGGTGCGCCCGCACCTCGGCAAAGCACTCCATGATAGGATCGGTCAGCGTGAGAACCCGATAGGCACTAAGGAACTGGCGCAAGCTGAGAAGATGGGCCTGGGGATTCGCGGACGTAAACGCGCTCTCATAGACTTCGCCAATCGTCACATAACTGACGTACGTTGGGCTGCCGGCCAATCGCTCCAGCGTCCGCACAGCAGGCTGCCGATTTCCAAGTGCCTGGATGACCCAGTCAGCGTCCAATAGGTACATCAGGACTGTTCGGATGGACGGGACCCAGCTTCGCGCGCCGCATAGAGATCCTCGATGACCCGGTCAATATCCAGATCCGCCCAGGTTCCAGCCGTTGCCCTCAACGTCTTGCGAACGGACTCGGCGTCCGGCTCATACGCGATGTCCACCTCACGGCTGAGCCGGAAGACGATCCCATCTCGCTCCAGGAGCACCCGCTCCCCGACCTCAGCAGCGTCCAGAAACGGTCCGACGCCGGTCTTGCTGGTGACCTTGGTTGCCTTCGATCTGTTTGCCATCGCTTGATCCAATCACGTCTTTCCGTTACCCATACTTTAGCGCCTCTCATCACGTATGACGAGAAGCTGTCGAGCACGCCGCGGAAGTGACCCTGCCCAGACAAGAGCCTGACCGCCGTGACAGCGGAGCTGGGGGCGCTGGCAGGTTGAGACGGATAGCCTTGCCCGTCGGTCACATCCCGTGGTATCCTCCCGGCAAATTGTACGTACAGCCCTCCCGAGGTTCTCCCGCCGTCACGGCTCAAGGGGCATGGCATCAATGACCCGCATCATCGCCTTTTTCAATCAGAAGGGCGGCACGGCAAAGACAACGTCCACGCTCAACGTCGCTGCTGCCCTGGCTGAGCGCGGCCGGCGCGTGCTCGCGCTCGATCTCGACCCCCAGGCAAGCCTGACGATGGCAACGGGGGTGAATGTGGCCACACTGGAGCTCTCCGTCTACGACCTGCTCCTTGACGAGGGACTCACCATCTCAACCGTCGCTCAGCCGACAACGATTCCAGGTGTCGAGCTCATCCCCTCGCACCCCGATCTGGCCGCGGCCGAGCTGGAGCTACTCAACGTCCTGGAGCGCGAGCGCCAGCTCGATTACCGGCTCCAGGCTGCCGATCTCTCAGCGTACGACTACGCGCTGATTGATTCGCCGCCAGCCCTGAACATCCTCTCGGTGAATATCCTGGTCGCGGCGAGGGAATTGGTCATCCCGATCGAGCCGCACCCGCTCTCCTTGATGGTGCTGCGCCGGCTGTTTGAGACGATCGCGAAAATCCGCCGCCTCAACCCTGAGCTGCGTGTCCTCGGTTTTCTCCCGACCAAGGTGCATCACTCTTCCCGCCTGGCCGCCGATATGCTGGCGACCCTGGCGGAAGAATTCCCGGAGCTGCCGCTGCTGCCAGCGATTCCGCTGTCTGTGAAGAGCGCGGAGTCGGCAGCGGAGCGCACAAGCGTCCTGCACTACCTGCCACGCTCGAACGTGGCTGCCGCGTACCGGGAGGTTGGCGCCTGGATCGAGAGTGCCGCGAGCCACCGGGAAGAGCGGAGCGCTCCGGGTGCCCGTGGCGGGGCTGCCCAGCGGCAAGCAGGCGCAGCGGCGCGGGCAGAGACTCGTGCCCTAACCGGAACCTCGGCGGCTTCGCCTACGGTGGAGGTCGGGATCCATGGCTAGTGTGACCGCAAGCGCCACGGCAGGCCGGCGGCGGAAATTCACCGTTGATGCGCTCTTTGCCGATCACCGGCCCCAGGCGGTCGGCGTCGAGGATTTGCCGACAGCAAAGGAGATCCGCCTCGACCGCATCGTTCCGGACCCGGACCAGCCACGGCGCAGCTTCGACGAGGAGCGACTTGCGGAGCTCGCGGCCAGCATCGCCATCGAAGGCGTGCTCCAGCCGATTGTCGTGCGCTACGACGCCGAGCGCGACGTCTACGTCATTGTCCACGGCGAGCGGCGCTGGCGAGCAAGCCGGCAGGCTGGCCTGGCGACGATCCCCGCAATCGTGCGCGATGTGCCCGAGGAACGGCGCCTCGTGCAGCAATTGATGGAAAACATTGTCCGCGAGGACCTCAACGCGGTCGATCGGGCAGCGGCGCTGCGCGCGCTCAAAGCCCAGCTTGGCGACGTGCCGTGGGAGCAGGTCGCCGAAGCTGTCGGCATCCGCCGCTCGCGCCTGTTCCAATTGCTCGGCACGGAAAAGCTGCCGGAGGCGATTCAGGAAGATATCCGCGCCGGCCGCCTCTCCGAGAAGCAGAGCCGCGCGCTGCACGGGCTGCCGCCCGCCCATCAACAGGCACTGCGCGATCTGCTGGTGCATGAGGAAATCCCTGCCGCTGAGGCGATGCGCCTGGCCCGCGCGCTGCGCGCCGCCAAGGTGCCGGATGAGCCGGAGGCTGTCAAGAGAGCCCTGGCCGAGCTTCGCAACCGCTCCTCCGCAGCGCGCCACGCGGGCACGGATGAGATGGCCACGCTCCTCAGTGCCGTCGCGGCGGCCGCCACCGGTGGGCGGCAGGAGCGAGTCCATCTTTCCCAGATCGCGGCTACGTATGGGCTGCCTCCCTACGACGCAACCCGCTTGCAAGCGGAAGTTCTGGCCCTGGCCCGGACGCTCGCGCGGACGCCTGCCGAGGAACTCCGGCCTGGCACCCCCGCCTATGCCGCGCTGGCAGCGCTCTACGGTGCGCTGGATGCGGCGCTGGGCACCTCATCGTAACGCGGTCGCAATCGCGAGGTTTTTCCACAGGGGAGTGCCCCCACCAGGGCCGAAGAGGGCGCTCCCGCAAGAACAATGGTTGGCGATTACCGTTGATTACCCTTCAGGGGTCGCTGTTGCCACCGGCTCCACGGTGCCAACGGGCGTGCCGCTCGTGATGCCGGGCTCCGCAGTCCCCGCTCCGGGCGTGGCGATCCCGCCTTCCTGGACCGGAACCGGCGCGCTCAGCACCAGAAATGCAAGACTCTGATCGGCCACGCGTCCAAGGGCGGTGATGTCATAGACATGCCCGGCCTCGAACGTCACCTCAGACTCAAGGACGACGGTCTGCTCGCCAGCCTTAAGTACCTGGAGCGTCACCGTGCCAGCATCAAGGATCTTGTACGGCGGGCGGTCTTTGAACGATACGCCCTCGAACAACGTTTCGCCCTGAGCAATCGCGACATCGAGGTCTCCAGCATCCGGGGACGCATGCACGATCCGGACGCGGGTCTGCTCAGCCGGAAGCGGTGACAGATCGAGTCGCATGACCTCCCCGCTCACCTCATCTGGATCGCCCATTGCGACGATCTGATAGGCAGTGCCGCCGTCGAGATCCTCTTCCTGATCGACCAGATCCTGGTCGCCAGGCGGCGTGCCAGCAGCCGTGATTTCAATCTTGCGATCACCACCGCCGGGGACAACGCCAAATTCGGTCGCCGTGCCGAACGCCAGGTTCTGCACCACTGGCGCTCCATTGACATAGACATCCACCGCAGGACCACCCGCGACCGCGTGGACTATCCGCAAGCATGCATCGCTGGCGCTCCCGTCCAGTCCGAGGACGCTGACGCACGGCTCGGTCACCCGCGTCACGAGCGGCAAGAGAGCAAGACTCTGATCCTCAACGAGTCCCAGCACGACGATATCGAGCGCATTGCCCGCATCGACCGCAATGTCCGGCGCGTTGAGCAAAACGCGGTCATCCTGATCCTTGATATCGAAGCTGTAGGTGCCAGCGTCGAGATCGGTGTAATCGCTGGCATCACCGGCATCGACATCATCGAAGAGGGTGTCACCGCCAGTGACCGCCACATCGATCGTGCCGGCATCCGGGGAGGCGTGAATGACGCGCACACGCGACTTCCCTTCATCGAGATCGTCGAGATTGACTTCGAACACGTTGCCTTCAATCTCGTTCAACCGGCCTATCGCCACGAAGACGTAGGCACCGCCGCTATCGACGTTGAGGTCGGTGTCGATGAGCGCTCCCTCGGCTGTTTGCCCTGCTGGCACGATCTGGACCTTGTGATCACCGCCAGGCACGGGCACATAGCTGGTGGCAGTCCCATAGGCTACGTTCTGGGCCGCGGCTTGCCCATCAATCAGGATGTCCACCGCTGGCGCGCCAGGCGAGGCGTGCACGAACCGGACCGAGGCATCTGGCTCGGCGTCTTCTTGAGCCACCACCTGGCGAGAACCGGTGGCCCACGCCGCAAGACCAACGATCAGCAGCCCCATCACTGCGATGCGAAGCCATCGCCCGCTTCGCGCCGCGTCGTTCCGTTCTGACATGGTGTGTGCGCTCCCTCCAGAAACCGTATCGCGCCTCAAGCCAATACGTGCAAGCCAGCCGTGGCGCGATTGCCGGCGGCTGGCTGCTCCAGTGCAAGGCACGTACCAGCAAGGGAGACGTATGGTCAGAGAAAGGCTGACTCGGACCGGATCAGCGGGTCGTGCGGCGCTGATAGAGTGAGACGGCCAGCGGGAAGAACACCGCGATGATGCCGAGCGCCCAGGCGAGAGTCTGCCAAGCGGCGGAGCCGGGCGACTGGCCTAAGACGAGCGCGCGGAGCGCATTGACCATCTGAGTCATCGGCTGGTGCTCGGCAAACATGCGGAGCCAGCGGGGCATCGTCTCGGTCGGCACAAACGCGCTGCTGGCAAAGGTCAGGGGGAACACGGCGACGAACATGATCGCCTGCACCGCCTCCGGCGTCCGCGCCAGCATCCCCACTGTGACGCCGACCCATGAGAAAGCAAAGCCGAACAGGAGCAGCAGGCCAAACCCCGCCAGCCAGCGGCTGACCTCTCCCTCTGGCCGGAAGCCGACCGCCAGGCCGACCCCGAGCATCACGAGAGAGGCAATGACGCCGCGCAGCAAGTCTGTCAGCGTCCTGCCGGTCACGACCGCGGCCCGGGCCATTGGCAGCGAGCGGAAGCGGTCAATGATGCCCTTCGAGAGATCGTACGCGAGCCCGATGCCGCTGGTCATCGCCGCGAAGACAATGGTCTGAACGAAGATTCCAGCCATGAGATAGTTGACGTAGCTGGTCCCCTCGACCGCGATCGCGCCGCCGAACACATAGCGAAACAGCAACACGAAAATGATCGGCTGAATGGTGACGTCCGCCAGCAATTCCGGCGTCCGTGGAATATGGCGCAGATTGCGGCCCATAATCGTGAGCGCATCGGTGATGTTCCAGAGCAACCGCTGCCCGATGCCAGGTTGCTGGTTGCTCACGACAGCGATCGTCCTGACCTGTGTGCTCATCGTTAGGCTGCCTCCACCTGGTCGGAATTGGCGCCGTCAGTCACGGCGTCGCTTGCGGCATGGCCAGTCAGCGCGAGGAAGACGTCATCGAGCGTCGGGCGCTGCACGGCGGCCTCGTCGAGATGGACCCCTTGTTCGGCCAGCGCCTGCACCACGCGGGTGAGGAGCCCGGGGATGGCGGTGACCGGGACACTGACCCGTCTCGCCTCCGCGTTGATGGTCACCCCGCCCGTTCCCCACTGGGCAAGAACGCGCGCGGCCGCGGTCAGATCGCTCCCAGGACTCACGACAACCTCCAGGTGCTCGCCACCCACCCGCGCCTTGAGTTCTGCGGCCGTTCCCCGCGCAATCACCCGGCCATGGTCAACCACCACGATCGTATCGGCGAGGCGATCGGCCTCTTCGAGATACTGTGTGGTCAGCAACAGCGTGGTGCCATTCGCCACGAGCTCGGCGATGAGATCCCACATACCGAGGCGGCTGCGGGGGTCGAGTCCGGTGGTCGGCTCATCGAGAAAGAGGATCGGCGGGGCGGCGACAAGACTCGCGGCGAGATCAAGGCGGCGCCGCATGCCTCCGGAATAGCCCTTGACGATGCGGGACGCGGCGTCTTCCAAGTCGAAGCGCTCCAGCAACTCCTTTGCACGGCGCCGCGCCACGTCGCGCGGCAGGTGGTACAACCGGCCGATCATTTCCAGGTTTTCCTGGCCGGTCAGGAGCTCGTCCAGTGCTGCGTACTGCCCGGTGAGCCCAACTCGCTGGCGCACCGCGTCCGGCGAGCGCACGACATCAAAGCCAGCCACGACGGCCCGGCCCGCGTCGGGCTTTGTCAGCGTCGTGAGGATGCGGACGGCTGTGGTTTTTCCCGCGCCATTGGGGCCAAGGACGGCCAGAATCGTGCCCTCGGGCACCATCAGGTCGAGCCCCCGCAGCGCCTGCGTCGCGCCATAGCGCTTGACGAGTCCCTCCGCTTCGATCGCCGCTGTGGTTGTCATCGCCGTTGTCCCTCCCTGCCAGCCAGCTTGTGCCGATCGATCCGTTCTACCATCGCCCTCCCTCCGGCGCCACCGCGTGCCTCTCTTGAACAAAACGTGGGGGCGAGCCCGGATGCGGGAATCGCCCCCACGTGTGGGGTGGGGAGAGGGATAGGACGGGTGTTACCACCAGTTGGGGTGCCCGTCCCGTGGTCGAGAATCGGCACCGAACCGGAGCGCGAGAATGTCGAACACGATGAGTACCAGAATGGCAATACCGAGAATCATGGCAGGCGAGTCCATCGTTCTTCCTTTCATGCCTGCATCGAACGCTATAACCGTGCGTGCACTCGAGAGCCGTTCAGCGCGGCCGGTGTCCGCCGTAGAGGATGGCGCTGACCTCCCACCGCCGGCGGTCATCCGCGATCGCTGAGTACTGATTAAGGCGAGCGAGCTCGGCGTCCGTCGCGTTTTCTGCCATTGGGACAGAGAGGCGCTTCGGCTGTGGGGGCGTGGTGACGAGTGAGAGAATGAGCCGGCGGCGTCCCAAAGCGATCATCATGGAATCCCTCCGATTCACGGCGCCCCACCGCGGCCTCAGGCCCTCACGTGAGCAGCGCCTTGGTGTTCTCTGTGCCTCACGACCAGCATTTGCCATCGCGAGGCATCTGACTCCGCGGGAGATCCGGCGCCGGCGTCCCGATCTCTGCCCGCATCTGTTGATAGAACGCCCGAACGCGCGTTCTGTGAGATGGTGATCCGGCAACACATCCTGGTGTTCTCGGGCCACCTCAGGGCACGCTCAGCGCCCTGTCTCATTGTGAGTGTCGCTCAGTCAGGAATGGTAAACATCCGATGAATGACGGATTTGCGCGTCCCGTCATCCGCCTATCGCAATACGTAGATGACCTTGGTCAGATCGGAACCATTCGTAGCGCTCTGCGTAGATGCGCATAGGGAGGTTTGCCACCATCGGCACGGGTGAGTAGGCCATCCCCTCAGGCGCTGAAGCGAGGATGAGCACCGGGTCCATGGGTGAACCGAAGCGCGAATGAGCCGAAGGCAAGGAAGAGCAGTGAGCCGAGCACCGCGTCGCGCTCTCCTCGTAGTCGTTCACACGCTGATCCTGATCGGAGGCAGCCTCCTTACCGGTTGTGGGCAGTCTGGTCATGAGCCTCCCCCGCCTGGCTCACCACCGCTAGGTGACGCACTATCGCCCGTGCCCGATGTGCCAACCGTGGGAGAGCTTGCCGATCGCATCGCCACAGCGTGGGCTGGTGTTCGCACCTACCGCAGTGTTTTCACCACAACCCAGCGGATTCCCGGCACCCCGCGGCCATCGCTCGTGACGATCGAGGTGACCGAGGACGTGATCCTGCCTGACCAGAAGCATCGCGTCACCCGTGAAAACGGGGCGGTGGTATCGGAGCTCATCAGTGTGGAGGGGAAGCTCTACGCCCGTGGCGTCATCCTCGCCGGCGTTGGCACACCCCAGCCAGACCCAAATGGCTGGTTCGTGATCAACCCTGGCTCGCTCGAGGCCGGCAGCCCGGCAGCCTCGCTCTATGCATCCTTCGCCGCACCGGCCACGCCTCCCTATTCCGCGCTCTCGCCCGAGGAGCGCATGCGCGATGCCGTTCCGCTCGACCAGGTGGACATCGCTGGCCGCCTGTGCCAGCGGTATCGCTTCGCCGACACCACGATGACCGGAGAACGGGTTGAGATCGTGCTTGCGCTCGGCCCAGACGATCTCCCTTGCTCCATCGAGACGATTGCGGGCGGGACAGACAGCCGGTCGGTGTTTACGTACAATCTCCCAGTCACGATTGTCCCGCCCGGTCTGGCCACCCCGGCTGTCCCAGCGGCTGGATGATGCACCGGGCGCGGAGCCGTCACGAAGGACGATGGCATGAAGCGAGCACGCTCCCCAGAGCCGGCGCCAGCCCCGCCGGAGGGGTCGTTTCCCACCCCGCTCGATCTCGGTTTTGCGCCGCACGACGAGCCCCTCGGGCCTCACGGAGAAACGCTGGCCTGGACCAAGCCAGTTCGTGAGCGGCGGTGGGTTGTATTCCGCCTCCTGCGCACGCTCTCGGAGCTCCTCCCTGTCGAAGGGCTTCAGCGCGAAGTCTTCGGGCTCTCCGACCGCGACCTCGTCGCTGCCAGCGAGCTCGTCGCGGTGCCTGAGACTGGCGGGGAGGTCATCGGTGCCTTCGCTAGCGCCCCGGGCACGGCTGAGGAACTGATCGGCTTCGTCATCGGGTGGGGCGGGTATTACCATGGCCGGCCGCGGATCGTCTCCGATGCCCTTGGCGTCCGAGCCGATGCCCGCTCGCTCGGCCTTGGCGCCGACTTGAAGCGGCTCCAAGCCGCGATCGCCCTGGAACGCGGTTTTGTTGAAATCGTCTGGACCGTCGATCCGCTGCGCGCCACCAATGCACGGCTGAATTTCGAAAAGCTTGGCGCGTATGCCGGCCGGTACGAGGAGAACCGCTACGGAGAAGGCTTCGGCTCCGGTCTCTATGGCGATCTCCCCACGGATCGCCTTCATCTCACCTGGCCGATCACCACGAGACGAGTCCACGACCGGTTGCTTGGCCGGTATACCCCTCTCCAGCCGCGCGATCTTGCCGGCGTGCGTCATTTCGATCCGTTCGCCAGCGGTCAGGAGCGTGCCTTGGTCTATCTGCCCGGCAACATCGATCTGCTTCGCGCCCAGGATCCGAACGCAGCGTTGCGCTGGCGCATCACCTTGCGCGAGACACTCCAGCTCGCCTTCAACGCCGGCTACGCCATCACCGGCTTTGTCCCCGATGTTGACCCCGAGCGCGGGTTCGCCGCCTACCTGCTTGAGCGCCGCTCTACGGTGGAGGCGGGCGCTCCGGACACGCCGGCGACCGTCATTGGCCACAGCAAGCAACGAGGCGCGCGATGACCTGTCCCCTTCCTATCGCCAGCATCGACATCATCCCGGTCAAGCTCCCACTGATTGAGCCATTCGTCATCTCCTACGGCACTTTTCCGGACGTGCCTTCAGTTCTGGTGCGGATCACCACGCCGGACGGGCATACCGGCTGGGGCGAGGCCACCCCCGATCCGAACGTCACAGGTGAAACGTGGCACAGCACGATTGCCGCCTTGCGCCACGACCTTGCGCCAGCCCTGATCGGCCATGATGCGCGGGACCGGGAAGCCGCGCTCGCTATCCTCGACGCACGCATCGAAGGGGTACCCGCGGCGAAAGCCGCCTTGGACATTGCCCTTTTCGATCTCGCCGGCCGGGTATCCGGCTTGCCCGTCTGGGCATTGCTGGGTGGCCGCAGCAAGCCGCACCTGACCATCTCCCGCGTCGTGAGCATGAAGGCACCAGAGGAGATGGCTCGTGATGCCGAACGGCACGTCGCGAGCGGCTTCCATACGATCAAAATCAAGGTCGGGGATCCTCAGAACCACCGGCTTGATGCAGCGCGCATCGCCGCTGTCCGGGAGGCAATCGGGCCGGAAATTGGATTGAAAATTGATGTCAATCAAGGCTGGAAGACTGCTGGCGTGGCCATCGCCGCCATCCGCGCGAGCATCGCGGCGGCTCCCGACTACTATGAGCAGCCGGTTTCCTGGTGGGACCTCGACGGGCTGGCAGATGTCCGCCGCCAGACCGGCGCGACGATCATGGTCGATGAGGGCTGCCACGGCCCACGGGACGCGGCGCGGGTGGTGGCGCTGCGTGCAGCCGATCTCATCAACATCAAGCTGATGAAATGCGGTGGGTTGCTCAACGCGCTGAAGCTCAACGCCATCGCTGAGGCGGCTGGGCTCACGACGCAGGTCGGAACGATGGTGGAAAGCTCGATCGCCTCAGCGGCGGGGCTACACCTCGCCATCGCGCTCGCCAACGTCCGCACCGTTGAGATGGGCGGGCCGCTCATGCTCCGGGAGGATGTCGGTGACGTCCGCGCCTGGTACAACCGCGACCAGATCACCGTTCCCGATGCTCCTGGCCTCGGCATCACGGTGGATGAACCGGCCGTCCGCCGGTTTGCGGCCGCCTGGTGGACAGTGCCGGAGTAAGGCGAGCAACGGCGGCAATCTCCGGCTCTCTCCATCCGGACATGGTGACTTGGGCTCCCGACCACGCGATCGAGAGCCCACAGCACGCATATCGGGCGAGACCGGACGGCCGGTGCGCTTATGCCCGGTTCGCCCGGACCGGCCACGCGATGTCCTCGAAGTCAGCGATGGCCTGGCCGCATCCGTTCGGGCTGCAGACAATTGGGATCTCGATGATTCCGGCCACTGGTCCTGGCCGGAAGGAGCGCTCGGTCGCGGACGAGACAGCGATTGTCACGGTTTGGACCGCGTCGACGCAGGTGGCGGTCGCCGATCCCTCGCCAGCCGCCAGCCCATGACCGCGCCGCTGGGCGATCCCGAGATGAATTGGCACCTCGGTGCGCTCGGCAACCTCGACAGGACCACAGGTGAGCACCAGTTTGGCGAGCACTTGTCCCTGGCGATCGACCGTGAATGACGCCGGGCTGAGTGACACCTGCGGGCCGGTTGGCGGATCTCCGCCGCCAGCCATGGCGGTCGCAGCGAAGGTTAGCGTGAGGGTCAGCACGGCACATGCCAGACTGATCGACCGGACACATCCCCGGAACACGGAACGGTGAGACACGCGCTTGCCTCCTTTGGGCGTTGATCGCTTCGCTCCCACAACCAGGAGCGGTGGCTTACGCCACTGATTGGAGCATGCGGCCCCTCCCGTCACCACGCATCGTATGAATGCCATACCTGCATCCCTTAATTGCGGCAGGGTGCGAGACCCTGACTTCTGTCCGGCTACTTAGTCAGGTTGCAAATATCCTCGCCCAATTACGTCCTTTTCCAGATGCCTTCAGGCGATGTTGCCACGGACGATAGCAACAGCCGCACACGGCGTGACCCTCCGGTTGCGGCATGCTGCCGCTCAGCCGGCAGATGGTGACCGTTATGAAGGAGATCACGATGCACACGAAGTCAATCCACCAGGTCGCGATTGGACGGAGAGCCGCCGTCGGAGCGCTCGCCGCTGCAGGCGCTGGGTTGCTAGGCCGCTTTCTTCGTCGCACACCGCAAGCTAGCGCGCACCCCACTGGCGCAGTGGCAGGCGCGCTCGATTCCGATGCACTCGGTCAGCCACGGACAGTCATCGAAGCTGCTTGGGGACCAGGCACCGGCCCACTGCCTGGCTCAGGACACTACTTTGATCTGTACGAGCTCTATGCGTATCCGGTAACGGATGCGGTTTACCACGTGGCCTACCGCCGCATCGCAGAGGAACAGATCGCGGTCTATGTTCAGGTTACCTGGCTCGGCGATGGAGTTACCGAGGCCGTGATGCGCGCCAGCGTCGCCACATTGATCCCGGCTGACGCGCGGCTAACTGATCTCTACTGGGCCCCGCCGACTCCTGATGGACCGATCGCTTTCTCGACCTACCGGTATGTCAGCGAGACGCTGGGCTCCGCCTACAATGGTGAGCTAGCCCCAGAGATCCTGGTCATCTTGCACGAGGTCTGGGGGCCACCTTCCCAGCCGGACGGCACACAGGTCAATGCTGTCAGCATCATGGTGCGGGAGCGCACGCAGGCGACACCGTGAGACCAACTGGCACATTCAGCACGCCAGTGCTGACCTTCTGGCTAGCATTGCCGCCGTGTCATCACCGGGCTGTGCCAGTGCCGCGGCTGAAGACAGAAGGGGACTCTCGCCATACCAAGCCATGCTCAAGGGCGACGTGGGTGGGCCTCCCGGGCGAAGCAGATAGTCGCTGTGCCAGAGTTGCGCGGCCACCGTGAATCCGCGCTGCTCAGGCAAACGGGCGTGGCCTCATCGTGTCCAGACGTGGGGACCATCAATTGAAGCGGCCACATGACCCTGGTACACGTAGCAGACTCCATGCCAGCCCAATTACTGAAGCCACGTCAAGAGCCGGGATGCCAGCCAGAGGAAGACCGCAAAGCCAACGACATCTTGAAAGGCCGTCTCGAACGGCCCCGCGGTCGTCGCCGGATCAAAGCCAAAGCGCTTGGAGACCATCGGGATCACGGTGCCCATGAAGCCAGCGGTCATCATTGCGACAGTCAAGGCTCCGCCCACAACCAGGCCAAATGGCACATGCCCCGACCACGCCGCGCCGACCGCGCCAAGGACGCCACCACACACCAGCGCCATCAGGAGCACGGTGGCAAGCTCTTTGGACACCTGTTTGGTCCAGCGCTCCAGGCTCACATGGCCAGTGTCCAATCCTCGCACCACAATCGCTGCCGCTTGGAGACCGACGTTGCCGGAGATGGCGGAAATGACGGGCATGAACGACGCGAGCAGGATGACCTCGGTCAGTACATGGTCGAACCGGTGGATCACTACGCCAGCGACAAGCTCGATGAGCATCGTGCCCAGCAGCCACGGCAAGCGCAGCCGGGCGATCTGCGCTGGCGTGCGCCGCTCCATCTCGGCCGCATCCGATCCAGCCAGCCTTAGGTAGTCCTCGGTGATTTCTTCTTCCAGCACCTCGATGGCGTCGTCAATGGTGATGACGCCAAGCAGGCGGTCCTCATCATCCACAACGGGAAGCGCCAGCAGGTTACGGTCGCGCAGCAACCGCGCTGCGACCGCCGCCTCGGTATCAGCGCGCACGCGCAGCGGATCGCGGATCATCAGGTCGCGAACGAGGACGGTCCCTGGCGAAAGCACGAGCGAATGGAGGGGGAGCACGCCGAGTAAGTGATCCTCGGCATCAACGACATAGACATACGAGAGGGGCGCAGCTTCGCCGGCCACGCGGCGCAACCCGGCAATGACATAATCCACGCGGACATCCGGCGCGACCGCGATGAACGCTGGGGTCATGATCCCGGCAGCGGAATCCGGAGGGTACTCTAGCAGCCCGCGCAGTTCCGCGGCCTCCGCTGGCTCCATCTCGATCAAAATGCGCTCGGCTTCCGCTTCGGGAAGCGCCTCAACGATGTCCGCAGCGTCATCCGGCGGCATCGCTTCCAGCGCATCGGCAGCCACCGAGCGCGCCAGGGTCCGGAGGATCCCGGCTGCTTGCGCTGGGTCCAGCTCAGCCAGCAGCGCCGGCAACTCCTCCTCTGGCAACCAGCGAATCAGCGCCGCGATTTCTGGTGGATCCAGCCGGCGCACCAGCTCGGCCCACTCCGCTGGTCCCACCCGCTCGGCCAGGCCGACGATCCCCTCGCGCTCGCGGCTGGCGATCAACTCGCGCACCTCGCGGAGCAGGTCCTGCTCCTCCACCGCTTCGTGCACCGCTGGTCCGCGCTCGTGCTCCTGCATCATCACCTCCGACCGTCCACCTGACATGCGTGCAGACGGCAACGACGACCTTGCTCAGCGCCTGTGGGTGACTGGCGACGCGGAGGGCACAAAAAACCCCCGCCAGACGGCGAGGGCAAGCACCAGCGCGGAATGCGCAAGCGATATGCGGCGCTCTACCCGGCGCTCCCCTCTCGGGCCCCCACGCGATCAGGAATTACCTGAGAGCCCCATGCCGTCGTCTGCCAGCCTGAACTACTATCCACGCCGTTTCCTCCTGAGCAGACCAACCCGAGCCACACTACGCCAAGACCGGCGCCGTTGGCAGCGGAGGAACTCTACCCCGCGGCTGAGGCAGCGTCAACGAAGCTTCGAGCTCCAAGCCTTGACCGTTGGGTGAGCAACCACCGGCGCTGCCTCTACGATACCCCGACCTCCTGACTCCACTCCATCTCCGTTGAATTTTCATCTGATCGAGATCTGAGCGTCGAACCCGAGGCGATGCCGCGCAAGCACGGCATTCCAGGGCAGACGTGGCGATCTGCAAGAGCGGGGATCAGAAGGGCACAGGTCCTCCCCTTCCACATTCCTGCCCGCCCTTTCCTACGAATATCTGCCCCTGACTGCCGGCCCCGTTCCCAGCCCCGGCTCCTCACCGGCAGGCCGTGCGTTTCGCGTCCAGCTCCCAGTTCTTGATCAGGGTGTCGAAGTCGCGTGCGTTGGCGCGAGGACAGATGCGGAACCGCATCTCCGGTGGACCGTATTCAATCTGAAACACCGGTTTTCCGTGCTCGATGAATGGCATGAGCAATTCGCACTCGCCCAGCCGGAAGCACTCTTCGTTCACCGCGAAGTCGAAATACGGCTCAAGCTCCGCGACTTGGCGGACATCGTTATGGAGGCCGATCGCCAAGCCGCGCCGGTGCGCCTCTTCGGCCAGCCAGCGGTTATAGTTCCGCTGCCCTTTTGCCGTTAGCGGGAATCCTGTCTCGTGCTCGAAGCCGTCCATCTTGCCTGGGTCAACCGCGTCGCAGCCCTTGGAGACGGCAAGGTCGAGCCGCCGCAGCATGATCTCCCGGACGGTCTTCTTCCGGGTATCGAGCCACCACTCCCCTTCCCAATCGCCAACCGGTTTCCCGATCGCGGCACGGGGAAACCGATCCGCGTCCGGACGCCAGTCCTCGTAGGCCCCCGCGTTGAAATAGCAGATCACCTTGCGGTGGCCGGCGTGAAGCTGATTGACGATTTCCGGCGTGATGTCGAACAGGTCAAGATTGTACGCCTCGACCTTGAATCTCAGATTGAGCGTGCCCGTGTATTGAATTTGCCAGGACGTTCCGGGCCAGGGACGCCACCAATCCGCGGCACGCGTGCGCTCCGGAGCGATGCCGCCAGGTGCAGCCACCAGCGCGAGGACGACTACGATTCGCCAGAGCCACCGCAACGCCTGCGCTCCCATTCGTCACGCACCACAAGCCGGCTCAACAAGCGACGCCTAGGGTACGCCACCCTGGAGAATCGTGACCAGCGTGGCCGGATCAATGTTGCCACCAGAGACGAGGCAGGCCACCTTGCCAGATCCTGCCATGCCCGCGAGCGCCGCGGCCACCGCCACGGCGCCAGCCCCCTCGGGCACCACGCGATTGCGCTCCAGGACAAGGCGCAGCGCCGCGGCAGTCGCTTCGGGCGAGACGACCAGCGAGCCGGCGACAAGCTGCTGGGCCAGCTCGAACATCTCGATATTCACGAAGGGCGCGCCAATCCCGTCGACGAAGTTGGGCGTAAACGGCACTTCGACTGGCTCTCCGGCCGCCAGCGACGGCGCGAGCGGCGCTCCCGTGTCCACCTCACAGGCATACACGCGGCAGGCCGGCTTCAGCGCCCGGATCGCTGCGGCGATCCCGCAACACAGCCCGCCCCCACCCCAGGGAACGATCACCGCGTCCACGTCCGGCAGGTCTTCAAGAATCTCCAGTCCGATCGTGCCGTTCCCGGCCATGACGTCCGGGTCGCTGTACGGATGCACGAAGACGCCAGTCATACCGTCCCGGCGCCGGGTCCGGAAGATCGTCACCCACTCATCCACAGGCACGGCGATGACGGTGCCGCCGTAGCGCCGGACCGCCGCGATCTTGGTTTGAGGCGCGGTTTCGGGCACAACGACCGTGCACGGAACGCCAAGCCGCCGCGCCGCCCACGCGACCCCCTGCGCCATGTTGCCGGCGCTGGCCGTCCAGACTCCGTCTGCTAAGGCCTCCCGGCCGGCTTTGAGCATCGCGTTCACGGCGCCCCGGAGCTTGAACGAGCGGATCGGTTGCAGGCATTCGAGCTTGAGGTAGATCTCTGCTGGCGCGTCGTCAATGTCCAGGCGGACGAGCGGCGTGCGTAGCGCGATGCCTACCAGCCGGCGCCGCGCTTCCTCGATCGCCTCCAGCGACGCCGGCATGTGAACGATGCGTTCAGGATGATAGGTGACCATCACGTCGTGTCCTTTCTCATCTCATGCTCCAGCAAGCCGGAGCGCCGCGTGCAGCAGCACGTTCGCCCCAGCCTCGATATCCTCCGGCGCGCTGAATTCGCGCTCGCAATGACTCAGGCCGCCACGGCTGCGCACGAAGATCATGCCTGCCGGGCAGACGTCCGCAACATACTTGGCGTCATGTCCCGCACCCGACCAAAGCCGGCCATACGGTAAGCTCAGATCCGCGCAGGCCGCCTCAATCGCAGTCATAACGCCGGGATCGAACGGCGTCGGCTCGCTCGTCCAGAACCGGTTGACCGTTCCCTGCACGCCGCGCTCAGAGCACACCGAAGCGACCAGCGCTTCCAGCCGCTCCACCTGCCGGTCCAGCACTGTCGCATCCCGGTGCCGGAAATCGACGCTGAACGTGACCTTCCCCGGGATTGTATTGATCACATTCGGCTCCACGTGCAGGCGCCCGACCGTCGCCACCGCGGTCTCGTCACACTCGTGTGCCAGCCGTTCCACCCCGCTGATCACCGGCGCCGCCGCCGCCAGCGCATCGCGCCGCAGGTGCATCGGTGTCGGACCGGCGTGATCCGCCTGGCCTGTGATCGTCACTTCTAACCAGGTAATACCGACGATACCGCCAACCACCCCCACCGGTAAACCCTGGCTATCCAGGACCGGTCCCTGCTCGATGTGCAATTCGAGATAGGCCGCGGCCGGGAGCGGGCGCCGCCCCTCCTCGCCCCGGTATCCGATTCGCTCCAGCTCATCCCCAAAGCGCTTCCCCTGCCTATCCTGGCGCTGGTACACGTCGTCCCGGGTGAACCGTCCCGCCACCGCACCAGAACACATCATCGCTGGCTCGAAGCGAACACCCTCTTCGTTCGTCCAGTTGACCACCGCGATTGGGTGGCGCGTCTGGATGCCGTGGTCGTTGAGCGTGCGGACCACTTCGAGCGCGCCGAGCACACCCAGCGCGCCATCGTAGCGCCCACCTTGCACCACGCTGTCGATGTGGGAACCAAGCAGCACCGGCGGCAGCGCCTCCGCCCCCGGCCGGATGCCGGTCATGTTGCCGAGATCGTCGATGCCGACCTCCAGACCGGCTTCGAGGAGCCAACGGCGCAGCACATCGCGTCCTTGCTTGTCCTCGTCCGTCAGCGCTAGGCGCGTGACGCCACCGCCTGGCGTCGCTCCGATCTCGGCGAGCCGGGCAAGAGTCTCGTGCAACCGCCCGGCGTTGATCCGGATATCCCTCATCTGTCCGTTGCCTCCTCACCGGCCATGACTGTGCCACTGCCCGGTATTGTGCCACCGGATCGCAGTGCGTGATCCCGGCACCCCGGCGGAGCGAGGACGCCACGACGCAGACGAAGGTCCATGACCACCCCGATAAGAGCGGCACCTCCCTCAAGCAGGGTCGTGATCGGACGGTGTGCAGCGTAGCTGCGGGGAATCGAAGCTCACCAGAGCCGGCCTGGTGTCGGCGTGATGATCTCCGGCGGGCCACTCTCCTGGATGATGACTTCTTGCTCGATGGCCGCGCCCGCCCGGCCAGGAACCAACAGCCCCGGCTCGATGCAGAGCACCATTCCGGGCAGCAGCTCCGTCTGGTCTCCCCGTGCGACATAGGGAAGCTCCACCGTCTCCAGCCCGATGGCGTGGCCCATCATTCCGGCAAAGACGTCGGCATACGGGCTGCGAGCGATGACACGCTCTGCCGCGGCGACCACATCGGCGATCCTCGCGCCCGCGACACACGCCGCCACTGCCGCGTCTGTCGCCTCCAGCGTCGTCTCCAGGAGCCGCCGCGTTTCGTCATCCGGTGAGCCTGCGACGGTCGTGCGGTTCACATCGAATTGGTAGCCCTGGTAGGCGCCGATGGCGTCGAGCGCAACAACATCGCCTGGCTCGATCCTCCGGTCCATCGCTTGTGGCCAGCGCGAGCCATAAGCCGACCACGGCCCGGAGTGAACGCGCACATAGCGCAGGAAATCTGCGCCTGCGCGCAAGCCCGCGGCGAAGGCAGCGGCGCACACATCTCGCTCCGTGACATTTCCTGCTCGGATCGTTTCCCATGCCGCGGTCAGGGCAGCGTCGGCGCAGAGCGCGGCCCGCCGGAGAAGCGCCTGCTCCGCCGGGCTCTTGATCGCCCGCATGCCAGCGACGAGCGACCGCTCAGGCTCCAGGCGCAGGGCCGGTAGCTCGGTCTGGAACTGCCGGTCAAACGCAGCCGGCAGAATGTCATCGCCAACCAACCCGATCCGAGCGCGCTCCAGCCCGCGCTCCCGGAGCAATTGCACGGTCGCGGAGCCGAGGTCGGCGACCGCGCGCACGTCGTCCACGGCCACCAGATCCGGGCGATGCCGGCGCGGATCGGTCAGCAAGACCGGCGCGCCGTTGACCGGCAGGAGGAAGATTGCGTGGCCCATCCCCCGGTTGGTCTCGGAAAAGACGGTGCTGGGAAATGGGGGAAAGTGATTCGTCAGGTACGCAAGATCACCCGGGCGATCATAGAACGAGCGCCCGACGACCAGGAGCGCGTCGTAGCCCTCTCGCTCGGCCAGCTCGCGCGCCCGCTCCTGCCGAGCCCTCACTTCCTCCCTGGTAATTCCAGGAACCTCCTCCATGACCGGCAGGTTCATCCACACCCCCTTGCGCTCATCTCACACGAATTCCCGCGCCGTCGCTTCCTCCAGCCGGATCACCAGCGGCTGGCGCCAGGCCTCGGCCAGGGCGTCCACCGCCACCACGCGCTCCATCAGCCCGCGCGAGGCACCAGGCAAGCGAGCGCGCTGAGCCTCCCGCACGCTCACCTGAGCCGGATGCCTCCCAGCGATGGTGATCGGTCCAGGCACCGGCGCCCTCCCGGGACGCAGCACCCGAAGATACCAGCCGCACCGGCCGGTCTCAATGAACCGCTCGACAATATCCGGAATACCAGTTGCCATAGCAAGCTTGTAGCAAGGCCACCGGGGCTGAGCCACCTGGAGCAGGGCCTCGCCCCATGCCCAGACATCGCCGATGCACACCTGTTCCTCCGTGATCCCGGCGACGGTGAGGTTCTCGCCAAAGCTCCCCGGCCCTAGCGCCGGCCTGACGCTGAATTCCTCGCTCCACGCGGCGAGGTGCTCTGCCGGGTAGGCGAAGACAGCCTTGTCCACACCCCCGTGTGCGCGCAGGTCGGCCTGGCGGTCGCCGTCAAGGTTGACTGGATCTAGGGCAATCCACGCCCCCGCTACCGGACGCTTGCGGATGCCGCTGATGACTGGTTGCCCCCGCCGCGTGCCGATCACCTGAGGCAGCCCAACACTGACCGCAACGAGCGTGATGGCAGGCAGCATACCGGGCGGCGCGGCTCCCGGCGCGTTGTTCCCCTGCTGGCGCCGGCTCATCATGCTAGCAATCCTCCCGTAACCCGCGTTCGTGTGTCCCGGCGCGCTCTAGCGTCTGCGCGAGAACGGCGTCTACAAACTCATGGAGATCGCGGAACACCGGCACCGCCTGCTGATCCTGGTTCTGGCGGCGATAGCGATCGATCAGCGCAGCCTGCATGCCGACCGATCGCGCACCGGCGACATCGGATTTTGGCTGGTCACCAATATGCACCACGGCTGCCGGATCGACACCGAGCGCGTCGAGCGCCGCCGCGAAGGTGCGAGGGTCCGGCTTTTCCCAGCCGACGACTGCCGACGTGATGATCGCGTTCATTTCGTGGGCAAACGCCAGATGCGTGCAGAGATTGGTCACATCGGCGTCAGCGTTCGAGATCACCGCGCGCTTGATCCCAGCCTCACGCAGCCGCTGTAGCGCCGGGAGCACGTCGGCAAAGACCCGGTAGCCGCCAGCCGGACCGGCCTCTACTGCTGGCGTTTCGAACTCGGCCAAGTATGCCTCGCGAATCGCGTGCAGCATCGGGCGGTCGAAAGGAATCCCGGCCGCTTCGAGCCAGACCGCCATGTACTGGAGGCGGAACGCTTCGCGCTCGGCCCGCGGGCGGTCGCGGATCGGGACGCGCGCATTCTCCTCAGTGTAGAAATCCTCGGCCACCAGATCGGCAGCACACAAGGCGTCGAGATCATGCGGGATACCAAGCCGGCTCAGTGCGGCAGCGAGTCGCTCCCACCGCCGTGGATACAGTTCGATCAGCGTGTCGTAGAGATCGAAGGTCACCGCCTGCACCGGCCCGGTGATCCGTGGGGATGTGCTCATGCAAGGTCCTCCCGCAAGGTGGGGATGATTGTTCGTGCGACCCGCTCGGCAGCGGCAAGCTCCTCGCCTCCCAATGGGAAGTCGAAGAGGAACTGGCGAGCGCCTGCCGCGTAGTATGCCCGGACCAGATCGGCAAATCCTTGTTCGTCGGCAAGCCGGTCAGCCCCCAGCGAAACCGAGACACCGATCTCGTTAGGATCCCGTCCCAGAGCGTGACAGTGGGCAGCGATCTCTGCGAATCCCCGGCGCACCTCATCCGGCGTGCCCGAGCTATCCCAGAGATTGGCGTGCCGGGCGATGACCTGGAGCATCTTCGGCCGCTTGCCGCCGACCAAGATCGGCAGGCGCTCCTGCACCGGCTTCGGCGCAAAGGGGGCATCCTCAAGCTGGTAGAAGCGGCCATGGAACGTCGTCCGCCGCTCGGTGAAGAGCGATCGGATCACCGTCAGCGCCTCGTCGAGCATGGCGACACGGTCGCCAGCAGAGGGGAACGGGATGCCGTAGGCGCGGTGCTCCCGCTCGTTCCAGGCCGCGCCAATGCCCAGGATGGCGCGCCCGCCACTGAGATGATCGACGGTGACGATCTCTTTCGCCAGGATGGCGGGATTGCGATGGGTGTTGCCGTAGACCAGGACACCGATGCGGACCCGCGTTGTCTTGAGGGCGAGCGCGGCGAGCAGCGTGCTTGCCTCCAGGCAGGGGCCATCCGGATCACCGTACAGCGTGAGAAAGTGATCGAACAGCCAAATCGAATCGAAGCCCAGCGCTTCAGCCATCTGCCACTGCTCAAGGAGCTGCGGCCAGGTGAGCTGGTGCTGCCCAGTGACGACGCCAAAGGTGAGCGGATGCCGGGCAACGGGCATGTGCGGTGCAGTCATCCATCCTCCCAGCCAGAGATGCAAAATCCGGCACAAGCGCCGGCTGTTTTGGAGTGTACCAGGTTGAGCGCATGGCTTGAGTGACGCGGCCGGCCAGCGCGATGTCCGCTGAACCGTACACGACCAGCATGGCGGTCATCAGCCTTCAGCCATCGGTCGCCGGTTCTCCCCGGCCGTCTCCCCGGGAGGACACCGCCCCTACAACCGACTCTGACTCCCTAGCCCGCGGAACACGCCGCCGCGAATGCTTCGTCCAAGATGCGGATCGCATCATCGACATCAGCCTTGGAGATAATCAGCGGTGGACAGATGCGCAGGGTGTTGGCAAAGAGTCCCCCCTTCCCGATGATCAGGCCACGCGCTTTAGCTTCGTCCAGCACGCGATTTGCCAGCTCCGGAGCCGGCTCCTTGGTCGTGCGGTCGCGCACGAGCTCGACCCCAATCATCAATCCCATGCCGCGGACGTCCCCGATCGCCTGATGGCGCTCAGCAAGCTCACACAGTCGCTCCTTGAGGTAGCCGCCGACGATCCGCGCATTGTCCCTGAGGTTGTTGGTCACGATGTAGTTCAGATTGGCGAGCGCCGCGGTGGTGGCGACAGGATTCCCACCGAAGGTTGAAAGCGTCAACGCGCGAATGGATGACGCCAGCTCATCCGTGGCGACAATACCGCCGATGGGAATGCCATTCGCAAGCCCCTTGGCGAATACCACCACATCAGGCTCGACCCCAAACGCCTGAAAACCAAAATCGGCGACGCCCAGCCGTCCCCACCCTGACTGCACCTCGTCGCAGATGAAGGGGATGCCCCAGCGGTCCAGGATCTCCTTGACCCTGGCGAAATACTCAGGAGGCGGCGTGACAAAGCCACCAACGCCCTGAATCGGCTCGGCGATAAAGGCCGCGGGATGCCCGCTCGTTGTGGTGCGGATAACCGCTTCGACATCCCGCGCGCACAGCAGATCACAGCTCGGGTAGGTCTTTTCCCAAGGACACCGGTAGCAATAGGGGTTGCCGACGTAGTGGACCTGGAGTGGCGAGAGCGTTGATGCGCGCCATGGCCGCTGGCCAGAGGCGTTGATCGTTGCAAAGGAGCGGCCGTGGTACGAGTGGCGCAGCGCGATCAGCTCATTGGAGCTGCGGGAGAGCGTGGTGATCAGGAAGGCTGCCTCGTTCGCCTCCGTCCCGCTGTTCGTAAAAAAGACCTTGCTGAGCTTCGGCGGCACCATAGACTTGATCCGCTCGGCGAGCTCGATTTGCGAGCGGATCAAGAACAGGGTCGACGTGTGCGTGATGCGGTCAAGCTGGGCCTTGATCGCGTCATTGATCTCGGGAATCGCATGACCGCTGGAGATCGTCGCAATGCCGCCGAAAAAGTCGAGATATTGCCGGCCAGCCCCATCGTAGACGTATTGCCGCTCGCCACGCCGCAGCTCGATCGGCTCTGAATAATAGAGCGGCATGCTGGGGAACATGCTTTCGCGATGACGGCGCAGCAAGTCTGCCGTATCATCGGGACGCTCAGATGGATCTGATACGGACTGATGGGTTGTACGCTCGGTCATTGTCGGTCGCTCCTCTGGGCAACGAGCCATGTCTCTGGGAAGATACCGCATCTCCACGGTCGATGCCGCCTGCGCGGGGCAGGATCGCCGTGGCGGTCATTTGGGACAAGCCGTGAAAGGAGGAAACCATGGGGCTGGCGCCAAACGCCGCGATGTCCGAAGCATACCGGCGCATTGACAACCGGCTCAAAGCCGGCGAGGTCGTGATTCTCGATGGGGGGATCGGCTCGGAGCTCCAGGAAGTTGGCTACCCGGAGCAGAAGGCCGACCGGCCTAAGAACTTCACCTGGGGCTCGCTCGCCATCCACGAGGCGCCGGAGAAGCTTATCGAGGTCCACCGGCGCTATGCGAGTGCCGGCGCGGACGTCCTGGAGACCCACACGTTCGCCCTAAACCGGGTCTGGGCCGCGCTCCAAGACGGCCGGCTCGCCTTGCCCAAAGACTCCTGGAAACAGATGGCGCTCGACTCTGTCACCCTGGTGCGCGAGGGCGCAGCGCGCGCTGGCCGCGATGACGTCGCCGTTGCCTTTGCCTGCCGGACGATGGACTGGCCGCCCGAGCAGCAGGAGAAGGCAAAGGACTATACAGGCACCTATGTCCCGCTCGATATGGAGCGGTATCTGAAACCGCTGGCCGAGCTGCTCGCCACTGCCGATGGCGATCACAAGCCGGATCTCATCCTGATGGAGATCCAAAAAGAGATCCCCGAGAATCTGGAGTTTCCCGATTATCAGGTGTTTCTCGACACTGGTATTCCACTCTGGATCTCCTACCGGCGGACGGTCGGCAAGATCGTTGGGGTTGCCGGCGAGACGATTCTCGAAGACGGTGACCGCTTCGGGCTCGCCGCGCGCCGGTTCGAAGCGATGGGAGTCAGCGCCGTGCTGGTCAACTGCTTGCCACCACAGCTCATCGACGGCGTTGGCGCCTGGCTCCGGCAATTTACGCGTTTGCCGCTTGGCGCCTATCCCAATTGGGGCACGTATCTAGAATACGAGTGGGACTGGTCGTCGTGCCCGCCAACCGAGGTGTTCGTCGAGCACGCCAGGCGCTGGGTTGCGGAAGGGATGCAGATTATCGGGGGATGCTGCGGCACACGACCCGAGCAGATCCGCGCGCTGGCTGAGGCGTTTCGCGCGCCAGTTGCGGCCTAGCCTGCTGACGGCCTCGCCGTGCTCGGAGCGAGCTTCCCTGAGATCGCGGAAGCGCCGGATGTCACCTTGCACGGACACTTTGAGCCCTGGCAGGAACGGCACTATGTGCATCTGCCATTCATCGTGCCGGCAGGTGTCCACCAGTTGCACCTCCGCTGCGCTTATAACGCCCGCATTGACTCCGACCCACTGCTCGGCGGTGGCAACACCCTGGATATCGGTCTGTTCGACGAGCACGGCATCGAGGCGGGCGGGCCAGGGTTCCGGGGTTGGAGCGGGAGCGAGCGGCTCGCGATCACGATTGATGAGGCATGGGCGACGCCACCGTACCGTCCGGGACCGATTGGCGCTGGGGTCTGGCACGTGCTGCTCGGCCCCTATAAGATCGCGCCGGGCGGATTGCAGTATGAGATCGCGATCTGGTTTAACCTCGGCCTCCCGCCAGATCTACCGCCGGTGGAGCTGAACTCGGTGGGGATGCCGGAGCGCATCCCCCCTGCCGCGGAGCCGGGGTGGGTTCGCGGCGACATCCATTGTCACTCACTCTATTCCGACGGCGACTCCTGGCCTGAAGAAGTTGCCATCGCTGCCGCGCGTGCCGGGTTGGATTTCCTCGCGATCACCGACCATAACAGCGCGATGCGGCCCCACCTTCGCCCGTCACCGGGCTTCCCCCTGCTGATTCCCGGCATCGAGGTCACGACCTACGGCGGCCATTGGAATGTCTGGGGGGTGGATGGCTGGTTCGATTTCCGGGAGCCAGATCCAGCGGCTGTGGCGCGGGAAATGGAGCGAGCTATCGCGCTTGGGGGGTTGATCAGCATCAATCACCCCAAGCCGTTCGGACCGCCCTGGACCTATGGCGAACCAGCGGTTCCCCATGCTGTCGAGGTTTGGAACGGGTATTGGGAACGGCTGAATTCCATCGCGCTCAACTATTGGGAGGGACTGCTGCGACGGGGCGAGCGGATCGTGGCGGTGGGCGGCAGCGACGCCCATGTCGTGAAATCACGGCACGATAGCCCGTTGCCGCCAGCCCGGCTCGGCATGCCAACGACGTGGGTACACACCGCTGGAGCCCTGACCGTCGACGCGGTGCTCGAAGGGCTGCGCCAGGGGCGCTCCTTCATGTCCGAGAGTCCCCACGGCCCGCAACTGTATGTCTTCGCCGAGGCGGATGCCGTGCGCGTGCGCGTCGCTGGCGGAGCAGGCTCGGCGTTGCAGGTGCTAACTGAGCGTGGGTGTGTTGCCGCGAGCGCCATTGATCGCGACGATTGGCACTGGCAGATGCGCAAACCGGAGTCTGCGCTATATGTCCGGGTCCACGTTGCCGGCACCGATGGCCGGATTCGCGCGCTCGCGAATCCTCTCTGGCTAGAGCGCTCCTGAGCCGGAACGCTGCCGCATCACCGCGCTGGCCCAGGAATCGCCAAAATGATGGCGGCCGAGTGCGATCAGACAGGCAAGCCCCTGGGCAGTGAGCTGGCCGTGCTTGCCAAGCACCACATGCGCCAAGCTCGCGGGCTGGAGCGGAACGCACTGCAAGGCAGCCACTTCCTTGCTCGCCACCCGGAGATCAGTGTGATCCAGGTCCAGGGTGACGGCCATGATGGCCTCGGGTTTGAGGGAGTCACAGGCTTCCACCAGGCCAAGGCACCACGCTTCGGTCAGGCTGGCAGGCGGCACGCCGAGTTCCTCAACGACCTCCCGCCGGGCGGTGGAGAAAGGACCGCCACGGACCACGTCCTCCCGGTCGAGATTTCCACCGCAGACATGAAGCATGCCCGGATTCTCATACACCCAGCTGCTCCGGTATTGCACCACGATATGCTGATCGCGGGTGACGATGGCGGTGCTGACGCCGAGCGGGTTTGCCATCGCCTCGGCGCCAACCTCGCTGGCAAGCTCCGGGTGCCGGAGGTTCGTGCCCACAAACTCCCGGTAATCAGTCGGACCGAGCTCAAGCACGAGGATCTCTCCGCGAACGTGCCAGGACAACAACCGGCAGAGCGAACCAGCGAAGAGCTCCTGACCGGCGGCGCGGGCAGACCGCACTGCCTCCTGCCAGGCGCTGTCAATCAGCGACGAGATCGGGGGAGGCACAGCACGACGCCAGTCACGCCAGCGCGTGACTACCTGGGACTCGGCGAAATACCCTTCAACCAGCGGCCGGAACGGCAACGAAGGCATTTCTGAGGCGCGAGAACTTGGCTGGGTCATGTGCGCTCAACCTAGGCACTGATGTGACCGGTCGCCCAATGTCGCCAGGAGACGCTGCCCGCTCGTCCGGGCCGGCCCATGGTACCACGCGGGTCCTGCGCCAGCGCTCTGGGCCGGCCGCCCACCGGCGGACGTAGCGCCGCCGTGCGCGATGCCACTGGCCAAGGGCAGAGGCTGCGGGTATGATGCTCTCCTCCACTGGGTGTTGGATACGCCCGTGCTTGGGCGTTATGAACGGAGGCAGCGCCGGATGGCAAACCCCGCAGATCACTACGCTCGGCGGCCGGCCTTCACCAGTGACACGCCTGTGAGTGCCCGGAGAAACGCGCTCGGGGAGTGGATCCGGACAACCCGGATCGCACATGGCATGAGCCAGCGGGCGCTGGCTGAGCGCGCGGGAGTAAGCCGGTCATACCTCTGCGACATTGAGCGCGGCCGCGGCGCGCAGCCGACGGTCGCGACCCTTGACAAACTCGCCCGTGCGCTAGGAGCACCGCGGATCGAGCTGCTGCGTGTCGCTGGGATTCTGGACCCCATTGGGGGCCGCGCTGGCGACGACCGTGAGCGGCGTCTTCTTGCCTGCTACCGCAGCCTGAGCCCGGAGAGCCAGTCCGCGGTCGAGCGCTTTGCCCAGTTTCTGCGCGCCGAGGAACACCGGTGGGTGCAACCCCGCCTCCTGGACGGCGATGACGATGATCGCCTGCCGAAGCCAGTAGCGATCAGCGGTCCGACCCTGTTTGATGACCTTGAACCGTGAGCCGCGACGGGGGTTGGGAGCGACCCTCACCCCTCTTCTCACCTCTGGCGAGGGGAGATTCAACCGGGGAAGCAGGCTGGTACCAGTCTGAAGCCCGAGGCCTGCTTTGGGCGGTCATGGGTGGATGGGTCACAACGTTAAGCTCCTGCCGCCAGGTGTCAAGCTCGGCGCGCGCACGTTCGCCGTAGGTGTGGCGGTGTTGGATGAGGCCGAGACCGTCCTAGGCGACGATGGCCGGCTGCAGCAAGGCGGTCAGGTGGGCGTCGAGCGCCTCGCAGGTGGGTGCCGGCGGGGTGCGGGGCCGGACGTGGTCGCGGTGGAGGGCGAGGAGACGAGAGCCGGTAGGCACGGGGCACCTTGGGGAACAGGCGTGTGACCAGTCGCCATGGCACCAGGGGGCGGCATGCCATCTGCTGCCCCCTTGACACCCCCACCCCCCTCACTGGTGGCCAATCCCACAGATCCCGCCCGTACGAGCAGGGGTCGGGGAGGCGATTTGCCGGTGCGCAGGACGGTGTGCACGGTGCCCCTACGACGCGGACGGGCATGCAACCCGTGGGGGAGGGACCTGCGCCCTTCCCAACGAGCCGGGCGGGAATCCGGCCCGTAGGGGAGGGACCTGTGCCCTCCCCAGGACCTGTGCCCTCCCCGGTGCCCGCCCCCCGTCGTCTGAGGGGCAGGGCGCGGGAGTGTGGGCGGTCATCCAGCTCGGCGCCTCCAGGCCCTGCTTGCGACTGCGGAACAAACCGCGCCTCAGACGTGATAGGCAGCCCTCGCGCCGCTGACCCACCCATCTAAGCGGTAGATACTCTGCCCGGCTCCGGCGTACGCATCGAAGATGTGCTGATAGACCGCTTCCGCCTTCTTCTCCCGCTCCGTCGAGGAATATTTCGCTGGCAAGCCCGCGGCTAGCTGGCGCAGGATCGCAAGCTGGACCGCCGCTCTAGCCTGCTGCTTCTTGCGCCAGTCCAGGATCAGCTTGTCCCGCTGAAGCGTCGCCAGCAACTCCCGAGCCACTTTCTTGACCTGATCCTCCTCCTTCGGCGTCAGGTCAGGTCCCGGCCTGGTGAGCAAATCGAAAATCGCCAGCTCCTCTTCGGTCAGCCCCATTGCAATCGCCCGCTGCTCCTCCTCGGTTAGCTCCTGCGCCAGCTCCAGGAGCGCCTCGAAATAGAGCTGCACATTCATCGCCCCCGCGTTGTAGTCGGCGATCAACTCCTGCAGGCGCCGTTCAAAATCGAGTCGCGTGCGGTTCCGCTCCACCAGCTCGCGCAGCTTCCGCTCGATCGCCACCCGGAGTTGCTCCGCCGTAGTGTGCTGTCGTCCCGCGGCGAAAGCCTCCTTGAGCGTCTGGAAGTCAAGCAAGCTCAGATCAACGATCCTCGTCTCCCCGTCTTCCCGGATCACATACCCCTCGGCTGCGATCGAGGCATCCAGCAGCGCCTCCACCTGCCGCATCACCCCTGAGATATCCGGCCGCAGAGCCAAGGCCCGGATGCGTTGAGCCATCACATCGATCAGGTTCACGACGGACGCGAATTCCTGCGCCGAGACATCGGGCAAAATCGCGCGGTAGAGCAGCGCCACGCCATTCGCCAATCCCAGGAACCGCGCTTTCGTCTCATCGTTGACGAGGATCGCCTCTCGGGCGTCGTCCAGGAGCTTCAGCCGCTCCCACTCATTCGCGCTCGCGCGGCGGATCTTCTCCAGGTCAACTCCAAGCCCCCGCAGGAACCCGTCCAACGTCCTGATCGCCTCCCGCAACTTGGCGATCAAGTCCTCCTTCGGCCGCACCGGCATGTCACCCGGCGCCACCTCACCACCTGCCGCCGACCCGTAGATCGCCAGCGCCCTCTCCAAATCGCGGAAGATCCCAGCATAGTCAACAATCAGCCCGTTGGTCTTGCCAGCAAAGACTCGGTTCGCCCGCGCGATCGTCTGCATCAGCGTGTGATTCCGCAGCGGCTTATCTAGATAGATCGTCTCCAGACACGGGACATCGAACCCGGTCATCCACATCGCCGTCACGAATACGATCCGAAACGGGTCATCCGGATCCTTGAACTTCTGCTCCAGATCCTCGCGCAGCATCCGCAACCGGTGCGGCCGGATGTCCAGCCCCTTCTCCGCGAACTCCGCTTCTTCGTTCTGCGATTGCGAGACGACGACCGCCATATCCGTCGCCTCCATGAACCGTATCAGCCGCTCAAGACCCGCCCGTCCCCCATCCCCCGTAGGGGAGGGACCTGTGCCCTCCCCGGGACCTGTGCCCTCCCTTGAACCGGTGGCCGCCCCGGGACCTGCGCCCGTCTCGGAATTGACGCCCGCCCATCCGAAAGGCCCCGCCCCTCCCCCCCGTTGTGCCGCCTCCCGCAGCTCCTCCAACCGCTCTCGCCAGATCCGCTGCACCTTGTCGTACATCCGGACTGCCGTCGCCTTATCGATCGAGACGACCATCGCCTTGCCGACCCGATCGCCAGCGGCGTCGAAGCGCCCCACGTAGTGCTCGACGATGTCGGCGGCGATCCGCTCCAGCCGTTCCTCCCGGGTGATCAAGTGGTACTCGCGGCCAAACTCCCGCTCCAACCGCCGCTCCTGCGCCTCGTCGAGCGCGGCCTCTTCGATCAGCGCCTCCAGATCCTCGTTCAGCATCTCGTTGATCAGGTGTACCTCCGGCACCCGGTTCTCGTAGTAGAGCGGCACCGTCGCCCCGTCCTCGACCGCTTGCCGAAAGTTGTAGATGCTGATGTAGTCGCCGAAGACCTCTCGCGTCTTCTCCTCGCCGACGATCAGCGGCGTTCCCGTGAACGCGATGAAGCCAGCGTTCGGCAGCGCCCGCCGCATGTTCATCGCCAGCGTCGCGTACTGCGTCCGGTGCGCTTCGTCGGTGATCACCACCACATCCGGCCGCTCCGAGAGCACCGGATAGGTCTCCCCCGCCCCGGCCCGGAACTTCTGGATCAGCGTGAAGACGACCCGGTGGTTCTCCCGCAGCAGCCGCTTCAACTCCTCGCCCGAGTCCGCGTGGACCCCCTCCGCCTCCTGCACCGCCCCCGCCGCCACGAATGTCCGGTAGATCTGGGCGTCCAACTCGGCGCGGTCGGTGACGACGACGAACGTCCAGTCGCCGGGGAGTTTCCGCAGCACCTTCTGCGAGAAGAAGACCATCGAGTAGCTCTTGCCGCTCCCCTGCGTGTGCCAGAACACCCCCAGCCGGCGGCGATCTTCACCCGCCGATTGCAGCCGCGCGAACGCCCGGTTCACTCCCAGATACTGGTGGTTCTTGGCGATGATTTTGATCGGCTTGCCGCTGATATCGGAGAAGAGGATGAAGTTCTCGACCAGGTCCAGCAGCCGCGCCGGCTCGCACGTCCCACGGATCATCGTCTCCAGCGAGACGACGCCCCGCTCCCCCTCGTCGTTGATCCGCTTCCACTCCGCGAAGTGCTCCCATTCCGCCGTGATCGTTCCGATTCGGCTCTCGCTTCCGTTCGAGAGGATGATGAACGCGTTGTGCCAAAAGAGCTGAGGAATCGTCTCCTTGTAGTCCCGCAGGTTGTGCGTGTAGGCATCCTCCAGGCGCTTGTGCGACGCCTTCAGCTCGATCAGCACCAGCGGCAGCCCGTTGACGAACGCCACCAGATCGGCGCGCCGCCGGTAGATCTCCCCGGACACCCATAGCTGTGAGGCGAGGAAGAAGTCGTTGTTCCCCGGCTCGTTCCAGTCAATGACGCGGACGGTCTCGACCTGCTCCTCGCCGCGACCGTCCCGGTACGTCACCTTCACCCCGTCCCTGAGCAGGCGGTAGACGTCTTGGTTCGCATGGACCGGGCTGAGCGCACTGCGGTCCCTCGTTAGCTCCTCGACCGCCCCCGTGATCGCGTCATTGGGCAGTCCCGGATTCAGCCGCGCCAGCGCCGCTCGCAGCCGCCGGGTCAGCACCACCTCTCCCTGGTTCTCCCGCCCTAGGGTTCCCCGCTCCCCCAGCGTCTCATGGAAGCAGCGCGCCGTCTCGTAGCCAAGCTCGGCAAAGAGCGCGATGGCCGGTTGCTCGATCAATTCATCTTCGGTGAAACCGGGCATGATCGTGGTCCTGAGCGAAAGGAAGCGCAAGCCAGCAGCCGAGCAGACAGCTTCGTTTTACGTCAAATTGAAAAGATCGTCAAATGGAAGAGCCGGCCCGGCGCTCAGGCTGATACATCATGCCATCATTCCTGCTGAACCTCGTTGGAACGGTTGCTGTGCCCGCTCCTGCCCCATCCTCTCGTAGGGGAGGGACCTGTGCCCTCCCCGGCACCTGTGGCCGCCCATTGGTCGAAGACCGATCGGTCACCGTCATTGTCTGGCGAGTCAGTCCAGTAAAACCGTCACCGCAACATGACGAGGTGGTCCTTAGGACGATGGGAGTCCCGGGGAGGGCACGGGTCCCTCCCCTACGAAGGCGACGCGTTTGTTGCGCCGCAGACCCAATCTTGGCTCCGGCATCCGCAATCCCGCCTCATCTGCCATGCGCAGAAAGAGATCGACCGTCGTCAGCCCAGGCGGTGGTCGTTGTTTTCGTCATCTCGGTTTTCCGTCATCCGCATTCGGAGAAGCCTCGTGAGTGCCGTCTGTTCGATCAGGTGCATCGCCGCGAGAGTTCATTTCCTCATCCAATGCCGTGCGTGAGACGAGCCAGTATCGGCAGACAGCAGAGTCGCAGGTAAAGCCACCAAAGGTACACGGCATTTGGAGAAAAGAACTCATCCGTATCCATCAGGCCATGAGCCATCCGGTTTCTAAGATTCCCGCCATATCGTTCGACGAGTAATCCTCGGAGGTCAAAGACTATCTCCTCACCTAAGATCTCTATGAGTTCAGGCTTGGCTAGCAAGCGACCCAAGTCGATTTCCTCTTGAATTCCCTCTTGGCTCAGCGAGGTCGTAATGACGCCGTTGCGGTTGAGAAGAGATCTGATTCCGGCCTCTAACTGTGGAATCAGGAGATGGGTCGAGACGACGAAATCGCCCATTAGACCGGCGTGAAGGCCCCTCCGAGCAATTCCCTCTCTCCCTTGTGGAACGATCGGATTATGAAGGATCAACGGTAGCAGATCCGTCTCGCGCACTCGATGATCGTTAGTTATCTGTATCCTGGCTGGTTCAATAATGGCCAATGCGGCTATTGCACGCCAGCGGTTTGCGTGCTCGAACATATCTGCCTCCACAACCTTCTGTAGTGATTCAGGATCGCTGGGGAATCGCGCCGGTTTCGCGGCGACAACCCGGCCCCGATTGTCAATGATCTGGGTGGAGAACAGCGCCGCGAACTCGAATTCTCTTGCATAGGCTTCAGCCGTCTCCCGCAGAGTTTTCAATGCAGGTGATGCATGCATCATTGCAAGTCTCATCAAAGACTCAAGGAGAGGAAGATCTTTGACCGCCTGGACGGATCGCTGAACGAACTGAGAGATGTCTGTCTCTCCGGAGAACGCTTGCATCTGGGAGGTCGAAAGCTCCTGGTGCTTCAGCATTTCCCGATGGACCTGCTCAGCACGCGCTGCCATTCCCGCTTGGCGCATCGCTTCCACCGCCCGAAAGAGCTGGATTGATGCACTGAGATGGTCCGGTGTCGGTCGGTTCAGGAAGTCATTCGCAATCTCAACATAGAGTTCAGCTTGTCGTTCCTTTGCTGCTTGACTTGCTGCTTCGTCCCCCCTTCTGGTTTCCCACTTTGCCTTTTGTCCCCAGTACCATTGCGCGCACTCCCACTCCCGCCTTTGCTCTGCTCGATGAGCCAAGGACTCCGAAAACGCTGCCCAATTCGCCACGTCACCCTGCCCGAACTCCAGAAGCAGATCCATAAGGTGAGCTGGCTGGAGTCGCCTCTCATAAATCGCGGGATCATGGCGAGCTAGGATGTCCTCGATCTGACTCACGACTTTGGACAAGAAACTGGCTCCGCCTTTACCGAGCTGAGCAGATATGCGCATCGCGCGCTCAAGACGCCTTTTCGCTTCGATCCAATTTCCTCTTTTATCTAGCTCTGCAGCGGCATCGAGATATGCTTCGATGGCCAATTGAGCCTTATGGTAATCTCGCTCGGCCACCCAAACGATGTCTGCCAGACGAGCTCTTAATTCAGCATCCTTCGCATTCGGAGCCAGTGATCGCACTACTGAAATCTCATCTGAAGAGAGGTCATCTAAACTCGCTGTCCTTTTATCACCAATCTCTACCATCACAGCGAAAGGTTCGTTCGCACTCTCCGGCACAAGGCGCAACGCACAGCATTTTGAGAGCAACTCAAGAGCCCGGCGAGCGTTATCATTTCCACACTCTCCCTGCTCTCTTGCCCGCTTGTAGTAGGCACGACTGTATGACCAACAGTCACGACCCTCTGCACCGGGCGGAGGCGCCTGCCAATCCAGCCCATCGAAATCTGACAACTTTGGTGCTTCTGCTTCACCCATCCCGTTCAGCGCTCCTGTCGATCTCACAAAGACCGATCTCCCCCGAAACCAGCTTCGGCAGGAGCAAGTCCCGCGTCCGCCGAAGAATGTCAATTGCGGAAGTCAGGCAGGCAATCTGCTTGAACATTGGTGCAGCATGAACTTGATAGACAGTATCGAGATTGTCCGTCGGCACTATGATCGGAATCCTGTGCATGTCGTCCCTAGTTACAGCCTTGAAGATTGAACCACCTCCAATCAAATCCTCTTCATGAAATCGCTCCTTTAGTTGCTGGAATAAGAACTCTTGGTTTCCATACTTGCTTCGAATGGCAGATAGACCGCGACCAATGACGATTCGCTTGTTCGCCAAGTTCATACGGCCGACGGGTGCTCGAACGCTAAAGAGAATGTCACCTGCCTCGGCAACTCGGTTCTGCACTGTGCAATAGACCCGATCAACCGGGAACCAATCGCCGAAATCGGAGACTCCTTGGTGAAATGGAAGACCAACGCCGTTACGGTTGTAGTACTCGGAGCTCGGGGACTGGCCCATGGTTATGTTGGCCACGTCGGCCAGCGCTCTTACCTCCCACCCCTCCGGAATCGGCCCCACCGGCGACTCCACCAGGCGCACCCCCTCGTGCCCCGGGAAGCGGAACTTCACGAACCACTCCCGGTACAGCGCCCGCGCCATCTCCTCCAGAATCGCGATCCGCCGCGTGTTGTTCTCGATCAACTCGTCGTACGCTGAGAGGATGTCGGCGATCTTGCGCTGCTCTTCAACCCCTGGCACGACAAAGTCAAACGCAAGAAGCTTGTCGAGGCTTAGGTTATCCTGGGTTGTCCCCATGGAAACACTCCTCATCCTCAACTTAACAGCATCAATGTAGTACTTAATAAAGCGTACATCGGCACGTTCCGGGTTCGCAACAAAGCCGACGACACTATCAGGAAAACACCCTCTCACCGAAAGAATCGCGGTTTCAGCGATATTCGCGGCTATCGTAATGCAGAGCGTACCAGGATCCCACAGCTTGCTTTGAGCCAGACCTTTTTCATTGTAGGTTTGGCTGTACCGGTATAGATAGAATTCAGCGGCTTTCACATCTCCCGTTTGAAAGAACGGGTACGGACCTCCATAGAGAGAAGCGTCATCCCTGGGCCTGTGACGCGATCTACCGCGCTCGACAAGACCCAGTTCATTCAGCTTGTACGCGGTCCATCCCCGCGGATGCACCTTGCTCAACTGTACGCCTCCATCAGCTTTGCTACGTTCTCGCTGATCCGCTCTTCCAACACCCGCGCCTCCGCGTTCAGCGCCTCCAGCTCCTCATGCAGCTCCTCCAGCCGCTCCGCGAAGTCGTACTCCTCCGCCGGACGCGCCGCCACGCCCACGTACCGGCCCGGGTTCAGGCTCCATCCCTGCGCCGCGATCTCCGCCAGCGTCGCCACCTTGCACAGCCCCGGCACGTCCCGGTACTCCCGCCCCGGGAAGTGCTCGGCGAGCAGCGCCGTGCTGCACGCCTCCGTCTCCGGCGCCTCGCCCCGGTAGAGCCGGACGATGTTCGCGATGAACTCGATCTGCTCCGGCGTGAAGTCCCGGTGCGCCCGGTCCACCTGGCGGTAGATCTGCCGTGCGTCAATGAACAGCACCCGGTCCGCTCGCTCCGTGCCCGCCTTCCCCCGGTCCAGGAACCACAGCGTACAGGGCAGCGTGACCGTGTAGAAGAAGTTCGGCCCGATCGCGATCATCGCGTCAACGGCGCCGGTCTCCAGCAGGCGCTTGCGGATCTCCTGCTCGCTCGCCCGCGCGTCGCTCGCCGAGTTCGCCATCACGAACCCGGCCCGCCCCGTCTCGTTCAGCGCACTGTAGAAGATCTGGATCCACAGGTAGTTCGCGTTGTCCGTCCGCGGCAACCCGAACGGGAAGCGGGGATCGCCCGCCAGCTTCTCCTTGTCCACCCCGTTGACGTTGAAGGGCGGATTCGCCATCACGAAGTCGAATTTCCCCACGCTCTCGTGAATATCCTCGTAATAGGTATTTGCCTCCCGGATGTCCCCACTCAGCCCATGCACCGCCAGGTTCATCCGGCACAGCCGCACCGTCTCCGCCGTCTTCTCCTGCCCGTAGATCGAGATCTCGTCAGTCGCGCTCCTCCGGTGCCGCTCGACGAACGCCGCGCTCTGCACGAACATACCGCCGCTGCCGCAGGCCGGGTCGTAGATCCTCCCGTGGAAGGGCTCGATCACCTCGACGATCAGCTTCACCAGCGACGTCGGCGTGAAGAACTCCCCGCCCTTCTGGCCCTCGGCCATCGCGAACTTGCCGAGGAAGTACTCGTAGATCTTCCCGAAGGCATCCCCCTCGATGTCGGCCGGGATCGACGCGAGGGTTCTCAGCAGCGCGACCAGCGTATCGTTGTCCAGCCGCGTGTACGTCTTCGGCAGCACATCGCGCAGATCCTCGTTCTCGGCCTCGATCGCACGCATCGCCTCGTTAATGGCCCTGCCGAGGTTCTCCCCCTCCGGCAGCCGCAGCAGCCGGGAGAAGCGCGCCTCCTCCGGGACGTACAGCACCCCCCGCGCCTGGTAATCGAGCTTGCCGACCGGCCACTGGCCCGCCGCCTCCCGCTCCAGATCCTCCTTTGCGAGCGCGAACCGGTGATCGGCATAGCGCAGAAAGATCAGCCCCAGCACCGGCACCGAGTACTCGGACGCCTTCAAGCCCGAGTTGGCGCGCAGATTGTCCGCCGCATCCCAAAGCCGCTTCTCGATCTCGGTCGTGTTCGCCGGCATTGTTCCCTCGCCCTCATGATGCGCCTTCAGGCAATTCCCGCAAACCATCATACCCATCCGCCACGATGCTGTCATGCTGTCGCGCGTTCCAACCTCCCATCCCTCTATTCCAGGAAACGCACGCAGTATCCGACACGGCGTCATGGTTGGGGCAGGCTCAGGGTTCACCGGCGCCACTTCTGGCTCCATTCACGGAAGGGAGGCCACGGGTGCCTCCCCTACGACGCGGACGCGGTTGCGGCCCGTAGGGGAGCGACCTGTGC